>Ga0179591_1363832_pt1 | contig 14785 bp, 11 predicted proteins | sample CZOMad2_1_08_16f_FD_182891 | JGI IMG/M metagenome (GOLD analysis project Ga0179591, IMG submission 182891) | Vadose zone soil fungal communities from Angelo Coast Range Reserve, California, USA - CZOMad2_1_08_16fungal (PacBio error correction) | ecosystem: Environmental > Terrestrial > Soil >...
CCGGCCCAAAAAGCCTATACTGAGGGGTGTATGCCCGTCTATCCATTTTCTCTACACTGGAATAATGACCAGAGAACAGCAGCAGTCTAGGTTGCTGAAAGAATCTGTAGACCCTTTGTAAGTCACCATAATTTTCCTTCCCACTGCACCCAAACCGAATTGGAGGGCGACAATGTGGTTATGGGGGGGTTCGCCTATAGGGCAAAAACTTCTTTCGGGAGAAGAGGAAAAAAAAAACCCCACCAGGGGTAAAAAGTGGCTTTCCAAAAGTACAGAGGAAGGAAAGGGACTTTTGAAAAGGGGGGATTTCGGAAAAAAAAGTCGGGGAGAATGTAAAGGAATGGAGGGTGGGCGCAAAGACTCCTAAGGAAGGGACGACTTCTTACAAGTGGCTGCCATAGGGGGAAAAGTTAGAAGATAAAAAAACAGAAACGGATTCAATTACCATCGCATTGGTTGGGGAGGAAAGCTCCTTTTTCTACTAAACGGGACGGCCCCTTCGGAGGCGGACGATAGAAACAAAGTATACGGAAGAAATGAGCACCTTCAAAAGCAGAAGGGGGAATCTGAAAAAGGGCCACATGGGAGGGGTTCGCAAACGCCCGGAATAAAGGCGCTCAATCTGGAGTGGCGGGGCGGCTTAAGGAAAATTTGAAAAGCCTTTGAGCCTGGCGTGGAGAGCGCCCGATGGTTTTAAGCCATTGAATGAGGTCTTGGCCTTATTGGGTGGGCGGTAAGACCAACGCGCATCGTGTCGCGGTCTGGATAACGGAGTCGAGAGGTCGATCTGCCAGGTTGGGACCCTGGAAGTTCGTTTCCAGAAACATACAAGAGCGAAAGTGCTGGAGAATATTGCCAACCGGACAAAAGAGTTGTCGATGAACGAGTGGTTAATGGAGGAGTTCGCAGAATTGCTGGGCCCTTCAGCGAATAAGGATCGGCCGTTTCTTGCTAAAAAGGAAAACAGTAATTAATGCGCGGAAAAAATAGGCGGAAGTGCGATCTACCCTGACTCGAGGGTCATTTGGCCTGTTATGGCGAGATCAGATCGGGGGAGCCTCGAAAAGGCTAACAAGGATGAGCTCGGAAAGAGGGAGACTTCTGCCACGCGGTATAAAAAAAAAAGGGAAATAGTTTCCTGCCTAAAGGCAGAAGCAACCGACGAAAAAAAACTGTGTCAGATGGAGTTAGAGGATTACGGGAGGGGTCTGTGGATTTGTGAAAATGTGTCGCCATTAAGAGAACAGATCGGGCCGAAAAAAAGTCGGGTGAATTCGAGCGAACAACACCAAAGGAAATCGGGAAAGAAAAGGCCAATCGCGATCAGGACGGAAGTCACAGAGTCAGAGGGGTGCCATAAAAAATAAGAACGAGTTTAGGTCCAAATTTCACAAAGTAACAGTGAGCACTCTCTAATGTCCCAGAGGGAGGGACGTCTGCAGAAGAAAAAATAGGAAAAGGGAGAGTAAAACGCCAGTTTCAGGAAAGAAAGAAAGGAAAAGGGAAAGGCATAAGCACACTGGGGGCTCAAACCGTGTACTAAGAAGAAAGGAGATTTCCACATGGGAAGGCAACGTTAGCGGGTAAAAACGGGCTTAATTGGGCCTTCTGGGGTTCTTAAGGGAGGGTTGAAGGGGGGGGAGGTACGTCGCCCCTCCTTTTAAGGGAGATGGGAAACTAAAAAAGGGGAAAGGAGATCCACGGGGGATAAAGGAATTGATTATCAGAGTGGAAGTATTCGATGGAAAGGGGGGCGTGGAAAAACCCAGAACCTCGGAAAAACACTTTCCAGCAAAAAAATCCGTTTGTGGCTAAGGGGGGAAAGAAAAGAGGGAACCGGTTAGAACCGGTGGTACGAAGGACCAGCGAAGTCAGGGATTTCCTCCGCTCTGGAGAAGGAGCGAGACGAGGAAGCTCACAAAAAGAGACGGATCCAAAAAGAGTCTCAAAAAGCCCTCTTTGCTGGGTAGCCGGGACAGCACCGAGGAAAGGATTCAAGGAAAATTGGAAGAGCTACTCCCGGGGTCTTATTAAGAGACGAGGCCTTCTAGCTAAAGTAGGGGGCGAGGAAGGCGATTTGTGGTTGGAGGGGTGGAATCCATGAAAAAGGGCCACGTCTTCATCAGGGGGAAAGAGAGGAACCAAGGGTCAACCGTGTCATGAGACGACCGTAAGGAAATCTTTCTCATCGAAAGGCTGGTGGGGGAAACGACAATTTGGGAAAAAAAAAGATGAGAATGTTGTAGTAAAGAGTGGGGTTTAACATTGGGCGGGGGGGGAAAAACTCGAGGTGGGGGGTCCTTTGACCGGTTCCAGCTGGTATCTTTACAGACCCGGGAGAGAAAGTGTTTATGTGGTCCCCGCTTCTTCCTAGAGGAGCTGCCGAAAGGGAGGCTTTGAAGTAACCTAGCTGCTCAGCACCATTAATTAAAGGGGGGTCATTTGGTCGAAGAAAACTTATCAATTCGTAGAGAAAGAGCTGTTGTAGAATTGCGTGGGGTCAACAAAAAGATGGAGAAAGAAGAGATAAAGACCTCTGGCTCGGGGTTTCCTCCCGGCACTGGCCCTCAAACTGATTACTTCCAACCTACTGAATAATAAAAAGGGGTCTGTCACCTAGTTTCCCCCGCCAAGGGTCGAAAGAAAGGCCAATCCATGACAAATTGTGACAACTCCAACGATGCAGTTTCTTCGGCGGGAAAGCACGCTTAAACACGACAAGCTTCAGTCGCTGACTCACACCCATTCCTCGACAATTGAGAAAATCCAAGTTGAGAATCCTCATGCCCAATTGGAATATGGAACACTGGGAAGGTAGCTGGAGATTTTGAAGGAAGCTGTAGGGGGGAAAAAACTGCTAGACAGAGTTTAAGAAGACGTTATCGTGGTGACCCTCGGACTACACAATTCTGACTATTCCATTGACAAAAGACTCAGTAAGAACCCGGGGAGAACTCTAGTAGAATATCACACTCCGTAAGGAATCTCCTGAAGTCGAATTTTGGCAAGGGTAACTCTTTTTGTTCCGGCCATCAGGGGAGGTAGTCCTTCAGCGAAGGAGGGGCTAACTCTTTTGAGAGAAGAAGGGGAGCCATTTTCCCGAGCGTCTACGGATCACATCTGACCGACGATCCTGGATAGACACTCAACTCCTTCATATACTGTTAATCTTTGAAGCATGGACGGCAAAAAGTCGGGGGGTTCAGCGAAACGAACAGGCACAAAACGGGACGAATCCGGCCAACAGCCAAGCGTGAGGGCCTACAGGTATCGTGAGACGTTCATTTTTTGCGTTTTCCCAGCAAGGAAAAGGGCCATGCGACGTAAAAGAGAGGACAGGGTACTGTCGGTAATAACCCCTAAAAAAGTAAATGAAGGGGGCAGAGGTTCGGTCTCCTACAGGGCACCCAAGGTTGAAATCAGCCTTGAAAAAGAAAGTTGGTCCTCTAGGGAGGGGGTGTGGCGTTTTTTTCGGCAAGAGTAAACAGAGGGGAGAAAAAAAGAAATTGGGGGGGGGGTTTCAAAAGTCGTGGGTACGTCGGCATTTGGGCAAAACCTAAAGGTAGGGAGAAGACTAATGAAGAAGACCAAAAAGGGTTGGCCGGGGAATTAACTTATGGACGCCCTACGGTTCCTAAACGCAAGTAAACAAAGTAGGGAGAAATCCGTCCTGATCGCGCGGGACAAATCGGAAGGGATGTGTAGCAGAGAAGTAGAATTTCCAAACCAAAGGGGAGCGCCAAAAAAGGGCGCTGTGAAGGACAACCCGGATTGGGGAACTAAGGCTCAGAAAAAACTCCGGGGAAGGGGGGGGGGGGTGAAATCTAAGAAGGAAAGGGGCATCAAAGGGCAAGCTGCTTACGCGGCGAACAGCAGACCCAATTAAAAAAAAAAAAACCACCTACCCTCAGGGAAAGAACTGTGAGAATGGATCACGGGGAGAAGGGATCGAGCTACAGAGGGGAGACGCTTCTATCTTATGGGGAGACAGAAACTCTTGGCTTGAAGGGAAAAAGGGCCTCCAAGGAAAGACCCGCCTAGGGCAGGAGGAACAGCTTTTGTAAAGAAGGAACGCCCATAACGATGTACCGATCCCGGGAAAGGGCTGAGTAATGATTACAGGCAAAATGAGGGGGGAAACGAAAAAACCAAAAAATAGGACAATTCCTGCCAGGGGTCGCAAATTTTGGAGAGGCTCAAAGGAAGGCGTCGCTGGCCCTTTTCATTTAACCTTCCACAGTTCCACAAAAAGGAACCTAGAAAGGAAAAAACAAGAGCTACACTAGTAAGGTTGTGAAAAAGACACATCACCCTTCTCACCCTGTTAAATTGGGGGAATGGGAAAAAAGTTTGAGGTCGGTCTCCCAGCAGGGGGCGAAAAAACGGAGGCACTGTCCTTCGAGAATTGAAGCGGCTAACAGAAAAAAAAACGAAGAAAAAAGATTGCGGGCGAAATTGCGGACAACAAGGGGGGAGCTGACCTGGAGGAAAGAAAAAAACAATGGGGCTTCGAAAATTGGGGTTCGAAAGTTTGACAAGGAAGATTACAGAACGGAAAAAAAGTCCGCTGGGGAACGTGCCATTATATAAAAAACCGCAGGGGGGGAACGGAGAAGGAGAGAAAGAAAAGAAATGGGACTGGAATTGGTCCTTTTGGACGTTGGCTCTCGCGTCCAAAAAAGGGTGGGGCTGGGCAAAAAAATTGTGGAGCTTGAAACCTTTAGGAGGTGGTCTCCCAGCTGGAAAACAATCCATCCCAGGCCCACATGTGAACCAGGGAGGATAGGAAGAGGGAAACAGAAGGAGGTCAAGGGGGTGAAAGATAGTAGGGGGGAAGGGAATCCAACCGCCCCGTGTGAGTACGATCGGAGGCTGGAAAAAGACGCACAGGTACAAAGAGAGGTGGGTCTGGGGACTCCCGTGTTGCCGCAGAGCAAAAGGCTTCGTGCCGGGAACCAAAAAAAAGGGAGTCTCTTACGAAAAAAAACATCGAAAAAGGTTCTTAAACAGGGGGGGGACCCCGCAAGGCACCTTTACTTTAGAGGGTCTTTTATAACCCGTACGACAGGATAGGCCACACTTGGAAGGGGCTTACTGGGGAAAGATACTGGGTTTTGAGACATTGTCTCCTTGGAGGGGAAAACGGGATGTCTGTACGACATGCCATGGAAAAACCTTATCTGAGGGTGAAGAAAATTTGAGGAAAGGGCGACAAACATGAAACACTGGGCGTGGATGAAAAAGGCAGGCGATTTACTCCGAAACAAGAACGTCTGAAGAGATACGGTAGTAAGAAAAGGTTAAACGCGAGAAAAAGCATCTAAAAAACCCCGTTGTGCCACTCACTGGGAAATCGTATTGACAAATGAGAGGGGGAACAAAAGGGGAGGTCTAGAAGGAAGTCCGAGTACAGGGGCTGATAGAACAGGTAAGTACCCGTCGGACTATTTAGGTAATGACATTGGATTGGAGGAGGGGGGGGGCTGCGCAAACGAGGAGAAGGAAAAGCCCCTTGGAGGAAGTCACTTTCACCGCATAGGTGCGAGAAAGAATCTTTCAATATCTCGAAATGAAAAAAGATCACTTTCCGTGTATAAAAGAAAGAAAAGGCAACAACAAGGAAGAGAGCCGCAAAGGGGTTCAGAGAGGGTGCTGCGGTCAAAGGAAGGGGGGCCCGGGCAGTACGAAAAGATGGACTGATCAGGTAGCGTTTGGGAAAACAAAACTCCGCAGAAATTGGAAAAGATCGGTAGTTAAGAAAGGAAAGAAGGCAGAAGGGAGGCATTAGCGAGTTGAAACATCTCCTCCCTCTGCTTAGACCTGGGGTTTGCCCAAGGGAGAAACTTGAAGGAAGGGAGAAAAAAGGAGTTGAAGGGGGGCTGTATGGGGATTCACTTGAGAAAGACATTTAAACGTATAAGGTCAAGCACAGACCTACGTTGCTTTTTCTTAGTTCCAGAATATGGGGTCATCAATGTTTGGGTCAGGGGAAACAATCTGAAAAAAAAAGATGATTGGTCGACTTAGTTCCTGCTTTACAGGGGGTGGAACCTGATGTTAAAAGGGAACCTCACGAAAAACCCCAGTGGGAAACGTGATGCAGGGAAAATTTCGCAAAGTGAGGTGGGGGAATATCACAAGGATGAGAAACTTAATTGGGGTTCTCAAAACCGTCAATCAAAGGGGATGCTAGAGAAAAATTTAAGGGAAAGGAGATTTCGTAGAGTGGGGCTTCACCATTCCGGACGAAATGGTGTGACAAAAGGGGGAAAAGGAGAACACGGTGGGCGACAAAAAAAAAATTCCGATGTTCTCTTCGACAATGTGGGGGTCCGTTGGTTCGCCTCAGTGAAAAATGCGAGCGGCTATTGGGTCCAGAAAAAGAGAAATGGACTTGGAACAAAAAGGGGATTTCGAAAGAACTGTAGACGAAATATAAAACAGGAAGTTGGGGGATGGAACGCCAATAAAACTGTGGACACGTGACCAAGTGGGGAGGATGAAACATCTAAGTCTCCGCTGACCGGACAAAGGGTTCACTAACAAGAATCGAAAGGAGTCGGAGGACTGGTTACGACGCGCCCCTAAGGTTCTGGGGGGAATTATAATGGAAGAGAAGGGATAGGGGGGCGTCAGTGAGCACGCAAAATCGCTAGGGAATCTAGAAGGAAAATTTCTACTACGTGGGGGATTTAAAGAAAGAAAAACAGCGAGCATAGGGGGCTTAGGTAGACGCCAGACAAGTTCTTCAGACAGGCAGTTCCGTTTCTGACGCATGGTCGCGAGCAAAAAAAAAAAAACGCAGTTCAAACTCTAGAGAAAGTTTGCACACGGGCGGAAGGTGAAAGAAGTGTGTTCGGGATACATCCGAGGGGGGGCTCAGGGGATCCCGTGGGATCGGAAGGGTCGTCACAAGAAGTGTGTTGTGACCTTTCGGGTCAACCTGGGAAAAGGAACCTGGAAAAAAAACTTGCACCGCTAAGAGAAAAAGAGACCAGACAGGGGAAGCGAAGGGGTAGACGAAGATCTGATGTGGGGGGGCATATAAGTATTTGAAACGGAAAAAAAGGGAAGACAGCAATCAACCACACAAGGAAAGGTTGATCGGAAAAGGGTCGCCACTGCTTAGAAAAAAGTGAGATTAATGGGAGTCCATAGCATCGGGGGATTCCTAGGAAAAGGAGAAAATCTCAGGGAGACAACGTTCCTGGGAGGAGGGACATCAGAATCGAAGAGAAAGATCCCTCGAAGCGTACCGGATAACAGAACTTTAAGCGTAAAGGGGGGGACAGAAGCACGATGGCGGGAAGAACGCGGCGGCGGAGTCCCTGGGTGGGGGGTATAAAAAAAAAAAAGCAAAAGGACTTTGCAAGAAAGGGATTGTAGAATTTGGGATTCATCACCAAAAAGAAGTCTGTGGCCAAAGGTGACTTGGAGCCTGGAGGGAGGAACAGCTCGGAAAAAGCCCAACTGGGGTGGAAATTCGCTGGACAGACGACACGGAGATGCAGAGCAGAAGATTGACAACGCGAACTTAAGTACTTGGAAGTGGAAGAACATTCTGGCCTGGTTGGGAGAAGCCCGGGGGATCCATGGTTCCTTAAAAAAGGCCGAGCTTCGAGCAGAGACTCTGCGAAAGGAGGATAGGAACGGAGAAGGGGAAAACTCCATTTTGAAGGCATGACCAACCTAACCAAGGGCCAAGGTCAATCGCAATAGCACACAACTGCCCCAAAAAGGTCCTCCTAAAATAAAACGGGGAAAAGTGCCCAGTGCGGGTGGGGGGAGGAGGCCCCATGAACAGTCATCTATGGAAACGCGATTTACGGATCGGCCCTTGGGGAGGGAAACTAAAAAAACAGGCCGGGTACAAAAATGCCTTTGGGGAAGGTGTTGTAGAAAGTTAAAATCCACTAAAACATCTAGAGCGATAATTTGCGGTCATGAGAAGTTCTGATGGAAAGGGGGGGGGTGCTTTCATTGGGAGAGAGAGCATCCTGCTGAATCAATTTCATAGAAAATTGGGTAGCCGGCAGGGGCATCAAGACCGTTATAGGGAGGGGGAGGGTCACGGACAGTCCGGGGAAAAGAAAAAAAAGAAAAAGGGGGGCTCCGAGAGAAGGTACTTAAGAGTACCTCCCCGATTGGACACGATTACTTCAGCGGTATGAAAATCCGGGGGGAGGTCTGAGGCGTGTAGAGGGAAAAAAATTGGAGGGAAATCAAAACGGAGTGGAAGGGGGAACCTATACTATGGAAGAAACACTTCGGGGGCGAGGATCGGAGATGTTTTTCAAGTAATCAGAAAAAGGGGGAGGAAAAAACCCTAAAGAAGCACCAAAAAAATCTTGGACGGCCAAGAAGTAGAGGGGCCAAGTCCACGGGCGCATCTACCTTAAAGGTGGAAAAAATCCAAGGGGAGAAAGAGAACAAGAGGAGCACTTTGAGGGGGGGCTTCATCGAACAAAGGCAGTTTTAGCCGACAGTGGGTGCCCGGCGTTTGCAGCGGTCAGCGAAGAACAATAGCAGGGGAGTTTGGAAAAAACTGAGCTTGCGGAAAACGAGAGCAAGTACAGGCAGATGAAAAATTCAAAGGTGCCGGCTGGCTGGCAATGGGAAGCAAGCTCTTCCAACGCTGTGGGAGGGGGGGGATCTACGAGTATGAGGAAAGAACACAAACAAGACGGACAACCAGCTCTGGCTGAGATGCGCGAAAAAGTGCCAAGCCAATCAAATTTGACTTGGAAAGAACGAAGAGCATCTCTTGGGAAAAAAGACTGTAAGCATATCCGAGCTCATTGCAAAGTCCCTCATTTTAACTTCCGAATTCCCGCAGGAGTTAGGAAAAGAGCTTCCTTCGAAGGAAAAAAATCAATAACGAAAAAGTTCGCAGCCAAAACAAAACGGTGTTAAAAAAGGGAAGACGGGCCCATTTGTTCGTAACACCAAGAGGCCAAAATCTAGGGAAGAAAAAGGCCAAGACCGGAAACGGTCTTTTGAATATCGATGAGCATTTCTGCGCTCAAAAAGCTGACGGTCGATCCAAAAAAAGATCACTATGAACCATCTCCGCGAAAGAAAAAGCGAAGGGCTCCTCAAGAAAAGCAAAAGATGTGCTAACTGGAATTGTGCCAGCTATAGGTTCTAAGAAACACAAATCAGAGTTCGTAGATCCGAGAAAAGCGTTGGGGTTATTTACCGAGGGGGGAGGGGCCTTTCGAGCGGATCTAACCCAGGAGAAAAGGACTGAGAAAGAACACCAATCTTGAGAACCGGCACAACAAACAAGGGAATGTCTGAAATTGGGGGGGGGGGGATGGTTCAGCAGATGTTCGGGAAACAACTCATAAAGAGGATAAGGGATCCCTCCGAGACGGCCGCCAATCGTGGCTACGTGTCATTGTTTTTGGGGTTAAAGAAACTGGGAAAACAGTTGTGAGACGTGATCTATCAGGCTACTATGGGGGAGGGAAGAACCCCTAAGACACATTCCGAATCTCAGAATAGGATTTAGACTCCTAAAGAAAACGAAAGGGGACAATCACAAGTTACTTTAGTTACCAGATGGCTGGGGGTAAGTTTCTGTAGGTTATCCGGAAGTGAAGGGGGTTCCGGGGGAGGAGAACAACCTGGCTTTTTTAATGAGGTTCTGGCCATTGCACCTTTCCAAAAGGGCAAATTGAAAAGAGCTTAGGGAAGAAAAGGTGTTAAGAAATTGGGAACCCCGGGGGAGGATTTCCTGAGAAACCTAGAAGGTAACTCCTTCAATGGAGAAAAGGGAGTTGGGAAATCGGGGGAGTCGATTGTTCGGAGGGTTGGGGGGTCACTACGGTCACAAGAGGGGGGGGGGCCCCCCCGCTCTGCGCTCGATTAACGCAGATTAAACCAGGCAGGAAGATTTTGGGGGAATTAAGACCCAAGGGCTAACTCCATCGGATCAACAAAGGTCATATTGCTAGAGTCAGGGTCGGAAAAAACTCCGCGGAGAAGGGGATTGATGAGGGGAAAGTCCCTTCGTGAATCTCTCGGGGACTTAAAAGGATCGAATCTACGAGGAGGTTGAATGAAAGATAACATGAAACTCACCGTGAACCATCAGAGATCCTTGAGGGAAGCCCAATGAAAAATAACCTCATCAGGAAATAGAAGGGGAGATCGAACAATACTAGTCCGAGAAAAATGGGCTGAATTGAATTATTAACACTCAAACATAGGAGAACGCTAGTAATGCCCCATTCACCTAGTCTCGAACAAAACTCGACAGAAATTTATTTTCGCTTTTGAAGGGGGGTGGGAAAACGCCAAAAAAACTCAAAAAGCTTGCAGAAAAAGGGGGGAAACGGACAAAGAAAAGCCTAAAACAGTACGCTTTGAGACCAGATTATAAGAAGAATTCGAGAGGAAACAAAAGAAAAAACCTTCCGAAAGGAGGAAGAAGAGCAGTTGCCACGATTGTCGAAAACAATGTGCAAGAAACTCCACCCAAAGAAAAATCCCGGGGAAATACCTTAGAGGGCTACCTCCGAAAAAAATCCTCAACTTTGACATTGTAAAGAGACCTTAGAACCAATGGGGTCGTCGCCTTGTGCAACTTTGAAATACGCTGATTGTGCTCAAAGAAAAACCCCGTGAAGGGGAAAGGTCAAGAAGAGGAACCCATAAAAAACGCTCGGTGAGTGGAGGAAAAGTCTAAAGGGATCCTGGAAGTAATCTGGAAACCCTTTGTTCTGGGAGTCAAGGGAATATCGACGGTCCAGCAAGAACAGACTGAAGAGGGGAAACTCCCACGGACCAGGCTTGGGAAGATCCCTCCATCCAGTCACAAAAACTTCATGGGGATTACCTCTGAGTCCACACCGAGAAAGGGAGTGTTTGGAAATCTGAGGTGTAAGCAAAACGCACCGTGGTGATCAGAGAATAGCATTCTTGGAAAAAAAAAGAAAAATCGTCTAAAAAACAAAACATCAATTGGCTAAGGAAAAGGTTAGAAGGAAATCCCCAGGGAAATGGAACTGTCACAAAAGAGAAAGGGGGGGACCCACCATCTGATGTGAAATTACTCCCTTTTAAAAAAGAGGACAATATATAGTAAGGGAAAGGTTTGGGAGAGAACTCTCGGGTGGCTGGAAAATAGTGTGGGAAGGGCCCAATCACTTGTTTGCGAGGGGGGCTCGTTGAAATGATCAAGGTTAGGGGGCCCACATTTTATCAGGGAGGGGAAACGGGGAGAACATGTGAACCGAACTAGGAGAAGAGGAGGTGTAGTTCGGCAGATTAATTCCTGAAGGGAGACAACATTCCAAACTGGCGTGTGAGACAAGAGTCAGGGCGATTCCGCAAGACGAGGTCTGGGAAGGAAAAAAAAATCAAAAGTGAGCGAAGATAGACAACAGAGGAAAGGGGGGGACCGATTTGTGAAAAGAAGGAGATTGACTGAAGTAGAATGCGACAAACGTGATCGTGGAAGCCAGGGAGGGGGGAACTCTCGACCTCGGAGAGCTGAAGGGGAAAAAAGTAGAAGCGGAGGAGTTGGGAAAAAATTGGATGATTGTTCCGCAATAGGGGGAGGCGGTTTTTGGGTTTGGGCAAAACAAGATCCGTTCGATATGGTCCGGGCGGTACTTAAAAAGGTTCGGAGAGTCGCAAGGCAAAGTGGCAGGGCGTTATCCTCCTAAAAAAGGATTGAAAGAGGGGGGAAAAAAGGGTACGCATGTAAAAGTGATCGGGATTGGGTTCGCGATATGCAGATTCTGACGAGAAAAGGAAAGGGGCCAAGGGGGACTTTCCATGAAGGGACGGGGAGGAAAAACAAAGACTAATGGCGGAAAGGAAAAATCAAATGTTACGTAAAGTGCCGTAGTTAAGCGAAGTGTCAGACAGCAAAAAGTCGAAGAGTGAAAAGCCCCTCTGAGAAAAGTTTTGGTCATCAAGCACTTCAGTCAAACGGATGACAAGGGGACAATCGTGTTTTTCGCGGAGGGAGATCTGTGGAGAGGGAGAACTAGACTTTGAAGAGAAAAGTGGAGAGGAAGCAAAAAAGCGTTGGGTCATACAACTCCCCTAGCGGGGGGGGTTGTCGCCAAGCTTCCTGACCGAAAAAAGAAAGGGAGGGTGTCAGGAGGGGGAAACTGGCTGGATTTTACCGACAGACCGGGACACTCACTGAGACAAAGGACAACAACAATGCTAAGGGGGGGGAAGGAAAAAAAAAATTTCGCAAAAGTGTTGGGTAAATTATCCAAGGGCTAACGTCTTGTTCGACCCGCAAAGAAATGGAAGAAAAAGGGAACGTGGGCAAGAGAATGTGGCATGGAAAGGGGGAGGAGCGACATCAGCTGGGGGGGAAAACTTTGTGACGGGAATCATCCCGTGTCGGGGACCAAGGAGAAAAAAAGCCCACCGAGGGATGTTTGGAGAAGGGTTCGGGAGAGCCTTTAAAGAAATGCTGTTCTCGCTACACGGGGAGGGCGTCCGCAGTCCAGAAAATGGCAGTGGAAAAAAGTGATTTAGGGGGCGACTGGAGATACCGGAATGGGCACAGAAGTTGTGGGGGGGGGGGGATGGGATCCGGTCTTTTAGCCGAATAACTCCACCCCGGAGAAAAAGTGGGTAAAAATCTTAAGGGATTCATCGAATAAAAAGGAATGACCATGCCCACAACGGAGACAATTAACATGCTCAAGTATTTCTCTCCTGTTGTCATAAAAAGAAGCTATCTGGGATTTAGTGGGCAACGGGGAAAGCGTCACTGCTGGGGAATGTCTTTATAAGGAACACTATATTGAGAAAAAGGGTTCAAAAAGAAAAAAGGGGTAATCCTGGGGGAGGGGTTGCCCTCAGAACGGAGAGCTCTTTCGGGAGAGGGGGAAGCCGACAGAGAGGTCTAAGAAAAGATGTAAAAAAAGGGTTTATCGAGGAAGCTCCTCACAAGGGGGGTTGACAAAAATCCAGGTGGCACTTCGAGAAAGATCTCGGGGGCAATACGGGGCGAGGACATCTTGGTCCATACCAGAGGGATTGGTGCGAGAGTTATCAAAATGGGGAGACGCTCTAATGGGCGTCCACCATATTCAATGTGGTCAGGACAGGAAGTTGTAAGGGAAAAGAAACCGCGCGAAAAGGAATATAAAGAGGAAAACATCACATGGGGGAGGAGTTGGGTCTCTTTCCGTGATGTTAATTAGGTGAAAAGTGTGGTTGAGAATTCAGCGATAAGGGGAATTTCTTGAGAGGGGAGATCCGAGAAAGGGGGAGAATTCGCCGGACGTGGTATTCCTAACGGTACGGCGGACGAGAGGATAGGAAGACAAGGGGGGTCCGGGTAAGAGTCGGGGCTACATGCGAATAGATCGGAGTTAAAAAATCCACTGAGCGGGGGGGAATATTTAAGGATACGGGAAAAGTCGGTGCGGGGCCCAACGATGGTGGGGGTCATAAAGAGGAGGGAACAAGGACGTAGAGCGGCAAGGGGAAAAAACGGTTGACCTGGGCGGAACATGATGGAGTTTTCAGCAAAAATTGGGATTAAAAAGAACTAAGGGGGGACTGTCCCGAAGGTTTGCAATCGAGGGGGGGGAGCCTGGTCAAGCGCGAAAAAGAGACGGGGGCGCACAACAGAATGGAATGCAGAGAAGTTACCCACCAGAAATGCCCGGAGGAAGAACGCGAACTTCAGTACGGGGAATAAAAAGACGCATGCCCCGGGGGGAGTCTTTATCGGGGGGAACCTAATAAAAGTAAACACCAGGGGGCAGCACGCTTCCGAAAAAAGTTTGTGGCGGTCGGTCCCGAATGGAAAGGAAGCCAGGGGGGACGAAGACGACCCCCAGGCATCAGAGAAATTCGCATCAAAACGTCGGCAAAAAAGCAGCGTCCTACGATTTCCCAAGGTGGACCGGGGGAGCGGAAATCAAAAGAACAGGCAGCGAGGGTAAAACGGCGATTTACGTAACTGAAAGGGAATGGGGGAAAAAAAGGGCCGAGTGAGGTCGCCCCGGACGGTTGGGCAGTTGGGCTAAAATCCACTAAACAAGACTTGGTAAAGTATGTCGAAAAGGCATTGTTTACCGGAAAGGTTGGGGAGGGGAGTTTTAAGAACAGGCTGAAATCAATTTCAGCGGGTCCGGGTGCACCGCTAGGGGAAACGGTGAGAGTTCTGGGAGACGCTGCATAAGGCTTTCCTTCACCGAAAGGAAAGTGTAGCGGGGAAGGAATAGTAAGAAAAGGGGCATAAAGGGGTAGCTTAATCCCCAGGAGGGATAAGAAAAATACGAAATTTGGAAAAGGAACAGAGGCACACGGGGAAGTTCAGAGGAAAAGGCTATCACTTGAGTGTAGGAGGATAACGGCGAATAATGTGAAGTCGAAAAAAGGAGGGGGGACGAAAGCTTAAAAGGGGGGGGGTCAAGGGGTTATAAGGGAATTGTGAGCAAGTACTCCACGCTCTCGCAGGCAACGACCGAGTCACAGGACTCGCGAAGGTCGTTATAACCAGGGGGGATCACAAGCGAGGCGTGGGCAATACTACAATATTTGGAAATTATGGGAAGGAAAACGGAAAGTCAGTCGGGGGGGGGGGGTGGGGGCAAAATCTAGCAGGGAAAAAAGTTTGTAGGGGCCTTTTCAGGGGGGCCGTTATTCGCCATCAAAACCGAAAAACATCAGGTGGAAAGAGGGTCTTCGTACATGCAGGCCGGAGAGACATCGCAAGCCACGCGTCCCTGCGGCAGGAAGGGCAAGTTGCATTCAAAGGGGAGAGAAGAACCATGCCTTGTCCAGAGAGGTT
>Ga0179591_1248740_pt1 | contig 14783 bp, 15 predicted proteins | sample CZOMad2_1_08_16f_FD_182891 | JGI IMG/M metagenome (GOLD analysis project Ga0179591, IMG submission 182891) | Vadose zone soil fungal communities from Angelo Coast Range Reserve, California, USA - CZOMad2_1_08_16fungal (PacBio error correction) | ecosystem: Environmental > Terrestrial > Soil >...
AGGAGCTTTCGACTCGCGGAGGGAAGGGAGACGATTGGGAAGAAAAGGGACGAGAAAGACGGTTCTCTGGTCAGCCTAATACTGAGTCTCCTCAGCGCGGGGGAAGAAATATTCAACCGTTGTTTAGTGCCCTACTGAACCAGGTTCAGCTAAAAATCACATCCTCAGTCTACAAGGAAATAGTATGGCGGTTATGGAAGATTCTCAGGGGAAAGGGAGAGTCTTTAGTCTAGAAAAGTTGAGAGGCGAGCTCTAGACCCTGAACCGATAGACATTGTGATCTGAAGGGTGGAAGTCTGGTCGTGGACTCAGCAGTTGAATGATGTTGCATCAGGGTAGCACGATAAAGCGGTGGCGCAATGGATAGGGCGACCAGCCTTAGGATTCAGGCGGCATCTGTAGTTGGGAAGCAAAGCTCCTGCAACTCTTCCAAGATCAAATGGCCTAGCTAGGGAGACGTCAATTTTAGGGGGGGGATCAGGGGTGCCAGCTCGCCGCAAGCAGTTAAAGAGGGACCTGGACAAATGCCCATGAAGAGCGTTCAACCCAGCCGAGTGCCATTACCAAGTATGCTCAAAACTAGGTTCTTGCGTGTTCTTAGACGCAATGACTAAACCTCCACTATGAGGGAGAAAAGAAGTCGTGACAAACTCAAGGGGGATCCAGTAGAAAAAAAACTGTTGCCCGCCACTTTTAATTTGACCGAGGGGAAGAAACACATAGAGGTTCGAGGGAATGATAGTCCTTGACTCTCACTTATACCTGTCAATGGAGAGGATCAATAAAATAGTCCCGACCGAGGAAGGAGGGGGGAGTACCTGTACCAAGATAGGTCGCTCTATTGGGCTAACTGCGTACAGGGGGTCAGGGGATGACACTTATACAATAAGCTTAGGCTCTTACAGCAGGGGGAGGGGAATACGGCGAACCTTCATAGTCGGGGTTACGAAAAGAAAAAAGATGGTGGGCGCACCAGAAAACGGGAGAGAACTTTGCAATCAAATAATGGAGAGCAAATTCAGGCTCCAGGGGGGTAAAGAAAGGGCGTGGACAAGATATTCGCAGCCGGGGCAATTGCAAAAAAAAAAACAAGCGGGGCCGATCCGTCAAGGTCAGAAAGAACGGACCTAGATCGGCAGAAAAACAAACAGCACGAAATGCTAAAAGGAACACTGCGATGGGCCAGCCCTGGGGCTCGCCTTAGATCTCCCAGCTCCACACAATCCTACAAGAAGTGAGAAGATGAAGATCGGATGTCTAATCTGCTCACCGTTCTCGCGCATCATGTGGGGGCAAAAGGGGGTCAAATTGCAAAGATCTATTCCGAATTAGGACCATGAGAATACCGGTCTGTAGTTGAAAAATGACAGGAAAAAGAAAGGAATTAATTCTTTGTCCGGAAGCCCCGTTGTGGGCGGAACGATCATCAAAAAAAAAGAGATAAGATCCTTTTCTCAAAAAAATCAGGAGAGCACATGCGAAGAAGCCAGGACGATTCCGCTGAAGGACTTTTTTAAAGGTAATTGAAGGGAAGCTGAAGACCGTATTAATAAACATAGAAAGCTGAGTTGGTCAAGGGTCCTCACCCATAGGGAACGGCGGCGAGGAGGCAGAGGGGAAAGGCAAAAAAAGCCCCCGCGGATCTCAGGTGCCCGGAGCATCCGGGTACTTCGACTTTATCCACCGGCCTGGAGAAACCATGCGGTCTGGAAAAGAAGGGTCGGAAGGGGCATGCCTCCTTCGCTCAGTAGGGGAAGGTGACTTCCCTCCTTTTCAAATTACTAGGGGAAATGGAAAAAAAAGTGGGCAAAGGAATCAAACACTGCCTACTAGGATTCTATATTGAGGAAAGATATGATTCTAGATGGGTGTTGGCAAGTCGGAAGGCTCCTTCGGGATGAACAAAATTCGGGGGAAGGAGTACCACGAGGGGGGACAAACGCACAAAAAAACAGGGGCTTTCTTGGGTTAACTATCAGGCTCAGCAGAAAAAAGAAGTCCCGAGAAACCGGAGTTTAAGGGGTTTGACATGACAAATGACGCGTTAAATGGCTCAGCACTCTCGTGGGACGCGAAGTCAAATCGGGCGCTATACAATAAAGGGTTGCTCACGGATGCCAGAATGGATCTCGGCTGTGGGAATAGCAGAAAAAGCGATCAATAAGATGTGGGGGGGGCGAATAATTGAGCCAAAGAGGTTACAAGAATGGGCAAAGACGTTGCACTTCTCAGGAGTAACTGACGTTAGGGGCGCGATAATGGAATCTTCTAAGAAAAAGCGGGGCCAGCTCAGATCCGGGGAATTGTTCCAGGTGGTTGAAGCACCGCGCGTTGAATGGGGCCTTGAACGAGCGAACAAGCTTTGAGGAGAGACCAGTCATCAGGGAACAAGTATACAGGGTCGAGAAAGATTTTTCGTCGATGAGCAGGTGATGAGAGATGGCTACTCCGATTCAGAGAAGAACAGTGAAGCCAGGGAGGAGGAGAGTCGCGTACCCACACTCGGGAAGGACTCGTCATAAGGGAAGTTCACCAGGGATTTTCCCATCTGCGCCGCAATCACAAAGGGAGGCTTTGCAAGGATTGGCCTGTGCTGTCCGACCGATAGCACTCACTCAGACAACGTGGACCGGGGAGGGAGGATTCCTCCAAACGAGAGGAATGAGCGGTGCAATTCTAGTTCGAAGCCACGATAGTTGTAGACCTAGTGGCCCACGTTTTCATTGCCTGAACTCTTTAACTGAGGTCAGCACTTGAGTTGGTAGTAGGAAAGGGGGAGCGCGGAGCCAAGGAGGGGTTTCTCATCCTACGGAGGTCATCATGGAGACATGATAACTGTAGAGGCCGTCCACGAACAGGGAGCACCGAATCTAAAAGTAGAATTTTGTGAGATCGCTTTGTTGTACACCCCGCGAGCGTGAGGGGTCTTTCCTTTTAGAGGAGACGGGATAAAAGGGGAAAACGCCATAGATCTCATTTTGAGTAAGGGGTAATAGGAGAAGGACGGGATAGGAGGTATCTATTCCGGTGAACCAACATTGAATCATCTCGTGAAAAAGAAAAGCAGGTCGTAAAGGGAAGTCAAGAATCAAGGAACCTGGGAGGGATAACATGTAACCGCACGCTCTCAAGGGGAAGTCACATTTATAGATCTCAAACATCATTAAATCTGGAGGTCCCCTCGAGAGCTATGGGAAGGAAGTCATAAAATGGGGGGAAAGGATCGAAATTGTAACCATGGGGAAGACGAATAGGGGGGAGGCCTCCTTCTAGGAATAACCGACCATGCGTGTCTCCTACGAACACTACAGATGAGAAAAAAGGCCGTGTGGGGGGAGAAAGATTCAGTCAATCTCGAGAGGAGGAAGTCGCTAAAAAAAGAGGGCTGGTACCACCTCCCCGCTGGGTCGGACTCTCCACTATAAAGAGAAGGGAAATGAGAGAGAGCGATGTCAAGGGGGGGGGGGGGGAAGTTACTAAGAGCGAGGAACTACCCTGCCAAAAAGGTCGACATACAAGAGATTGTGAGGGCGAGAAGCTCGTCTTCCGACTTTTCGGAAATGTCTTGCTTAGAAGAAAGAGGACTATAGAGACGGGGCACTTTCTAGACGCCGGGAAGGTCGACAACCCGAATGGCCTTTCTCGGAGAGAGCCCACTCTCGTGGCGAGGGGGGGGCTTTCAGTGCACACGATTAAGGAAGCGAGGCAGGGGGCTACAAGAAAGATCAAATCCGACGAGCCCCGGGGTATCTAAACGTGTTCGGGAATCAGACCCGGGGAAGAGACGAAATGTGCAAAGGTAAGGTAGTCACACAGGGAAGGTAGGGAGAAGCTCTGTACTCTAACATTAGAAAGGGGGAAATCTCTCACAACGGAGGTAGAAATATTTGTGGTTGGGGGAGAAGACTAAAGGTTTAGCCTCTGTATGGAAAGTCAGGGTCCCTTGGGGGTGAAAACTAAGCAATCTCACCTGTGCCACGAGGAGAAGGCAAAACGGTAACTTGTGTCGATCAATTTAGGAAACAAGGGGTCGAGGAGAGAGGGCGACTCCGTTTCTCGTTTCTAATTCAAGAAGTAGGGTCGGTGATGAGAAAAGACCATCCGAGTGGGTTCGGAGAAAATGCGTTACTTGGCGCGAGGAACAAAAGACGGCAGCAGACTTGTGAAAGCTGTCGCTTGAGACAAATTTCACGTCGTCGGGAAGGACAGAAGCTACTGAGAGGGAGAACGCAGGTAGGGTATAAAGGCTTTGTTCATTTTGTCTCGAGCGACGCAGGAGTGAGAAACCTTCTTACCGATTCCTATCGAATAGGGGGGGATTTTAGAGTTGGAGGTGGGTCGGGGGAAGCTAAAAGACAGAGGCATGTATGGGAAGAAATTAAAAATCCCCCTAGCTTCAGAAATGTCGAGAAGAAGGCGCAACGTTATCCGATGTAGATTTCGTATGAGAAAGAAGGCGGAAAGTGTCTAGCTTCGGAGGAGAACCACATGCGAAAGCGGGTACTTACCTTTCTAAGCCTGATGGAAGAGGCATACTCAAGAGTACGTAAGTTGGACGAGAAAGAAGGGAGACAGGGTCGGCGAAGAGAGTCATGGTCCGCAAAAGTCAGGTAAGGACAGGAGAGGAGAAAACGCTGGTTAAGAAGTCGCACGGCATGATGACCGGGGTTCACCCGATCAAAAGATTACAGATTCTATGGAGCAGAAGAAAAATAAGTGGGGGGGGACACGAAAAGAGACGATTTGCGGGTTTGAAAGGGCTCATCTACAGTAAGCAGAAGCTCACTTTGGGGCAAAGAAAAGATCGGGCACCAAAGAAGGATCTAGACGGAAGTGGAGAGTGATCTCCTCGTGGCAAGGAGAGGAAGAGGGCGAAGCCGGGTGCTCGCCGCTTCAGGCGCTACTTGTAAAGCCAAGCTTATACGCGAAGGAGAAGACACAAGGGGGTAGGGGTCGAAGAGAGTGAACTGGAAGGTACCTTTTTGGGTGCCTACTTGGGGCACAACGAGGAACGCGGTCCCGAAAAAATCAGGAGAACCATGGTCGCGACTGGGTACAATCGGCGCTTTGGGTAAAGGGAGCGCGGAGGGCTAGACTAGGAATCGTAGCGCGGGGGAACCCGGGCCAATCTTAGACACGTCATCAAAGAACAGTTTACTTCGTAAGGCTATCTACATAGAGGGGGGTACATTCGAGAGAAGTATCCCAGCGGTGTACCCTATACTGTAGCACACCAAAGGCAGGTAGCAGAGAGCAGAGTAGGTACCCAAGCTCTCTCAATAAAATAAAAACTCGCAATCCTCTGAATATCGAACGTACGAGGAGAGATCCGATGGCAAGTGAGACAGCATAGGCTGGTCGAAGGAAAACCCTTCCCGAAAGTAAAAGGCCGGGTCCCGGGAAGACATTATTCTCTCATTTTTCTTGAGCAGTAGGGGGTCGACAGCCGGATGGGGGGATAACGAATGACGGGCGAGACCGTCGTTCAATCCGTGTCAGGGAAAATCGGTCAAAGGGTGAAGACTGCCTAAGGGTGGTATTTTTGAGAGCAAGCATCGAGGGACGCGCGGTTCAAGAGTCACGAAAAGACGAATAGACCCGTTGGACGGAATCGGGAAAACGACAGATATAGTCGAGCTCCTATCCTACATTCCATCTCTCTCTTCCTGGGGGCGCGAAGGGCGAAACTCAGTCCCGGGTAATTCAAGAAAGGAGAAAGAAGCGGAAGGAAATTAGACGGAAAGGCGGTCTACCTTGGGGGAGTCTAAAATTAGGGTTAACGAAAACGCGCCAGATTTGAACTGGACCATGGGAGGGGCCGCTCAAAACTTTCTATCCTTGATCAAGACTGCGCGAGAAAATGATCTAACTCTCAACTAATCGAAAAAGATCGCCGATGATTAGGGAATGAGAAGCAGGTCCCACCCTTTGACATTCCCGATCCCAGATTCACGTGGGCACAGGAAATAGAGAGGAAGGCCGGAACAGAGAGACTCTAATGGGAGGGGTTGAATAAAGGTGGGGTAGCAAGGTATCACGGTTCAGCAGTCCCCTCCACGGGATTGCGAAGAATTGGACTCGCAGGGGAAAGCAGACAAAGGTCATAGGCGACGAATACAGGGAAGACCAACGGGGTTTGGCTGACGTCTGAGAGAAGGGAGGCCGGATTGGGGGAAAGTTCTATACCGGCAATAGCATAAACACTTCGCAAAAAGTTTTAAACATTAATTAATATGAATCGTCAAGGAGTGAAATCGCTGGCTCACGCCCGTCAGTGGCTCCAATTACCAAATCAACACAAAAAGTATTGGAACAGAGATGGGGGGTTATAGAAAAAAAGGGGCGAGATCCAAGAGTCCTCATTACTATCGCTTTCCTGGTTTCCCTTGGTGCTCCCATTCAGTAAAGGGAGGGATAGGCAGACCGGATTATACAAAAAACGTGAAAATAGGTTCGTGGGAGAGAGGTGGAGAGGAAGCCTCACCCAATAAAAAAAAAAAAGGACTTCGCTCTTCATCGGTCTGCGCCGACACCTGGGGTAAGTGCACAGCAAGATTCGGAGATCAGTAGGGAATTTGGAGGGGGAACGGACAGATTATCGCGGAAGCCAACCATAGATTACCAACCTAGCTCTCAGGGGCTGCTGCATGGACGAAGAAAGGGTAGTTGGCCTACATGTGGAAAGGGAAGGGGCGTCGATTGAAAAAAGAGTGGCAGCACGCGGACATCCAGAGGCGAGATTAGCACTCATTAGGGCGTAGGTTAGAGATGTGAAAAGAAAAACAGAGCCCTTCTGGGAGTCAATTCTTGAGACGCTTTATCGCTCGGAAACAAACGTGTAATGAAGAAAAGCTACAAGTGCGGGAGGTGTACTGGGGAAAACCCTAAGGGAGGGAGTATGGAGAAGACCCGATTAAGGGGGAAGGAGTGCGGTGAAAGAGCGGGGGAGGGAGCGAGAACGGCGGGGTCCCTGGGGGCAAGGGGGTTACTTTTCCAAGTCTCCATTACCATTACTTTACTCCGTTCGCAGCAGCGTATATGTAAGCATGCATAGAGAGGGAAAAGAACGACCTTTGATCAAATGGGGGGAGGGACAAGATTTGAAACAAAAACAAAAAGAGTTCTTCTTCTAAATTAACGAAGCAGACTCTCTGGGAAGAGGGGGTCCTGGAAGGTAAAAGGAGAAAATCAGGTTAGGGAGCTAATGGGAAAGCGGAAAATTAAAGCTTTAAACTGCTCTCTCATCGGTGCGAGAGAATATAGGCGAAGAAGAGTCATCGGGAAAACGCGCAGCACCTTTATTAAGAGGACTTTTCCTTCCCATTTTCATGTCCGGCCGACCGCAGTTCGAAAAGCTTGCGGGAGCCGACTTGACAGAGAGGAGACTCAGGGAGAAGTGGGGAGGCTGAACTGGGTCTTTATGATAGCTGATTTATGACGCGATTGGGGGGGCGCCAGAGATTCAGAATGAGAGATGGAGGGGCGAATATGGCTTCGGCAAAAACCTCGGGCGAATCCTCGCTCTCCTTGGAAAACCGCGATGTAACAGCTTCAAAACTAAAATGGCTCTGTGCACAGGTGCAAGAAAGGGACCATGACAGCTCCTCTCTCGTATCATCTTAGAAACCCGCCGCGCAATTGAAGAACAGCAAAAACAAGAAATACCAGCTTAAGAAGATGAGCTAAAATATGCGGGAAGAAATTCGGTTGTTCTGGGAACGGCCCCCGTGGGGGCCCAGTAGGTCACGCCAACACGGGTGGAAAGAAGGAAAATGGGGGAAAAAGATGCCTGAGGGGAAGACTTCTTTCGTTAGGCCAGAGCAGCAGCTTCTAAGACGATGCGGTAAAAAAAAAAAGGGAAGAGAAGAGCTAGGAATGTACACATGTTTATTCGAAACGCTCGAGGATCCGTCTCCAAAAATGAAAAGACAGGGAGGATAACACACAAAACTTCAGCGAGAAAATCTAGAGTGCTGGGGGAAGAAAAAGCGGGTTTGGACACCGAGAGGCTTGCGTGGGCAGGGGTACGGCGAAGGAGCCCCAGGAAAAAAAAGGGGCACTACAAGCTTCATTCGGATCGTTACAAAGGGGGGGGCCAAGGGGGGGCGTCTGGCGCCGGACTGCAGAGAGGAATCGATCGCGTGATCATGTAGGGTCGCAAAATCCGGGCGAGAAATAGGAGACGGCTGCGGGGAATACGAATACCGGAGCTCTGGCTGCAGGGGAACACTAAGAACATCTCTTCAGGGGGAGTGAAAAATGGAGGGAAAAGTTGGTCGGACCAATGAGTAGGGGAGGGAGGGGGGGTCAACTGAGAGATCTAGGATGGCGCGATATTCAAGGCTGGCAATTGGGAAAACAGGAAAAGAGTGAGGCAGAGGTGAGGCAATCGAAATCAGAGGGGGAAACAACAAAAAGATCGGACTATCACCGAAAACGACGACATCAGGGGTGGAGACGAAGGGAAGAAGCAAGTACGAGCCTTTTCGGTCCATCGAAAATAAAACCGATGTTAGGGGGTGGATGGGAGAAAACAAACAACTAGTGAGTCTTTTAAAAGAACGCTAGGAGGCTCGATCGGGAGGGGGAAAGTAGTTTCCAGGGGAGACTAATTCTGCTGTTTCTCCCTGCAAACAATTCGTTGAAAGGCCACTGAATTGGAGGGGAGATAGAGACAGTAAGCAGGCCGACGGGTGGTAGAACATGGTCAGGGGGGAGGAAAGATCGGGACCTCAAAAGGGCTGCTTCCGAAGCCTCTCAGGGGGGAGAACGCGAATAACTAAGGGAAGGGAACTTGCCGGCTCATCCCAGAAGAATGGGGGGGGTCGGGAATGAAGGGAAAATGAAGGTCTCGGGGGGTACAAGTTTGGTCCGCTATTCGAGGGCGATCGGAGAGCATAAACTTGAAGGCGGTGTTTCTGGGAAAAACGGGGGGGGACCGAGAATTTCATTGACTCTCTTTGTCAACAATAATGTGCATCCTCTTGCCGAGAACATCTTCGGGGGGAAGCCGCGATCAGAATCTCACCAAAGAAACTTGGAGGGGGGGAAGATAGAACCTTATCAGGGGGGGCTTCTAATATGAATGGGTAATCCAAATTAGTTCCCATCGGTTTGGGGGGGCAGCGCGCGAAAAAACCTTGTACCCGATGGAGAGAAAAACTGTAGGAGTCTAGCACCACGTAATCTGGGGGGAGCCGCTAATCGAAAAAGGACTTATCGAGTAAAACAAACTGTTTTAAGAGCCAAAAAGGAATCGGGAAGCACAAGCAAAACATAGAGGGGGGGGGGGGTTACTCGAAGAAGGCGTTTCGGTCTTGAGCATCTTCTTAATATGGTCTAGGGGATCGCTGGATACACATTTCCAAGAAAATCTGTCGAAAGAAAAAGCGTAAAGAATGCTCCGGCGGTTAAGCGGGGGGGGGGGCATGTGGGGGCGGAGAGGAAAACTGAAAAAAATCACTGCAGCCGGACGACCTCATCTGAATGGGGCATGGTTGTCTAATAAGAAAAGGTTTATTTGGGCGAGGGGGAAGTCCAAAGCCAAGGTGCTGTCAGGGGAAAGCGAACGGCAAATGCTCGGTAAGTCGAAAAGAAAATCTTCTCCCACGACGTATCGGAGAGGGAGGGGAGGTCTGAGAAGCCTGGTTGGGGTGAGGAAAGAAAAGGAGATTACCAGAAGAAATGCTACTTTTCTCTCCTCGAGGATCACTCCGTCAAACGAAGGAGAGCGAGGGAACAAGCCGAGGGGGTGCTGCGAATAAAAAAAAAGAAAAGTAAGAAAGGGGAACTTACCCGGACTGAGGTAATTCTGATCCCCGGGGGGGGGGGGGGGGGGGGAAGAAAAGCACCGCAGAGGATCACTCACTTCGAAAAAGCTATCAATGGATAGAAAGATGGGTGAAAAATCAAAAGATAATATGAGCTCTTCTATCTTACTCACATACAGTTTGCAAGGAGAGGCGAAGATTGTAAGTGGGCGGGGGGGAAGGTGAACATACCTCCTCACACATCAAGAATCAGGCAGAAGCGGGGGGTGAAAAACATAAAAACCAATTCTAAAAACCGAACGGGGAGGAGGGTAGAGAGGATTCGTCGCTTCTTCTCAAAGCTCGGAGTAAAGAGGGCGGTTAACTAGAAACCGGGGCCTTAGGAAAGGATAGGGGAAGAGGGGGGAAACTCAGAGACGTCATCCGTCAAAGACTCTTACTTTGGTGGAAATCCGACAAAAAATCTCAAAAGGGAAAGGGAGGCGGGGCGGACCGGAGGGAAATCAAAATTTGGGAGTGAAAGAAGAAGAACGAGTTCAAATGTAATAACTCTCAGGGAAGTCTACCGATGAAAAAGGAGACGGGGGTGGGTGGGGGACTCTCTTGGGTTGTTCCGGGGGGAGGAGTCTTAGTGATACGTTACTCTATCTGAACCACCCCGAGGGCAAGGGGAAAGATCGGCCAGGTTTCAAATTCTGGAGGAGAAAGGGGAAAAGAGGAGGGTGGTGATCGATCGGAAATTCTACCCGTTTGGGGACTATAATAGGCTGGCTCCGGAAAAGTAGGATTCACGTGAAAAAGGCATACTGGAGGACTAAAGATAGTAGAATAGCTATCAATGAGAGTCGTAACAGATGGCAGGCTGGCACGTAAGATTTCGAAGAGGCGAGGGATCAATGGCGCGCAGCAAAATAGGGGAAAAGGAGAGGCCGTACAATCCCGTTGACTCGTGAAACCAAGCACTCGGCAAGGAAAGGGTGAGGAAGGCGAGTGATTAGCCGTAGGTAGGAGGGACGGATGGATCTCCACAAAATTAAGCGCACGAGCCGTCTTCAACGGAGTGCTTGACAACTTTCACGACTTCAGGCACGATGGGCTGACACGGGGAATCCTCGGAAAAACCACATAGAAGGGAGAGACTAGCTTAGGATACTTCTCGAACGACGACTTAGCTCTGCTTTCTTCAAGGGGATAACTTACAGGAAAGACGAGGTCCGAGCTATGGCCCAAATGAGAGGGAGCAAGCTGAGATCTGCTTACTAAAAGTGCGAATCCGTCCTTTGAAGGTGAGAGGGTAAATAAAAGGGAAACGGTCTACCTGGGATAGGGGACTCGGGGTCGGGTCCTAAGTACGAAGTAATAGGTAAAGTGTAATAACCACCGATTTTTGGGGTTCTTACACGGGTTGGAGATCGCGGAGAAAGAGGCGAAGGCAGTGGATCCAATAATGTCAGGCGAGACGAAACTCTCATCAAAGGAAGGGAAAGTCAAGTATCTACCCGGTGTCCTCGTTGCAAGTTCTAGCTTCCCACCTCTGGACCATTAAGCAGAAGGGGGGGGGGGAAGGAAGGTGCGAGAAAGGAACCTCTAGAGTGCCGGCAAAAGCGCATGCGCGGGAACCGTTGCTTTTGTCAAAGGGAAAAAGGACTTTGGGTGCTCATCCGTAGATCAAGGAAAGCGAGAAAAGAAAGACAAGGATGTGCGAAAATTGACTCGATGGGCAAAGGCTCCCATGTCTGGGGAGGCTGGGGCTTACGGGGAATCCAGGCAGCCAGGGGGGAAAGGGATCCCCGATTGGTGCGGACGGCTAGAAGCTTCAGAAGGGGGAGATCCTATGTTTAGTGAAGAGGGGGAGAAAGAGAAGGGGGCATAACGAGAGAACCATACACTTCCGCACAAGGAATCAATTAATGCATAACTTACGTTCTTACATCGACGGTCAGAGAGTAAAAGGGAGTTGGCGCCCAAAAAAAAAGAGGACCAAACAAAACATTAGTTAAAAAGATGGTTCCTGGAGAAAAAAAGAAAAGGGCGTATCAATGAGGGCGCAAGAGATCAGGATTCCTTGTTTTCCCCTTTGTGCAAAAACTTTTCGTTCCTTGCTAAGTCTATTCATACCTGATTGTATAACTGGAAAAAAATAGGGTCCAAGCGGTCTTCATTGGGAGAAAAGAACGAAAAAAAAAAGAGGCGGCCATTAGGGTCTTGAGTTTTTGAAGGCCTCTAACAGACCTGGGCAGAAGGGAAAGAGTCTGACTCCAATTCTGAAAAAGGGGACTTTGTGCGAGAAAAAAGGGGAGTACGGAGTATCCAACCATGGCGGGGGGACACCGCAAACGCGAGGAGTTCGCTTAATGATGTAGGGAGGGACTAGCGTTAGGCGCCGAAAGACTGGAAAAGGAACGGGTGGGGATAGGGAAACGGGTATCGGGGGGGCCTACTCAGGTTCCACAAAGTCTAGGGGTAGGGAAAGAGGATCGGAGAAGGGGCGAACAATGAGCTCCCGAAAGGCTTTGGTCACCAAGAAGGTTATGACTTTCTTCTAATACTCCTTTAGAAACACCAAACATCTTAGGGGAAGTTTGGAAGGGCAGACCTGAGGGGAATGGGGAAGAGGGCAGAGACCTAGGAGAAGTGTGACGGGTGTTATGTAAAAAAAAGTAAAGAACGCCAGGACAGGGAAAGAGGGGCTACGTCTCGATAGCAGATAACGCTAGCCCGGCATCTTTATCTCCTGAGAATGAAAGATTTGAGGGAACGAAGGCCCGAGAAAGAAAGGGAATATCTTTACTTAGGCAGAGAAAGGACTCAAGAAGAGGAGAGAACCTAGGTTGGTACTGTTGAATAAAGGATCCCCTTTAATTAAGGGCACAACAGGAAGGAAATGCCCCCTTCTTAGGTGAGGTCGAGATCACGTTAGCTTTGCTATAATAAAGATCCTCAAGCACAAGAGCTGAGAAGAAGTTATGGAAGCGCCGGGGGGAACAGGAGAGAGTGGCATGGTGCAATCAACTTTCTGTAAAGGAGTCTGCTCCTGGGCACCATCGCGATTCAGTAAGGGGGCGCCTCTATGGACTTTCAGCAGCAGGCGAAGGGAGTGTTGGACTCGCTTTTGGCTGCCTACTAGCCTCAAAGTGAATACCTGGAGGGAAGAGGGGGAGGCGCCCAAAAACGATTTTAGCCTACGAAGGGAGCATGGTAAACCGCCGATGGGGTGAATCTACCTCACAGTAACTGGGAAAAGCGAGGTGAAAAAAGGGGAGGGTGGACAGGAATCGGCTCTGAAGATAGGAAGAGGACATAGCTTAACCGCGCCCACCACCATCCTCTTCCACACCTTGCGAGGGCGAAGAATTGCTGTAAGGGAAGTCTATCTGTGGTAGTTGACCCCAGCCAGAGGGGGTTGGGCCGGGAAAGCACTGGTTTAAATCTTCCTCACAGAGCCATCGGAAAAAGAAGATTGTCGGAGGGGCCTGAAAAGAGGCTTCAAGCAGAGGAATGAGGTTCCATCTCGGGGGCTTACGCGGCGAGCACAGCTCTTCGGGGGGATTTTTTTTGAGGATTGATGGAGCTACTTCAAGGCCCACGACGCGGGAATCTAGGAGCCAAATATCCTAAGGAGGCGGGTCAATTAATGGTAGTGGAGCACTGGCTTTGTGGGGGGAACAACCTCTCTAGTGCTTGGACTTTTCAGATGCGCAAATATAAAACGAAAAGACAAAAGAAAGTCAGTACGGAGAAAAACCTGCACCCAGGGTATGGGGATGGGGTGCCTCGGGCTGATCATCTTACTGGATCTATTCCGGGCCGAACCAATCAGGGCGAGAAGAATTCAGTCCTAAAGTTCTGGACACCGTTCTCATAAAGGCTCTTTTCCTGAAACGAGGAAAAACCGAAGGGATACCCTCGTCGGGGGAAGGGAAGGGAGGTTAGCCCATTAAATAGTGGCCGCTGAGAATCTGGAGGAAGGAGGAGGGGAAGGGCAGGACAGGGAGGAACGCAAAATGGAAAAACAAGGGGACGCTTATAGGGTTCTTCCTCGAGAAACAAGAATAGGAGGCGCCTAAAAAAAGCGAAAAAGCGAGAAACGTGGGGGGGGAGAGTACAAGCCGCCTCTTTCGGTTTGAAACTTGAAATATCAAGATGGGCTGTTTTGAGAGGAACGTACCACATAACTCTGGAGGAGTAAATACGACAGGGGCTCGGAGAATAGTCGAAAAAGAGTTGAAGGTGGACGACGAGTTTGAGCGCGGTAACCGCCCAAATTCGGGGAACAAATCCACGCTTGAGGATCAGAAGAGGGAAAGCGAGATAAGGGGGGGAAGGAAAGTTGAGAAATAGACTTCCATCAGCCGAGGTCCCCTATTCTCGCCTTTCGAGACGGGCGCCCGAAAAAAAAGCGGTTCGTGCATAACCATATAGTTGGAGGGCAAACGCCAGCACCCAGTCGAAAGCTTCCGGAGATGGGCGCTTAACCGGGGGGGGGCACTCGAAGCGGCGAGAGTAGGGATATAATACCTGGAGATATAAAGTGTTGGAGAGCCTCTTACAGTGGGTCAATAGGGCACTTGTTCTGCTTTGTTAAGAAAAAAAGGGACTTTACAGACCCTGAAGCACTCGAAGGACTGGGTGCCTATCCGTAAGAATCGATCGTAAACACAAAAGATTTTTGATTACGGTATAATAGCTAACTCGGAATAGTGAGTCGAGGAAGAGGCTTGTGCCCATGTTTTTTGGGGAAAACGAGGCTCACCGGACTGATTCTATAAGCAATTTGCGGAGAGAAACACGCTTAGGTCGCAGTTAGGGGCTCGCGATAGCGCGAAGGGAGAGGTGCCAAAATTTAGAAGATGCCCGAGAAGGGTTTAACTTCATAAAGACCCAGAGAGAAAAGGGGGGATTACGAAGAAGGAAATGAGGGGGCTGGGGGTGATGTCTGAAATCTAACAGCTATAACGAATTGGGCGTAAAGAGGGAATAAAGAAAATGGAGAACTCATCTCCAGAGACTGAA
>Ga0179591_1248380_pt1 | contig 14780 bp, 16 predicted proteins | sample CZOMad2_1_08_16f_FD_182891 | JGI IMG/M metagenome (GOLD analysis project Ga0179591, IMG submission 182891) | Vadose zone soil fungal communities from Angelo Coast Range Reserve, California, USA - CZOMad2_1_08_16fungal (PacBio error correction) | ecosystem: Environmental > Terrestrial > Soil >...
GACCGTAGAAATGGCAGATGGGGAAAGACCGTCGAATGTAAATTTTGAAAAGGCCACTCCTGGGGCTAGACCGCAGAAAAAAAACCAGGAAGGGAGGTGGGGCAGAATAATGCTAAGTCTAAGGGACCCTTAACAGGACACTCAAGACCTCCGTGGGGAGGGAAAGGATTAGTGCGAGCCCTTGAAACGATTTCAGGCGTGGGAAGCGGCCTCAACCCTTGCCTCCTAAGACAGGGTAAAAAAGGTCGAAACGCCAGAGGCTGCCTCACGGATACTTAGGGAAAAAAAATCTGGTCGTCACGTCGGACGATACCGGCCGCGGAGGATAACCGCATAGGCTTCAAGGGACTTGGCCTTTTTGTGGAGGGAACGGTCGAAGGAGGGAAAAGATCGGGCCCGAAACCGTGAGGGTTGCCTCGAGAAATCAAAAAAGTCAGGGAGGGAGGTCACAAGTCTCAACTAACCATTCAAAACGCTTAAAGGAGGAAAAAACGAGGGCGTACCGTGTAAGGGAAAAAATATCGAATGATTAGGGGAATCGTGGAGAGGGCGGACCTTAGAAGAATAAAACCGAAGATCGATTCCTCCACGGGGAAAGCAGTAAGAACAGGACCTGACCCTTTACATTGCGTGGGAGGGAATTGGGCGCGCAAATGTGGGTAAGAAAGTGGAAAAAGTTAGAAACACGTTAGGGTGAGCCAATGAAGTGAATCCTGCCACAGTGTCCTCCTGGGAGCGTTTTGGGAAAAACGGAATTATCACGCCATCACGGCGATGCGAGTGGAAATGATGGAGTTGGTGGAAAGCCTTAATTGGGAAAACGGGTGAGGCAGAATCCAACCGCATAAAGAGGGGCGGTAGGGATGGTGTGGTTGTCTTATGTGGCGCTAAAAAAGGCCTGCTTACGGGGTCGCACGATGAGAAAACTCGTACAAATCGGGGAGGCCCTCGTCGTGTGTCAACGGGAAAAGAAGAAAGAAAGTTCTTAACGGCAACATCATGAAGAAGGTTGAGGGGGTCCACCATGCAACAGGGAGCAAGGTTTCCTACTACCAAAGGTAAAAAAAAAAAAAAAAAAACCAGGGGGGAGCGTGGTATCTATGCGGAAAAAAGCCCCGCCGATCACGGACTAAGCCACCAACCAGAAAAAATCTCAACAGGAGGGATCAAAGATTCTCGCGGAAGCTGGGGGGAGTGTTCAAGGGAAAAGGAACAGGCTAATCTTCATCTTTACAGGGGAGCCAGGGGGGGTTCTACTGAAACGCAAAACCTAAGTATAAAAGGTCGACAAGACAAGATGAGTCCACGTAGCGACGGGAAAATCATGAGGACGTTACAAGAGATATCATTCGCTACAATGGGAGGGCAGGGGGAGAAAGCGGGAGGCTTCGGGTAGAAAGGCGAATGCCCGCCTTTCGTCGGCCCTTATTTTAATTAAACGTTGCTTAAGAACATGGAAGCAGGGGAGGAGAACACCACAAAGGGAGGAGGGAGGGAAGGAAGGGAAAGTAAGAAAGTCTAAGGACCAAAAAAAAGGAGGGGGATGAACGCGCTTACTTCGTCAGTATGCCGACGAAAAGTAGGCATATCGAACAGAAGAGAGGACGAGCTCCAGCCCACAAGAGTCGTAGAAGACAAGGACACAGATGAACGTCCCGTGAAGGTTGCAAAGTCCATGGTATCAGGCTGTGGTTAATTCCCTATGAAAAAACGGGGAGGAGGGTCGAGGAGAAAAGTCGGTTTTTGATTCTCCCGCGCAACCCGGCCAGTACCCAGGGCTTAAAGGGAAGATCTCCTAGACACTGCATCCAAAGGGGGGAAAAAGAGATCCTCTCTGATCTCCAGAAGTTTCTGATCTTCCGTTAAAGAGAAAAACCACAGGGTGTGGACGGGGTGCATCACTTCGAAGGGAAGGAATGGAACCAGAAGAAAGCCTGTGACAGAGTTTCCGCCTGCGGGGACGGAGAGCAGGGCGACCTGACGGGGTGACCAAGGATTAGGGACAAAAACTGAACCCTGGAAGGGAAACAGAAGTGGACATTCCTTTCCTTACGGGGGGGGCGCAATCAAAAAGAAGGGAAATGTTCGAGCCACGGATTGAAAGCGAGGGATCGAATCGGCGCCGATCCCGTGATCCTGAGCAAAGACAGGTAAAACCAGCGCTAGGCTACCGAAGCGTATGCCGTTGTAGATGCCTCACACCAGGTGGGTAAACGGAAGACTAACATAAGGAAAGTTGACTCGAAGGGGGGGGAGACAGTTCACGAGTATTTTGGGGGTAGGGGAGTGGTACAAAAGGCAGGAGGGTGGGGAGGGGCAGACTGAAACTGGAAGGAAGAAAAGAGGGGGAACAAGGGGGTATCTCGCATTTCACTGGACTGGAATCAAAAAAGGGGCTCTCAAACAATAAAAGCAAAAAGGTCAATGACGGGGCGATGATTCAAGGAGTCAACTGGGGGAATCAGAATAGGATGAAAAGGGAGGAAGGTCATCGTCAAAGGAAGACGGGGAACGACAAAAAGGCAGGGGGAAGCCTTTCGTGGAAAACTTTCACTTTTACACATGCGGGTTTTCAGTCCGGTCAAGCTTGAGGATTCAAGGATGTCAAACTGACGTAATGGCGTACTTTGAACGACGAACTGAAAGGTCAGCCGCATCGAGGAAAAAATCAAGGTTCCGGGGCGAAACATCGTCAAAAAGAACCACAAAAAAAAATCCGCAGACTCCAGGGGGACCTCTACCTTGGGATCAAAAATGCGCTACGGGGGACAAGCCTGGTTAAAGCGGCCACGTACGGGTGGTCTCAGGCGCAATAAAGAAAATGGAGGGAAAAACGTCTTCAGGAGCCTTTTCAACGAGGACAGGAAATGCGCCGGGAGAAGACCAACAAGAAAACAGGCGCCACATCAACGTAGGGAGGAGTTTTGCAACTAGCTTCCAGGGGGGGTCATGACCACTTGTGGGGGGGCTGAGAAAGGGAGGGCCGCTCCGTACAGCAAATAATTGCAACCCTCACTTGATACGGCAGAGGAGAACGTATGAGGAAAAAAGGGGAATGACAAGAGGGGGTTTGAAATGGGTTCCCGTCATATGGGAAGAATTTTACTAAGAGAAAGCCGGGGGAGAAAAGAAAAATTCAAGAAACGTGGTAAGACGAAGGGTCCGGGAGGACGGTCCTCATATTTCCGGAATCCTGACACTACAGGGAACACGGTTGAAAGGCTGCTCTTGCAGGGACAGGGGTCGATCTGACTCTGTCCGTCGTGGGCCGGGCAGAGCAAAAAAAAGACTGGACTACTTCACTTTGGAAAAAAGGGAAGGCAGCAAAGACCACCATCGAAAAGGGGGGGCGTACTAAAAAAAAGCGGGGGATCAAGGAGAACTATCAAAGGCCAATCGGCTGACTTTTGGGTCTGGACTTAGACGGAAGAAAGAATTAACCATGGGGGGTCCTCGAGGCTCCGTCTACGAAAGTTCAAACTTCGCAGACAGCGCAACTGTAAGGCATCAGGTCACGCTTGGACGGACTGGACGGGTTTGGGGGGAAGTGACAGGGGTTTAAGGAAAGCTGTCGCGAGCCCGTCCGGCTGGGAGAGGACGAGAAATCTCAAAAAGGGGGGATCTCGAAGTTCATCCACGGTTACTCCTTGAAAACAAAAAGAAGGGGGGAAAAGATTGAAGGGACCCGGAATAGGGGGGGATTGCGAGGGGGGGGGGGAAGCACATGGGAGGATCCATGACGTGAGGAAAATAAACGTTCAGACGAAAGGCAGGGAAAGACCAGAGGATCGACACGGGTTGGTGTAACGAAGAAATAAAAGAAAAGGAGTTACGTGAGATCCGAGTCGAGTCACTGTTTCTTTATTTCCTCGTAAGTGGAAAAACTGGGGGCAGTCGGCAAACCGGCAAACTAACGGCGGTGAGCGCTGTCAGGTGAGGGTGGGCTGCCTTTGCGCTCAACGGAGGAAAGAGTCGAGAACGAGACAGGTCAAGAAAGTGATCAGGCGCCTGCGTCGGAACCGAGCGAACGAAAAAACGAATGAAAGTCGGCACTTCAAATGTAGGGAGGTAGGTGTATCCGAACCGGCGAAAAAGAACTGTTCGAAACAAAATAGGAAAGAGTAGAGGAATAAAGGGGCGGGGTTCAAAGGATGCACGGAAGCATCCACCGGAAGCCGGAAATACGAGAAAAGTAAATAACGATCTGGAAGACGCGGGAAGGCTCTGCCGTAATGAGTGACAGGAGTCTGCCCAAGGGGGATCGGGCATGGTTGGGGGGCGAAGGGTCTACTTGTGAACCTCGACCGAGGGGAACGAAAAGATGGCCGCAACCAAGTGGTCCATAACTGCGAAAGCCTTCGGACTGTCAAAAGACCGTAAAAAAAGAGGCTGGAGCTCAAAACTGTAAACTTCTTGGGACAAGGGCGAACGTACGTCTTTCCGTCGTCAAAAATTCCTTAGTACCTCGAGGCTAACCTCCGGTTTAGTTCGCAGTGTCGGCCAGGGGAAATAGAGCTCACACAAGAGGAGAGGAAATAAGGAGATGGTAAATATGCGCCCGACAGGAGAAAGGAACGGAGGTTCCGCCCTCTCGTCTTCATTAGTGAAAACTAAGGCGGAGAGTCGGAAGAAAGAAGAAGACCGAGACACTGAAAGAATCGTCGTGTATGCTAGACAGCGTACGGGCCGTGGGGGTCGCGTATTAAGGACACTGGGGGAGTCTGACTAAAGAGAAACTCCGTCGTTGGGGGTTCGGGAAACACAAAAAAATACCTTTTTGAAAGGGGGGAAAGACGCCTCGGTCACGGAAGCGTCGAAGCCATCCCTCGCATAGAAGAGAGGTCTGAAGCGCCTTTGACTGTCCTCACCCCAGGTGCAGAACTCAGAGGGGACGAGAAAAAAAAGCCAATGATATGAAGACGTCGATGTGCCAGGGGGGGAGTGGAGTAGTCAAGAAAAAAGTGGACATGTGACGTCAATCAACCTAAAAAAAACAAGACGTTGAAAGTTCATTCGTTCACCGCGCTACGGACCATCTCATTGGGACGCGTCAAACAAGGAGTGCGAGTCTCTCAAGTTGGGAATCGGGCGCGGAAGACAGCAAGGAACAAAAGGGAAAAAACCGAGGGGGATGTCCCGCTATGCCAGGGGTGGATACCCGCCTCACAACAGAATCTCTTGGGTAAGCATTTCAAGGGAAAAACGAGGGACAGTTGAATCGGGAGCGTAAGAATGGGGGGACTAATTTTCATTGGTTTAAACAAAAGGGGCGATGCGAGTCTTGAAGGGGCATCAAAGCATAACTTCAAGCTCAAGCGAACGGGATTCGAAAGTTCTAAACATGGGCGAGAAAAAACCCAGAATCATCACTAGGGGAAAAGGGGGGGGGAATTTGAAAGTCGATTTTCTTCCCTGACGTCACCGGGGAGTCATCTCCGGTGACGGATTTAGACGGGAAGGAACATATAGGGAAACATACGTCGGCAGAAAAAAGGGGGGAAAAAACCGAAGGGCTCTATCTCAGGGGAATGGGATACAGGTCACTGGGGTAATGGGCCTTTGTTCATGACCGGGGGTCAAAGTGAGGATTCCAGTGAACAGGAGACTTACTGCGAATGGAACTAAGGAACTAAGTCGTCGCCTCTGCGAAAAAAGGGGGGGACCGGGGCGAGAAAGCCCATCTGGAAGACGGCAGACACAAAAGGACTAGGGGACCGAGAGGGTCAGTCCCGAAACGGCGCGCTTGTACCCAAGGACAATTCAGTCTATTGTGTCTCCTGCGGGGCGGGGGAAATTCCCAAATGGACCAAATAGGGACGTCGATCTTGTCCCTATCGGCAACAGTCTTAGTCATGAAAGTTCAGGCGGTAAACGGCGGGAAAAGTTGACGTTAACTCAGAAGTCAGAAGGGGAGAAGAAAAACCTTCAGTAATTTGTGAGGCAAGGGGCAGATCGGGACCTGCGGGTACCCTCTTTCACACAACTTCTACGGGGATCTCCGAGGGGATATAGAGGACCCAGGAAGTTGTGGTTCCCAAGGTCTTAGATAAAAGCGGCCCGACGGGCATCCAATCAAACGAATCTTACTATGTCCAAGGCGCAGTCTCGAAAGGGGGGGGACTTACCCTACTCCGACGCCGGTTAGATTCTCCCACTGGGCGAGAGGGAATAAGGGGAAGTATTCCGAGGCCAAGGCGGCGGCCGAAGAAAGAACAAATGGTGACATGCAGGGGAATTGAAAGCTCCTTAATAAAACCCACATATATATCAACAACTCACGGAGGGGAGTACCATCGAGCGGTCGGGGCCCAGTGAAATATCGAAGCAAGAAAGAATCGTGTGTCTTCGGAAGATGGGTCTCTCAGGAAAGAAACCGTGCTCAGCCGCAAGGGAGGGGGAACATGAGGCGGGGCAACTTCCAGAAAGAAGTCGGAAACTGTAATGAGTGGAAAGACTGGGAAAAACGACATGTAAAGGAGCATGGAATTCGGGGATGTGGAACGCGGAAGGTCGGGATGAAATCAGGTACTTAAACAGAAAACAAGAGGCTCAAAGGTGAAAGGAGAACCGAACAGTCATTATGGGGAAATTTAGATGTGAGAACATGGGGGAGAAACATTGAACGTGAGAAATAATACAAGTGAACTTAAGTAATCGGGTGCCCTCGACTCCATCCGGCCGCGTTTGGGTAAATTAATGGAAATAAACCATCTGACTAACAGATTCGTTCAAAGGTTTATTTTGTTTTCCTAAAGGTGACGGAAAAAGAACACTGCAAGGGCCAAAAACAGGAAAGAGAGGGGGATAACCGGTTTGACCCAGGGCGGGGCCTGGGAAGCACGGGGGAGAAGGCGCGACTAAGGAAAAAAATAATGATCAAGGACACGGAGGAGTGGTAAGCTCAGAGGACTAAGGGATTCGGGGAACGGAGAGGGAAGGTAAGGTGTGGAAGGAACTAGGCAAATCTGCCGAAACGGGGCGACATGAGAAAAATCGAAGGCATCGAAAAATTGACGGAGCTGGGGGGAAAATAATTCCCTCTCCGAGGAACAAAAAGAGCCAAAACCGGGTGCTTCCTAAAAAGAGGCGGCTATTCAGAAAGAACTTAAATCCGAGAGGATTTATAACTCGTAGAGGCGGTTTCAAAAGTTTCAGGAGAGGGAAGGGGGAAGGACCCATGGGTAACTGAAAAGGGGGAAACTACGGCGACTACACCAGAACTATATGTCGACTGAAAAACTGGTCCGAAATAAATGGAGTACAGGGAACGAAAAGTTTCCGCAAAAAAGGACCACCGTACCGACGATTCGGCTGAGTGTCTCCGGGGTCTTCTCGTGGACCGCCGGGGCAAACCATGGGGAGTAGGAAAAGTAGAATACGCGTCGAGGCGAACAACGCGGTGCTTTCTCCGCGGCAGACATGGAGGAAAAAACAAACCAAAAAAATGAGGAGGGGAAAGAGTGGATCCATGCGACACGAAGGCATGCTCTCAATACGCTGGGTAGGATAATGGAAACGAAAGGCCATCCGGACAGGCTACATGAGACACTCCAGAAAAAGAAGGTAAAAAAGCTCTGCGTGAAGGCCTGGAAAGCATATTCGACAGAGGTGAGGACAAGCGGGGTGACATCAGAGGGTCGAGGGGGAAGGCGTTGGGTGTCGCCCCGGCACACACCATAAGCCTGGGCCGAAAATGAAAACGAAGAGCACGTCAGTGAAAAAGCAAGTCACTAAAGCGAAGCCAAGAATGCGGGTTGAGAGAACGTCCTTGTATATGCACCCAGGGGCTGAGCCGTGCATAGGGGATGTGAACGACTGAACCCAGCATCAAGAGGAAGCACGCCGTCCTGGAAGGAACGGTCGACGCTTTAAACGGAAAAAAGAACCTACCGGCCAGGGTGCCGTTTCCTGCCAAGATGAATACGTCCGCGGACCCTCAAGAGCGCGTTGGAAAACAAGCAGGGCGGCGAGACCGGAGGGGTCGAGGAGAGGGCTCTAGGCGCCGAGCCCGTGAGCGAAAAGGAAAGCAAAAGAAAAGGTAAAACCGCAATAAGACGACCGCGTTCTCCGGTTTGGGAGACTGGAAAACCAGTTGGGATGGTTCAAGACAGTAACAAGGGAAGAAACAGGAATCTAACTAGGGGACTCGAAGTAGGGGGCAAGGGGGGGAACCCTCAAGTTTAAAAAGCGGCAGGAAGAGTGACGGGTGGACGGGGGGGACCACTGAACCTCACCGAAGGGTGGATCTTCTTTCTCACCTTCAAGGGTCTTAATCCCCACTGGGACGGCCCAATCAGCGAAAACGGGGACTGTGCGTTTCTCGGTGAGTCCAGAGGTCAACAGCAGACGGCGAGTGGGGAATGATGGGAAGTTCCGATCGTTGATCAAAAAGGCCCTAAGAAAAGATCTAAAAGAGAGCTAAAAAGGCCACTGTCACTTGGCAAGGTTTCGTTCAAAGGTTCAAGGCTTGAGACTGCGTCGACAATCGTCTTGACTTGGGAACAAACGTAAAGGAAAAGTCACTGGTTCAGAGGAAACAAGACACGGTCTGGGATCCCCTCGTCGAGCCAGACCGATGAACGCGGGGGGAGAACATATGAGCAGGACGAACGCAAACGGGTGAACGCCGTTATTTGCTAGAAATTCGGGCATCGGTTTTAAAAGGAAAACGTGTGTGATAACCATGGTATCGGACGTAAGAAATCGGCTCGAGAGGCCACGGGACATCTGTTAGACCCCTTAAGGTCACTGTGATCACAAGGAAGGTCCGTTGTCACGGGGGGGTGAAGGGTCATCTAACAAAGGGGCATAAAAAGTGTCATGAAACCGAGGGAATTGTGTGAGGCCAAGGAACAGAGTTCCTCGTACTTTCAGGCCAGGAAGAATGTCTGATGAACAGCTTTCAAAAAAAAGGTGCTACGGGAAAAACCACACGAGAGAGGAAGAAAAGAGTGAGAAGAGTAAAAAGGAGGTTTAAAAAGCCAGTAGGGAAAATTTACAACCAAAAGAGCCTCCACCCTACACCTTGTGGAATTACATTCCTGAGCTATACGATTGATGAACAACAAGAACGCCGCAGGTGTTTGGTCTGCTGGCCTGGGAGGAGACTACATCGCACCGGCACGGAAAAAGCGAAGAGAAGAGAAATCCAAGAAACTTCAAAACGGGGGAGGCGGGGGGAACGGACACAAGGGGGAAGTAGCCATCACTGGGCGACCCTAAGGGGGGGGACGGTACTCAAGCAATCCTAGCGAAAGGGCTGCGGGTGTTGGTAGCTTACTTCGGAAGATGTGGGAATTATGGTTCCTCGAGGACTAAGGTCGTGTCGGCGGGACGGCACACCAAGAAGTCAAAGGAACTCATGAGCGGAAGTCTGTCACGAAAGTACGTTCCAGGCCTGAAGAGCGTTATGGTGAGGCCGAGGGTGAACGAGACGGACCCTTCTCAGAAAAACCGGAAATCCAGGGGGGGGGGGGGGGGGGGGGGGGGGGTGGGGGGGGGGGGGGGGGGGGGGGGGGTGGGGGGGGAACCGGGAAAAAAAACGCGCAAAAAATTCCTTGACAGTGCAAACTTTGAGGGGTTGGGCGAGCGAAAAATTGGGGATGGAAAAGGGAAAGTTAGAACCAGGCAGAGGGAAGGAATCGAGGCCCACGCGAAAAGGAAGGGAGCAGGTTTTTAGGGAAGGAAATAGACGTCCATCTTAGAAAAGCTAACGAGTGAAGGGGTATTTAGGCTGGGTTCAAATTTAATCCCACACAAAAAAATGGGGAGGAGAGACACGCGGGTAGCTTTCGGGGTGAACGTTGCTGCCAAAAAACTGGCAAAGGAGGCCTATCGACTAGCAGCCGGGCAAACCTCCGTGGTCGCGAAAGAGAAAAGCTCACAAGAGAGGGAAAATAAAAATTCGGGGAAGAAGTCGGTAGGGAGGTGTATCCGGAAAATAAGGGCACCACTTGAGGCGCCCGTTAACTACGACAACGAAAGCCGTTCATCGTAAACGAGCTGGCAAGACGTCCCAGAAGGACAAAAATCAACACCGCTCAAAAGAGGAAAGGAAGAATATGGAGATTGGCCGCGCGTGCGGTTCACAGGAAGGACTCTTTCGACATAAAGTCGCATGGCAGGGGTGTGGCGGACGGGCTCTACAACGGGATGCCTAGAAAAAAAAATCTGGGAAAAGAAAGTGGCCGAACCATGTGGAACAGAAGGAACATGCGAAGGAAAAGGACGGACGGGAAATCGATAGCATTACCGGGGAGCATGGGATTTTTCTAAGCGGTCCGAAAAAAAAAAAGAGAAGGATTTCCTACCTGTAGGAACATTACTTTAGGGACGAGGCGAGGGACGAATCACTTCGGGCAGAAATGGGAAGGATGCAAAATAGGAGGGATATATATTTATCCATTGAGAAGACACTGAATGAAGAAAGGAAGGGGGACGCTAGGAGAAAGTAAGGACTAACAGGTCTGGCACGTAAAAGAACGAAAGAGAAGAAGAAAAGGCGGAGAACCCAAAAACCTCTAATCGTCGGGTAAGCTCTAGCGTGAAGAATGAAGTGCAAGAAGAGTACTGAACAGTGCAAAAAAAAAAGAGGTTGACAAGAGTTGACTGATTCAAGTGGTGTAAGGGCCGTGAAACCCACATACACGGTTCACACGGCCTGGTGAACGTGGAACAATAACTAGCCAGCCCTCGGCTCCATATAGAATGAAACTAACTGAATATGCAGCAACAACCGCTAAAGGGCCCGTGCAAGCGGAGGAAGCAGTCCCAGCAAAGTAACAAGCAGGACAAATTACGGTTCTCAGCGTGGTTCCGTAGTCCAGAAGAAGGGCATGATTCCGGAAAAGAACCTGACAAAGACAAGGGGAAAGGCAAAAAGGTGTCAGTACGCTAATGAGCCGGCTCGGGGGACGCCAAGGGGGCACGAAAGAAATAAAAAACGGAGTGGGGGGAAGAGCAGATCAAAGGGGAGGTCGGAATGTGATCCCTTGAGAGAAAAGGGTCCACCAAATAAAGGGGAAAAAAAGGAGACTATAACGACCAAAAGGCCGGTTGGAAGACTTGCATCAAATGTATGGTAAAAATTTCAATGAAACTACATGAGGAAAAACCAGACAGACTATTAAGCGTATTTTCCTGAAAGGTTTACAACAAAAGATGGGATCGTGGGAAAAGCTGCAAGGTCGGTCTGCTCACTCACGTTATGAAACTATAAAGGTACCCAATTGGAGGAGACGCACGCAATCCTAGAGTTACGGGGGAACATGACGGGTGGGAAGGAGGGCGTTCTTAACCAATCGAATCGTTCTTGAAGGCCGAAGAGTTCGAAGAGGGCTTCCCGACAGGGAGCCGCATCGGGAATCAATTTCACTTCACCGCAAGTTAATAAGGGTTTTCAGTCAAGGCCAAGAGTTAAATGGGTCGAATTCGAGGGACGATTCGAAAAAACTTAAATTCGGCAGGGGGAAGACGAATCATTTGCAAGGCGAGAGAATCGTCCGGACCATAAAAGACCAATCAAAAGAAAAGGGACCATATCTGATTCATGTTCCCTGACGCGAGCTGGTACGCCGCAGAGGGAAAAAACATCATGAATGGGGGTAGACGGCGAGGAAAACAGGGAAGTCAAAAGGTATTCTTCAAAAAAACGGGCGGGGGCGAGGACGAGGAGTCAGGTCGAAGGTCGAAAATGAAAGGCCAGAAAGCGGCGGAGGTGTCCGGTACAATCACGAATAGCGGGGGGGCAGGAAGGAGATGACAACCGCGGAGGAATGGGGTGAAAAGTGTACAATTCTGACCGAGTTCAATCCAAGAGATGCGAAAAGCTTTAACCCTGACTACTTTGCTGGGCAAAAAACGAGGGAAGATCGTGACCCTGACGAGGGGGTTTTTAAAGAGGTGACCAGAAAAAGATAAATGGACAGGAGGGAAAGTCCTTTACTAAAAACCTCACCATTAAGAAACGCGTTTGTGGGGGCACTACTCCGGCGATCTCGAGTGGACCAAACGGAAAAAAGGGGGAAACAAGACGCCGTTGAAGGAGAGAATCCAGGTGCAGGAAAGGGAGATCTGACGGGGTTGCTGCTTCCTCAGCAAAAGACGGAATAAACTGTCCAGCACTGACGCAAGAAGACAGAAAAAGCAGAGAATGGGAGAACAATAAAAAAAAGGATAAAAAGGGGGCTAGGACCTTAATCCGATAGAGTCATCGTCTGGGGGTGGGGTGGGTATAAAATTCGACTATTGGGATCTAGAGGGGGAAAAAGTGAGGGTTGAGCTAATTAAGGGCGCGTGAATAAAGACAAGTCAAAATGTTTTAATCTTACTTCACTCTTGAAAACAAGTTAACGTGACCGTGCGGGCCAGGAAGAAAAGATAGAGGTAGTCCCGGGCCAGTCAGGGGGATGAGCTAGAGAAAATCTCAGAATCCACCGAGTAATGCCTAAAAAAAAAACCCCCGCCAAGACGGTGAAGAGAAAAGAAAAAACCAAGAAACTCGAGTGCCACGTGATCGGTGGCTATCTCATTGGGGGGATTAAAAAGGTAATAGAAAGGTACTGAGCAGGGCTGAAGAAAGGGACAAGAGTCGCTCCAGACGAGGTAACCCTTAATTAAGAAGATGAATAGGACCGAGTTCAAGAAAGGTTGACTATGTCGGGGGGTTCAGCAGATGTGAAAGAAACCAGGAAAAGAATCGAAAACGCGACGACGGGCGGGGTAGAGCGGTTTTCAAAAAGTCTGGCAAGGGGGAACTTGGAGGATACTAACAGAGAGGAAGGCGCGATCGTCACTCCGTGGAGAGCAAACGACGCTGGGGAAGGGATATAGAAAAGGGAGGAAACGGAGGAAATTAAAATGTCAAGTTCTGGGAATACTGAAAACTTGCACACGGAGTCGAAGAAGACAACGAAAGCGCTCAAGAGGAAAGAGGCCAGGAACGGATACAAAGACTGGCCGACGACGAGAAAACAGGGTGGGGGGGGTTGGTCTCACCACCAGGGGGGGGGTTGACAAACGGACGATGCAAGAAACGTCGAAGGAAGCGGGGATGGAGAGAGGAGATTGCGGTTCACGGCGTTAACGAGAAGAAGCGCATAGCCACAGGGTACGAGGAGGGGAGACGGGCGAAGACAAGATGCCTCGAGAGAGGGAACGAAATAGGTCTCAACCCAACTGTTTAGGAGAACAGACAGTCAAAACCACAAGAGTTCATAGGAAGACGAAAGTGGAGTGTCCTGAAAAGTCTCTTCGGAGTCGACCGCGAGGAGGGAAAGAAATCAAATCTGGAATACATGAGGCGAGAACGAGGGCTTGATAAGTTTAGAAGAAGGGAAAGCCAGCTCAGAAAAAGGATTATGAGTAAAGAGAGAGGAGGTAATCTGACCGGGCAGGGGAGACTCAAACTCGGTCAAGCTTGAATGGAAGGAAACAGCGGACCATCGCGAACGAAAAGACCGCGGGAATAACTAAAAGCGGCGTGACGAGAGAATGAAACGTCCTTTAAGGGGGACGACGGTTTGGAAACGGGTGAGGGGGCCAATATTCGTGACATAGAGGGCTAGGCATCCAGGGGGGTGGAGCACCACCAACAAAATGAAGTTTTACAATTCCGCTAAAGCTTCACGGAAGGGAACAGGGGGAACCTCGAGAAAAAAGAAAGAGGAATAATCGTTTACATAGAAAACCTTTGAGCGGCAGCAAACGGGGTGGGCAGGAGAAGAGTGCCTCGGATCGGGGGGGGACGGAGAAAAGCATGGACGATGAATAGTCGTCAACGCCGTCTGTGAGGGTAGTCAGAAACGCACGTTCCCAGGGTTCCGGCAAAATTACACCGACAGACCTTGAAGGGAAAGTGAATTCCCGTCTCATTAGGCTCCGGAAAGCAGGGGCTGAGTATCAGAGTCAAAGAAGCGAAATAACGGAATCCGCAGGGAAAAGGGAAAAGATACAATTGAAAACCGCGAATATACCAAGAGTATTATTTGAGCCTCACATTTTGAGGGACCGTAACAAAAGAAAGGAAAACAAGAAATAACGAAAGAACGTACTCGTACGCAGAAGGAAGAAAGTCTCTTGAGTAAAAAGGTAACAAAACGCGGCAGAGCATCGATTGTCATAGCTTCAATCCTGAGGGGGGGAGAACGATAACGGAAACACTTAAATGAGGATCAACAAGGGGAGAGACCTCCTAATCACTGTCAAGGAAAGGTAAAGCGGCTTGTTCTTCCCGTCAAAACCGTGGGAATAGGTGCATTGTGAGAATTGAAAAAACGGGCGGAGGAAAGAAGGCAAATGGGGGGGGCATCGGCGATTGAAAGAGGGAATAAAGGTATGGACTTTGTCGTCCGGTCAATCTTTAGGGTCAAAGTAAAGTTGGATTAAGCGTGAACTGGACGCAGGACATGAAAAGGATATAGGAACAATCACTGTTTAGGAAGGAAACAACTCGGAGGAAACCACAAAGCAGACAAAGCTGAAATCAGAAAAGGAATGGCGACCTCTGGAGCTTGGCCGTGATGTTACTGAAATGAAGCAAAGGGGGTTGGACCTAGATCAACGGAAGGTTAGCACAAGGGAGAAGTCGGGCCGAGGCTGACGAGGAAAACTAATACATAACATATCGGGCAAAGGGAAGCCATCACGGCTTGCTGAGGCCTACGGACAACTCGAGACAGGCGCAAGGTAATATAACAAAGGGGGGGGGGGTGAAATTCAGAGCAGAAAAAATACGAGTCAAATTTGACCAAATTATGAGTTCAAAACCATTTCTAATGAAA
>Ga0179591_1175625_pt1 | contig 14779 bp, 12 predicted proteins | sample CZOMad2_1_08_16f_FD_182891 | JGI IMG/M metagenome (GOLD analysis project Ga0179591, IMG submission 182891) | Vadose zone soil fungal communities from Angelo Coast Range Reserve, California, USA - CZOMad2_1_08_16fungal (PacBio error correction) | ecosystem: Environmental > Terrestrial > Soil >...
TCGGGATGTGGGAGATTATTTTTGAAAGGCCCTCATGTCTGAACTAAGGAACTGTTGTTCAGTTTAGAAGTGTAACGAAGGGGAGGAGTTAAGAAATCTAGTACAATGACTTTGGCGGGTACTAAAGCGCACATGGAAAATGACCCGCGTGGATACATACGCCTCCTTGGTGAATGTCCTTGAAACCGATGGCATCAAAAAAGGTTGAGGGGGATTTGATCGGAATAGAACGAGGATAGAGACGGGTTCGGCTAAGATTTTGACTGGGGGGTGCGCGCCGGGAATAATTCAACGATTGGAAACAAAAGAGAGAGGTCAGATAACGATGTACTGTCCGTCCCGCTCCAGGGGGGCAGGATGTAGGGAATAGAAAGCTTTGTTGGAGACCGAAGGGATCTAGGGAAAGGAAAAAGTGAGTGACAGAACTCATCGACAAGCTCTGAGAAGAAGTTTCGTGAACGTGGGGGGACCTCAGGGAGTAGGTTACGATGTCACTCGCTTAAACTAGGGGAACTGTGGCAATCTGAAGAAACTAACTCCGTCCGCATAACGGAGAAAGTTCCACCCCAAAAAAAAACCCCAACAGAGGAGGAAAAAACCCAAGAAAGAAAAAACCAAAAACCACAAAAAAATCAGGGCGGACGTCAGTATGAAGTAGAGGCGCATGTAGAAGATTCCCGTCCGCCTCGTAACGGAGTCGGACGGAGCATGTCCAATGGAGGCTTCGAAGGAGGACGAGGATTCAAAAAAAAAAAAACCTCACTCAGGTACTGGAAGGAGTCTTGGAAGAATCGAAAGTGTTTTACAGGAGTCAGCATCGCTGAGGGACCGCCAAAAGTGCAAAACAAAAGCAAGGGTCTAAACGAAGCAGGGACAGGGACTGGCCGATCCGTTAGGATCTTCAAAAGGGAATCCGGATAGGGGTAAAAATGGTTCTTGGAAGAGTGTGAGGAGGACAAGGAGGGGAGACGCCCCTTCTCTAAAAATGGCAACTAACCACAGGCCAAAAATTGAGGCTTACAAAGAGGCAAAGAGACTGGTAATGGGTATAAGGGAAGACAACAGATCGTAGGGCGGGCGGGGAGTGGGGAAACTCGGAAGGAAAAGGCCTATCCGAAAAACATAATGAGGAGACTTCAGCGACTTCGTGAAAGGCCCCAACGATTAAGAAATGAAAAAAACTGGAAAAGGGGCAACCAACCGAGGACGGACTTTCCTCCAGCACCGACTCTGAAGGACATCACGAGTTAGAGGGGCACTCATGAGGCGACTAGTCCGTCCCTCTAAAGAAAAAAGGCTTCATAGACCGGGGGGGGCTCCTTCAGAAGGGGGAAAGTTGGGGATAGTTGAACAGTTGTGGAAAGGGGAAGCAGGACGTCGTGGGCCTGGTCACGGTGAAAAGGAAAATAACAACTGACAACTCAGTCGTGAATGGTCTCAAAGGGAAAAATCGGAGAAGAAAGAAAGGGGCGCACAAATTTCCCAAGAAGCCGTCAGTAGGTGGACTCTAAGCACAAGTCTGGGAACAGGCCGCAGGGCTTTCGAATCCGGAATCACAAGGGGGAATGTCATTCTATCGGTGGAAATATGGGAGGGGTAGTCCACCGGCCGAATGACGAGATTAGGAAGAAAGTGTCTTCCAAAGTGGACTTTGGAATTGAGTGTACTGCCTGGGAAGAAAACGGGTCTGTGTAGCGAAATGTGCAGGGATCAACAAGTGTTCTTCATTGGTGGAAGACATCTTATGACTTATCGAGGCCCGATGTGACCGCAGTGTAGGGAGAGTGTCGAGCGAAGCGGAAGGGAAGCGGACACGGGGGGCCAGGATAAGGGACGTGGTGGTTTATACACCTCCGAATCTGGCCGTCGAGCGGTAAAGCTGCTCAAATATGGGAGACCATCGCCTTGTTTGGGGGTAATATCTGAGCTGGTTGGGAAAGCAAACTCATGGAGAAAAAAATGATTAAGGAGGTCTTACGTTGTTAACTTGTACCGTTACGGTGAAGATTTGTGAAAGACGATCTTTTTTTGTGGAACTACGGTTCGTAATCGCGGTTTTCTAAACTAGGGTGGGGGGGGGTGAGGGGGGAGCCTGTCAGCGAAGCTCATGGGGGGGGTGGAAAGGCTCGAACGTGGTAGTTCTGCGCATTAGTTTTTTTAAAGAGTCAAGAACATGGGAAAGAGTAGTCTCGGTAAAGGGGCAAAACTGGGACATAACTGTAGCATGGATTGAAGGAAATGGTGAATGGGTTGTAGAAAAGAGGCTGGGGGGGGGAGGAAGAGGGTCCGTTGCTAAGTTTTCAGAGACGCAAATTCGTATAAGCAACGGAGAAGAAATTACTCTTATGGTAGGGGTGTCAAAGACGTGTTACGAGGAGGGGGACAGTAGATAATAAGGGTGACATCTGTTTTCATGAATCTAAAACCCGCGGTTTAAATCCTAAAGGGTAACAAATAAGACAGGAGCTTCCAGCGTGAATCTGGGGCGCGAGGGCAGGAGGTGGACTTGGGGGTCCAGTCGAACAAAACTCCGACTTAAGACGAGACTAAGAAAGAGGCGATCGAGAAATAAACTTGAAAAATGAGTAGTGAGAGTAGGATAAAGGGGGGAGGGAGAAATGACTGAAACAGTATTAACGGGGGAGGGGGAGAACAAAAAGAAAAGGAGGTCAGGCAGAGAGGGGGACAGATGGAGAAAGAGACAAAGGTCTAGTTGAGGGGGGGGGGAATACTGCACTCAGGAAAGCACGGAAAGGGAGCTGAGGGAAAAAAAGGTCCTAGAAAAGAAAAGAGAAATTGGCATGAGGCAGAACCATATTCTCGCCTGGCGGTTAGGACCACATTACGATAGGGGAGAGGGGCTACCGAAGTCTGAGGAGCGGAGTTCCAAGAGTTTCCGAAAATTCAAGGAAAAATCGCGTAGTGGCGGTAAACCACGAAAGAGAAGGTGTAAAAAGAGTTCGCGCACGAAAAAAAACGCGTCACTACCCGCAAAAAAAACCGTACGAAAAAATCTAAGGAAATAGAAAAGAAATCACAAAAAGCGGAGGGGGAGAAAAGCGAGGCTGCAGTGGCCTAATTTCTTCGAGGAAAAAGGAAAACACAGGGAAAGAACTGAAAAAAGGAAAGGGAGGGTGGGGGGGGGAGGAGGGGAACAGTCAAGACCGGAGAGCGTGGGCATTGGGTAAAATCCGATGTCAGGGAAAGAGGGTGTTGCAAAGGTGAGAGAGGATTCAGGGAGCTCCAGTCGGCTGGGTGGATGCAAGGCGGTGGAAGAGGGAAAAAAAAACAGTCATACCTTGGAGATGTACACTACCTGAGAACAGGGAAAAAACCGCTAAGAGCATACTGGGTTCCAGAGCGCTCGTTGGCCGTGGGGGAACAGAAAAGGAATAAACCTCGAAAAATAAAATCTCTAGAAAAAAAAGAAAAGGCGGATTAGGTAAGGAGATAGATTCAAGTGGGATACCAGTACTAGAGGTTTCGGGGGTGGTACAGAGCTACTCGGGACAAAGATAGAAGAAGAATCTGTAACAAAGAGCGAAGGAGGGGGCGACACGGAGAAGGTGTACCTCATACCCACTTCTCGTGCAGGGGATTACATGGGAAGCGAAGGCATCAACAGAAAAGAACTGAACCGAAAAATCTACCGAGAAAACGGCACAACACTATTCAGAGGGGGAACACTCAACTCTATGAGGGTTCGGGAAAAGACCTCTCCCGCATCAAGAGAAAAGGGGTCTAAGGGAATCACGCAGTAGCAATTAGAGATTCCTCACAGAAAACTCGCGAGGAAGTCTGCTTTAGATCACCGAGGAGCAGGTCAGGATTCATTTCGAATTCAAGTTGAGGGAGACCAAAAATCGGAAGTTCTTACGCCAGCAGGAAAAGCCGGTAGATGTCACTTGGTGGCGACAAAAAGGAGATATTGTAGACCCCTTGAAGAGGACTCGCTGTGGAAGAGAAAGCATCAGCGCGGTATCAAAGAAGGAACGTCACTCGCAGGGTGTGGGGGTTTGGGGTGGTCGTCGTCCTCACATTCAGTAAACCTCTTAGGCAATCCGGAGTACTAGCTTGTTCCCGCAACATGGCGAAAGGGACCCGTCAGAAAATGAAAATAAAAAAAAATGCTGAAACCTCTGAAAAGACTGGAGTCGATTCTACCCATTTCAACGAGAACGGCACTCGAAACAAGGAGGGCGGCAAGGGGTTAGACTCCAACACGGAAACAGCACGAGCAAAGTTAAACTAGGACAGACATTCATCTAGCACAAGGTCCAAAGCCGAAGATAAGTTCGTCAAGGAGGGAGCTTTGGAACTCGTTTTATCGGGAAAAACCTCAAAAGAGAACTTATGCTGGGAAAAACGATGACCGTGAAGAAATCTCCCGGTGGGGGACCCGACTCCTCTCCGCTTGAAAGATCTGGCGGATGGGGGGGGAACCAGAGTAAAAAACCACAAGAACTTGGTTCGGCTAACTGCCCACATTGAAAAAACAAGAAAATCTACGGACACTCTAACAGGTATAAGAAACAACGCCACTTCCTTTCAGCCGACGAAAAAAACGAGAGAGAAACGGAAAGGGGAGCCCCAGGAGATTTCAAAACTAACTCCAACAAAAAGAGAAACCCAGTTCTGCCATCCAATGAGAAAAGAGGGAAAAGATTATGGAAATTTAGCCACATTGGAAAGCGTAAAGAGGGACCATGGGGGAATCAACAAGACTATCGAAAGACGGGAAAAAGGTGGGTCTATGTTTCTCACCCAGAGCTTCACGAAGGGTCAAAGACCCCACCGACCGCGAGCTAAAAAAAACGGCTCTCACCACGCCGGGGCGAAAAAAAACACGGTCGGAGTCAAACTTCTCCTCCTGAAGACTTGCACGTGAAAAAGGGACGACCTCGGCGAGGGTCAAATGGGAGAAGTTGCAAGAGACCAATCTCAAAGAGATGGGGGGGGAAGGAACAAGGGCGAGGGATACATCATCATCAGCGTAGAACTATCGTGCTCCCGTGGCAGATGGATAGTCCCCAAAGTCCTGATGAAATGGGGCCCAGAAGAGAACTCTCTCATATAGTCACTTGTAAGACAACTGGAGGGGCTCGACCGAGGGTACTAAAAATTAAAATACCGCATGGAAAGTGCAACAGAAACGAAGGGACCCAAGGGGTTTTTGACGGTAATTAAGGGGCCACAAGGGCGGACGGACGCAGAGAGCGCACAAGGTCTGCAGAGTAGCCTCACGGAACTTCCACATTGGCCAGGTTGCTACATGGACGAACTACGGATGGTCAACGGGGTCTAACGGAGAATACACGCTCAGAAATAAAAAGAAAGAGGACAGGATATGACTCAAATGTCGCTTAACGTCTTAAACTCCTTACTCGGGCGGGGTTGAGAAGGAGGTCCTTGTGGAGGACACATCGAAACGGATGGAGGGAACTCCAGGAAACGACCTTTATTCAAGGCGAGCGAAAAGGGGAAAGTGTAGCATAAGAATTGAGGTGATGTGGTAAAGGAAAGGGAAAAGGAAAAGTACTTCCCTCAGTCACTAACACTGTAAACAATGGCAACTATGCAGTAAGCCAAAAGGCTAGTCGAGCGATTGGAATGGAGCGAGGGAAATGCCTCGTGAAAGCTGAGGGGAAAGGGGAGGGCGCTCAGAGGAGGAAGGGATGATCACAAGAAGGAAAGAGCATGGTAACACTTTGGTTCTTGAAATTGAACGTCGCGCTGGTGAAGGCCTAACTTAGAGCAGAACCTAGGACGGGGGAGCGACGATCGCAGATTCCAAAAAACTCATCGAAATAAAGACCACAAGCTTGGGTGGCATTTACCACCAAGTTGAAGGAAAAAAGCCTGCCACGCACCGGTAATTGAATAGTGGTGGAGTTGGGGGGTTCCAGGGGAGAGACGTGGACGGCATCAACTCATGGAGAATCCGGACAATGGCAAAGAGCAAAGGGAAAAACGATGCCGTCTCCCAGGGCAAAAAGGAAAGGAGACTCCGGTTTCCAGGGCCGGATAGATACAAAGGATTGGTGTCTTGGGGGGTGCGAGGGGCAAAATTGAAAAAAGCGTATGGACGAGCGGAAAAATCGGAGAGATCAATATAAACAAAGATCGACTGACTGGGAGAAGAATCGGAAAAACGCGGCACGTACTCAGCGGGGAAAAGGAGGCAAGGTTAGAGAGGAAATCCCGATTCTGCCGTTGAAGGGAGGCGACAGGCTCTGCACTTCTCGTCACGAAGAAACGGGAAAGGGCATCACGTTTCGGCGCAGGGCAGTCTGAGGAGGCTTTGGCTGTAAGCTGAAACTCTAAAGAAGGGGACAGCTTAAAGGAGATGCGGCGCGACACCTGGGCTACAGTTCAGCGTTTTAAAATTCAAAGGGGTTTCCTAAAAATCTCTGACTCTTCTCAAAGAAAAAGAGGCTCCACCATCGTCAGTTCAAATCCTCTAATTGTAGGGCTTGCAATGTGTGAAGGTGCGGGGAAAAAGATCGGCCGGGAAGGAGAGTCCCTTCAAATCCATAGGCAAACACTTTTAGCGAATTGCGAGTGGGAAAGGGCAAAAAAAACCGAAGACATCTGGGGTTAAAAAGAAGAAATGACTTCCAACGTCGCGAATCAGCGGGGGGGGGGAGAGTCAAGAGGGCAAGCAAGTAGAAAAGAGATGGAAAGTTCTAAGCCGTAGGAACCGTATAACAACCCGACCGACATCCTTGGTGCTTCCTTAGTGCGAGGAAAGATAAAGGGAACAAGAAGGGGAAAAGGGCTTCCTGGAGGAGAGGCTTTGGAACACCATAGGAAGATCCCCCGAAAGCCGAATGGAGAGACGATTGGAGGTGAGGGGGTGGGGACCTAGAGAAAAACTCGGCATCCGAAAGAAGTACGGCTTGCAAAACGTACGACATCTATCCTAGTCAATAGGAAAAGCCGGGAGGGATCTGTCCGCGGCGCTTAATGTTGAAAATATCCTGTCACTCGGTCTGCTCTTGCAGGGAAGTCGGCGGTTAGAGGACGGAAAAGAGTGGAAAAAAGGAGCGTCTGGGCAGAGAACATCTGGCAACTGAAAAAAAAAAGAATAGAAGCGTTCGACAAATTGAACGACCGGACTGAACTGATGAAGACATCACGAAGAGAGGAAAAAAAAGATCTGACCAGTACTTACTAATAAGCATTATTGAGTATGCTCTGGGAAGTGAGGGAGGAGGAGGGTGTCTAGAACAAGGAGGGATAATTCGGGATTCCGGGCAGGGAAGAACTCTCTCAAAACAGAAACTTATGTGAAACTATCATAGGGGCGGCCAGCTAAGGAGAGGATATGCTTCAGAAGATGTCGTGAGAAAAACACGCCGGAGTCATAAACGATCATGCCGAAAGAAGGGATGAGAAATAGGAGATAGCGTCGACTTATCCCTTCTTCCGAATCTTCACAGTGGCGGACTGTTCTAAGAAGCGGAGGTTTGTCTTTATGAGGCGAAGCCAAGGAGATGGGATCAGGTAGGAAGCTCTGGGCCACGATATTGAAGACTCATACTCATCAAAATATCCGCTATTTGACAGATAGAGAAGACAACTAATTTTGATCAGAAACAAGAGAGACGTCGAAGACGGCGGAAGGGGAACGCGCGGGGAGAAGGATTTTAGATTACGATCTTTTATTTCCACTCAGAAGTTATCCGGGGGGTAAAAAGTAAGATTAGGGATCTTCATTGTGGAAAGAAGAAGAGGAAAGCCACCGAGGCATGTTCTGGGCGAGGCCCGCAGAGGGTCCGGGGAGAGGGGAGGCGTGTTTGGAAAGCACAGGGACGCGGTAGGAGATTAAAGAGAAAAATGCGTGTGGTACGCGCCACCGCACCGCTGATCGGCCCGCCGTTGAACTTTAAACCGTGGTCGGCAAGGTTGGGGTCGGCATGTTCATTGCAAAAAGAAAATCTATAATCGCTATGGAGGGGAAAGGGGAAGCACGTCCTGAAAGAGAGATTACAAGCAGCAGCTGACCATAGCCAGGGGAAATCTCCGTCGAGGGGGAGAGTAATTGAGCTGTGGAGCGGGGAGGTGGACGACGATCCGAGCAGAGAAAAAATCACGAAGGGAACTCTACGGGGAAGTGTCAAAGCCAGGGTTTATGAGCCAGTTCATAGTTCATAGGGGACGGAAATCAAAAAACCACGCCGGACCCAAGTAAAAGACGATCATGGGGTCAAGGGTGCGGCCGGGACTATGACGGCGACTCGACCAGTTTCGCCAAACCGGAAATAAGCCGCAGAGCGGAGTCGGGGGGGAACGGCAAAATGAAGGGGGAGGACATCACAAAAACATATAGGAGGTGAACGAACGCCGAAACGCAATATCGCGTGCCTGTTAAGATCGAAAAATGAAGCCCGAGCATAGGGAGTCGGTAAAGCCCCCACCCCACCCCAAGAAAATGAAAAACAAGGTCTCGATACAAAGGCCAATGGCACGGGCCGTATAAACGTTGGTACTTAAAGGAAAGTACTCCGGGAGTTTTCAGGTTCTAGGTTTCCAGGGGGGGAAGGTGAATAGGGGAAGCCGAGAAAAAAGGCAGACTCTCAAAACCAACCCAAAAAGGGGAAACTCATTTCATTAGGAAAAACCTTCGAGGATTAGCGGACCATTGGGGTAAGCATGTAAAACCGGCATACTGAGGCGGGAGAAAGAGGAACGGACTATGATAACAGAGCCACAATAAGAAACCGCTCGCGGAAAGTTCGAGGGACTGAGCGGGCACAGCTCAGACAGTAAACCTTGACGAAACATTACCAGCAGCGGAACCTGTCCTGGGGAAAACGACCGAAAATCTCGCGTTAGCGAAATACTTGAAGGAAAGAGGGGAAAAATAGGGGCGACGGAAAGGAAGGGGGGGACCGGCGAGCGGGAAAGCGCTCTGAGCTGCATTGGTGGCTCCGGGAAGGAAAGTTGCCGCAATTGCCGGGTTGGGAGTGAAGAAAGGAGGAGGGTTGGAAGGACACTGTCAACTTACAAACGTAAACGAAACTCTAGGGGGCGGGAGCAGAGGACAGGTGCGTCGCCGAATCAGAGGAAAAGAAGTCAACAAAATACAATCAGTGCATGTGACTTGAGTCACCCTAACGGAGTAGACCCTCACGCCGAAGTACGGAAAAAGGGTTCCGTCCCAATCAGGGGGGAATGTCCGGTAGGGCTTGGGATCTGCAGGGATCGCCAGTCTCTGAAGGACGTAGTAGTCCATGTCGTAAAAAGAGGGGGAAAATTTGGATGGCGTTCTGGCAGCGGCCTTAAAGGGGGAAAAAAAAAAGAGAAGCCTTGGGCCAAGGGACGGGGACGCACCCTTGCCTTACTTTTTTCCTCTGAAAAAAAAGTGTCTTGTAAAAGGATGCCGGAAGTTAGACAATATAGAAAGTGAGATCTGCGAGTAGCGGGAGGAAAAGTAAGCTTGGTTATGGGAAGAGAAAGAACGGGCCAGACCTAAAATATCGGGGACCTTCATCTATGGAGAACTCTCAAGTGGACAAGATCTGTGATCAGGGGGGGAGCTGTGGACACAGCGCCGAACAGGGGAGTCGAGGTCGCAATTTGGGTGAAAGGGGGCATGTACTGGAGGGGCTGAAGGGACGACTAGCGGGGTTTGGCACAGCCGATGAGGATAGGGGTCTGGAGAGGGAGGAGGGTGGGGATGTACTTTCCAGCTCTTTTTATCATCTTAAGGAGGACATAAGGGTCTACGGGGGCGGCCTCAGGCAAGGGGGTCTGGCCCACCATGTTACCAAGGAGCCGCTTAGATTCAAAGAGTTTGCGAAATTCCTAAGCGGTGAAGAGAAGAAGTTATGAGAATGGGGGGGGGGGGGAAGAAGTTGGAGGGTAGTGATGGGTGAAAGCAGTGTTTCTCCACATGGGAGTAAACAGCCTCGGAAGTACGAGGGGAGACATTACTCTTGGTGCTTGGGGGGGGTTTGTACTGTGACTCAGTGTGGGACCGTAAGATGTTGGGGAAAGATCTGCAAGTAGCTTAAAACCAAAGTGGTGAGCAGACGAGTTAACACTCTCCTCAGGAGCTCACGTACAAACTGAGGTCGTCGGTCCCGGACTGTGCATGATCGAGGAGTAAAAAGCGTGTGCGGTCCTCTCATCGGTAAGACGAGTCGTTCTTACTATATCACTATACTCTCATACGAGAGCAGAGGGGGGGAGGTAAGTCGCTATTTCAGGGGAATTGCTGAGGGGAAGGAAAGGTAATCCATTCTTGTGAGGTGCTAGGACAACTAACCTTCTCCTGGGTGCGGCTCGGCTTGAGGGAAGGAGGGTGGGGGGAAAAAGACAGCTACAGAAACGGGGGTTGGAGGGTGGGAAAAGTCTGGAAAAGTTGCACAGTTCGAAGGTTAGGCGGTAAACTTGGAGGAGAAGGGAGTGTCCATCTAACAGGTCAGGGGGAGAGAATTAGGGAATTGGAAGAGGCTCTCCTACTGGGGTGGGAGGACTTAAGTCCTATGTCCTAATTTGAGAAACCGCGAGAGTTGAACCCACAGCGAAGGGGTGGAAACGAATTCGCGAAGCTCTCTTAGGGTCTGGTCGCCACACAAAGGCAGAGTCAGGTTGAAAAGGAAGAACAAGGACTTCCACTACGCCGACGAAGAAAAACAGCAGGTAACCTTCGTTAATAATCGAGGGAAACTCGCGAAATTAGACGCGCACGTATTTTATAAGGGCGGCGTCGGGAAGGTTGACCGGGGGGTCGTACGCGACCTGGCGGATCGACTGGAAACTGGACATGAGAAGAAGCCTGTTATTTAAGGGGGCACGCACGCCGATAGATTGCAGTGTGACACTCGAATCGGGTGTGTGGAAGTGGAAGAGGTCGGCTGTGGAGAAAGAGCGTCGGCGGTGATTCATCTTTAAGGGGAAGAACTGCAGGGCCTCATTTATAGGTACAAAAACCCTCTAATGACCGATGTCGACAACGCACCACAAGGAAATTTTTGAAAATGCCTTTTGGGGCCAGTTCGGTGCAAAGAAAAAACGACGGGTCAGGAAACCTAGCATCATGCGCGGCAAAAAAACAACAAAACTGTAGGAGGATTAAACATAGCGAGGAATTTAGGTAGGGCAAAGAAAGACTGTAATTGGGAAACGGAAAAGAGTGCCCACGCAAATAACTGGGAACGAGCTGCTGAAGGAAGAGTGTCGAAAAGGGAGGCAGTTTTCTTTTTGAACTCTAACAAGCTCGGTCTATCGGGTCCCTTAACGCCGAGAAAACATCCTACTTAGCCTAACCTAGAAAGCCTCGCTCAACTGGCAAAAAAAGGTTCTAGCACAAAAGAGCGCGATAAGACGTGCCGGATCAAACTCACAAGAATTCGACAAGTGGGCAGTGTGCTAAGGTCCTCTGGGAAAAAGAAAGGGCGGCCAAGAAGGGGGTACTCCGATCTCGACCTCCGTAAGGGAAATTAACTCCTAACTTGTGCCCGGGAGGGGGGGGCATAATGTTGATTCGTGCCGATGCGTTCGGGTTCGCGCAAAAGGGGGAAAAGGAGATTCAACGGGTTGGGACTCACGCACCTAACGAATTGGAGCAGGGGAGGGGAATGACCTCTAGTGTACGAGATAAGGCGAGACGGGGAAAGCAAGCAGACTCCCGTAACAACGTCCTCAACAAGAGGAGACCTCTTCAATGCAAGGCTTCTAGGAGGGTTATCCGATAGACTTAGGACGTCACCGCCTCACCGGTCAGGAAACTGGGCCGCTACAGACGGAAAAAAAAACCTCTGACCACTTTTGAGTAAGGGCTCCAACGTTTTCAAAAGAGAGGAAAAAGACTCCTCTTACCGCTAATCGGACTGTTGAGCGCGCACACAACCGGGAGAAGGCCTCAACGGTACAGGAAGGAAAATCCAGCTACACCTGAAAGTCCTTTCCAGCCAAATTGCGTCCGAGTCTTCTAGGGGGAGAAGATGAGAGATAACGAAAAAAGCGAAGCGTAGACTGGAAGGGACCACGAAGACGGAAGGCTCGAGCGGAAGGAAAAGCGACGCTGGACGACTGGCGGATGGGGTTCCAACGGGATTGCGGAAAAAAAAAGCGGGCAGATGGAAACACGAGGGGCACATCTCCCAACTCAACTTCAAAATAAACAAGGGATCCTCACACGAACACAGGGCCTGCGGCTCCGAGCGCGAAGACGAGACGGGGTTATCTACATGGGAGCCCATGAAGGCACCCTCCTCACACAGACAAATCGCACCCAAATTTAATAGAGAAACATTAGAAAGTGACAGATATAATTATGAAGGGGGGCTAAGAAAGAAGAGGGACCCAGTGCGTGACACAAAACTGAGCAAGCACAAAATCGAAAGGGGGGATGAGGTCGAAGGGGAGAAAAAAAAAAGCTCGAAGGACAGGGTCAATCAAAAAAACTCAAGAAAGCCAACGAGGGAAAAAAAAGCCCGGCGTACATCCCACCGCTCGTGGCTCCACGTCTAACAATCCTTCAAATTAACGGTTACCGCCTGAAAGACGAAGCCCTGTAAAAAGGTGCACTCACAAAAAAACTCAAGGATCTTTAAACAACAATGCTATTCAGCAGAGGGCGCGTAAAGAAAGGTACTGAGCGGCAGCGAAAGGACAAAACGTCCGTAGAAGGTGGAAAACAGAGCTACTAACGAACGCAGATTAACATGGAGCTAAAAAACGATCTAGACCGCCGATACACTTAGAAAGCTCTAATACAGCGGCAAAAAAAGGAATCACCCGGGTGGGTCTAATGTCCCTGGCGAAACATCAATATGCAATGAGGTCATACGAGCCGAACAGGCAACGGCCCCAATGGTAAACGAAGGGGGGCTACTACTTCGTCCGCGACGGAGAAGTAAATGGAAGCTCAATATCGGAGGACAACGGAAGTAGTCGGTTCTATACGACCTTACGAGTGCGGGGTTCATCCTAATATTGGGCGAGTCAACAATAAACCCAAGATGATGGGAAAGAAGATGAACCTTTATGAGGAGAACGAAGGGGTGTATATTTCCTACCAGTGACGGTATCAGTACGCGGGATTCCTGGGTATTTTGGGAAGTTGAAAGGGGTAAGACAACAACTTCCGGGAATTCACTGAAAAAACTGAACCCTCAAACAATTTCAACTTAAGTCAGTAAAGAACAATTGGGCGAAAACTGGAAGGGGAGAGTAGGACAAGTCCGAGTCGCCCTCATGAGGGAAAAAGATGAAAAGGTCTCAATGGGGATCTAACTGAGAGAGGTAAAGTAAAGGGGGAACAAGGCCGGAAGGGAAGTTCAGAAGGTTCTTAGGGAGTCGCCTGCGGTGTAAGGCCAGTCTAGTGAAAGACCGAGGCGGCGTCGGGGAAAGACTATGTCAAAGTCAAAAGAAAGAGGAAGAACGGACTCAAACGAGAGAAAAGTGGTATACCCAGGGAAGAAGGGGAAGGTACCGAAGAGTCCGTGTTGACAAAAGGTCACATGAAATTGTGGGAGTGCAGGGAAGGGAGAAAATCAAAATGGTTAAAAAAAAATACAAAATGGCACTAGAAAATGACACTTATGAAAGGATCTCCCCTTTCAGAAAACATTGGGAGAAGGCAAGCCTGGGAATTAGACACCAGGGCTGGGTTGATTGGGGGGGGAGAAGGGAAAAGACGCGTGGAGAGTGCTGCACAACTCATATCGTCAAGAAGAATCCAAATAGCTCTAAAGAGGACGGTGACTACTACGTCAGCTGAAAGTCGGGAAAAATCTTGAAGGACGGACACGCTCCTATTAGGCAAGAGTTCGGCAACTGGGAACGAAGGGGGAGGAACGAAGAAGGCCCCCTCAAAAAACCTGCTCGCCGGGGATTGCGCGGGGACTGGCTACGTAAATCAGGAGTAAAAGATGAACTATCACAGCAGGACGACTGAACAGAAAAACAGAGAAAACGGTTCTCACAGGGGGACGTTAGAGGTACAGTGTTTTCATAGGCTAGTCAGCTGGGGCCCCTCGGCTCAGGCCCTAGGAGATCAAGCTGGCCAAAGGGAGCGGAAGGTAGATGCGGAAGAGGAGCGGAGTGTCCGGCGAACATCTACATAAAGGGACGCCCATTAAAAGAAAAGAAGGCGAGACGGGGATCTACGTATGGAAGGAACGGCCCGAAAAAACATGACTCCATAATGGGGTTTCAAGGGAAGTCCCGGGGTCATAGGGCGCGGGGCGGACAACGTAAAAATTAGGTGCACAACTAGGTCCATTCTCAACGGAGAAGACAACATTCAAAAAACCCCGTCCACGAGGAGGAGAGGAGCGGCCAAAGACCCCATTCAAAACGCAGGTGGCGGCCGGAGGGGGGAGTCCTCTTGGGCAAAGCTAAGAAGAAAAATCCAGTCATCCTGCAGGTGAGAAATCCCGAAGGAGTGGGGGAAGACTGAAGAGGGGTTCATCCGGGGGGCTCTTCCCCACTGACGCGTCCTGATCGAAGTCTCTACGCGTCAGTGGGAGGGGAGATAGGAACCCGCAGGATCAGACCGGTCAAGGGAAACTCGTGCAGACGGAGGGCAGCGGACGACTGAATGACTGGCCAACTAGATTCTAAGGTAAACCTCCCATTAATGAATTCAGGAGGACAACATCTCCGGAGAAGGAAAAAGGACCTTCGACCTGCAGGGACGTTCTAACGCTCGAGGGAGGAGAAAAATCATCAATGAACTTGTAAGGGGAGCTGGGGGGCCTGATGATGCGGAGTGGAGGAAACAGACAATGCGCGACAGCTATAATGCCTCAGGAAGGAATAG
>Ga0179591_1281800_pt1 | contig 14775 bp, 24 predicted proteins | sample CZOMad2_1_08_16f_FD_182891 | JGI IMG/M metagenome (GOLD analysis project Ga0179591, IMG submission 182891) | Vadose zone soil fungal communities from Angelo Coast Range Reserve, California, USA - CZOMad2_1_08_16fungal (PacBio error correction) | ecosystem: Environmental > Terrestrial > Soil >...
TAAAAGCAGAAGGACTTTGAGATTTTTCTTCTCATGGAGAAACCAGAAAGGGCCATCACTGGTAGTACTGGCCAGCTTCTTATGCATAAAAAAAAGGGGGAAACCAGTCATTCATCAGGGATACGGAGCAACGGGGGGAGGACATTGGAAGAAAAGGGGAAAAAACCTAACGAATATCGAGGTTCTAATGCAGGGGGAATGGCAAAAAAGGAAAAGGGGGACCTGTAGCTAAAAAAGAAAAGAGGGGTGGGACGAGAAAAAAGAACTCCGGGCCATTTCTCCAGGAACCAAGCCCAACCCTAGCAGTATCCCTAATAAAAGAAAAGACAAAGGGAAAAGCAATACAAAGGGGAATATGCGTGAACAACCTAAGAAAAAAAAAAGGGGAAGGCTGAAAGAATATTAAAATTCCTCGAAGAAAAAGAAAAGAACGCACCAAAAGCGACGTCCCGGAAGGGGCAAAAAGAAGAAAGAAGGGGAATGACAACCGAACTGGATGACTTATAGAAGAAAAAAGAAGAGTTATCTGTCGAAGACATATTCCCAAGGAACAGGAAAGAAGGTATACAATTATTACAGAGCGGGGGGCTCAAGTACGAAAAAAAAAAGGCCTAATAACACATACTAAAGGAGGAACTAAAAAAGAAAAGTTGAAAAACAAATAGGCCGGACACCTAATGGGGATGAGGTTAAAATCAGTCACCAAGAGGAGAAAAGAGTAAGGGGAGAGGAAAATCCACCCCTAATAATGAAAGGAGTAAAATTTTTGAACAGACTGAATCAAGGCGAGACGAAAATGTCATACCAGGAGAGATTGTGACGTTGAAAAGAAAGGGGTATGGGGTTTGAAGACCAGCCTGAAAAGGGAAAAGCCAAGACTGACTCCCATATAAAAACAGAGGGAGAAGAGTTGCCAGAAGTAAATGTGAAGATACCAGAAGACTTTGGACAATGCAGTACATGCGAAGAATTGGAGGTGGGTCCTTGAAATCTTCACCGTGAAGAGAGAGAAGGTGGCTCCACAAAAGGAGAGTGAGAAAAAAAAAGGGATGAAAATAACCAAGAGAAAAAAGTAGTAGAATAAATAAAGTATCAGAATGTATTGAGAAGCAGGAAGAAATAGTTCAAACCCCGGTAGAGAGAGAAGGCAGGAGGAGTGTCTAATTGTCATCCCTTAAAGAGGGGGGATAAGAGGAGGTCCCCCCTGAAGGCAATGTGAAGTACCACTTCCGCTCATCCCCTTTAGAAGAAGGAGAAAAAAAAATCGCAACTTTGGAAACGAAGGGAAAAAGCAGAAAATGGCAATCGATTTTTAGGTTTCCAGAACTAAAAAAGGGTGGTAAGGAAAGGGTGGGGGCAAAAAAGTCTGAAACTTAACGTAGAAGTAACAGCTACAATTGTTCTGGAAAAAAAAAGATTTTCAGAAAAAGATGTAAAGAGTCGGGTTAAGAGAAAGCCGGTAAGGCCGTTATTACCCAATAAAAGGAGGAATATGTTTCGCTCCATCATGAAAAAAAAAAAAAGGGAAGGAAGGTATTAACCCTCCAACAATCAACCCGCTCCAAAAAGAAAAAGGAACAGAGGGAGAAGAGAAAATTGCAGTCACTGGTAGTTGGGGATAATATAGTACCTGAAAAAAGGGGAATTAACAGGAGGAAAAGAAAGGGGGATTAATTACTGGCTAACGTTGATAAGAAAGGGGAGGGTGGGGGGGAAGAATTCACCTCGAGCCAGAAAGAAAAAGAAGGAAAATGTCGATATACCGCTAGGAGAGGCTGGACGCGTTCCTCAGAGGTTGGAAGCCTCAGTTAATGAGAAAAAGGCTGACTGGCGCCTCTACTGAAAACAAGAGAGGAGAAGTTTGGATCCGCGGAATGATACTTACAAAGAAGATGAGGGAGTGATGCTTCAAAGGAACTTTGGTCGCAGAAACCTTTAAGGACCTACAGAAGAAAAGAGGGACAAACCCCGAAAAAGGAAAATTGGAAGGTCAAATTACTATACAGGAAAGGAAGAAAAGGGGAGAGGAATAAGAAAAGAGGAATTCTGATCATGTGACGAAGGGGAGGAAAATAAGGTGATCAAGCCGCAGTGGATTGAAGGGAGGGAGCAGGTTGCGGATGGAGTATACTGAAAAAAAGAAGGGGGGGGGGGCATATATATTTTATTCAAACAATGGAACTAGAATCACAAGAAAATTTTTATTCCATTAATATTCACACTGAGAGAAAAGTCCATCGGGGGGGGGGGGACCCTTTGACTCCAGAGGTCAACGAAGGAAAGGGGGTTAAGACCATCTGCTCAGGGGAAAAAAAAGGGGAAAGAAGGGAGATTCAGGTTGATAACCAGACAGGCAACGTCCGGGAGGAAGTAAGGTGGGGTTTTGAGGAGAGACGGGGCGGGGAAGGGGCACTCCTCATTTCAGAGGGAAAGGGAAGAAACCCCGAGAGCTTTACGGGGATGAAAGAGGCACATCACCACCTCGAAAAACTCGGAAGGACACCGTGAGAGTCTTATAAGCAAGCATAGGAAGAAAGGAAGGATTCTCTCTCCTGGGACAAAAAAAAGAAAGAGAGGAAAGAAATCACGGCTATATACATAGACGCGACAAGAAAGGGGGCATGGGAGGTGTCTCCAAACAAAGGGGCCCAGGGGCAGCCAATACACAAACTTAAGGGATATATAAAGATTTAAAAGGGTATAACCCACAGGAAATCATGCTGTTTGCTCGACATGGGGGACAAGGAAAAGAAACGTAACTACACTGGAAAACCAGAAAAAGGAAAAGAATACCCGGAATCAATGGAAAACTAGCCGCACCGAAACATTTACTAGGAGGGAAAGGGGGAGAAGAAAAAAGACTTAATAGTAAAAACAGGAAGTAGGGGGTCCAGGTTTAATTCGAAACATCCGTAAGCGCAAAAGATAAGCAGGAAGAGGGAAGGCCAAAAAGAGAATCGTGAAATCACTCACCAGAAATCGTAACATGCGGAGGGGGACAACACAACCCCCCCCCCAAACCAAACAACCAACCCACAACGCCCCAAGACCCCCAAAAAAAACCCCCGAAAACCAAAAAAAAAAACAAAAACCACCCCCACCCCCAAAAAAAACCCCCCCCCCCCCCCCCCCCCCCCACACAAACAAAAACCCCCCCCACCCCAAAAAAAAAACCCCCCAACCACCCCCCCCCCCCCCCCAAAACCAAAAAACCCAACAACACACAACAAAAAACACACCCAAATGACCCCCCTCCCTCCCCCCCCCCCCCCAAAACTCAAACAAAAAAAAAACCAAAAAAACAAAAAAAAAAAAACAACCCCACCCCCCCACCCCAAAAAAACCCCCCAAAAACCCCCCCCCAAAAACCACACCCACCCCACCCCCCCCGCCCCCCCCACCCCCCAAACCCCAAAACCCCCCCCCACCCACCCCCCAACCCCACAAAAACAAAAAAAACCCCCCCCCCCCAAAAACCCCCCCCCACCCCCCCCCCCCCACCCCCCCCAAAAAAAAAACACAAAAAACAAGCCCCCACCCACCCCCCCCCCCCCCCCCCAACCCGAAGATGGTGGTGGGGTTTTTGTTTTTTTGTTGGGTTTTTTTTTTTTTGTTTTTTTTTGTTTTTTGTTTTTTGGTTGTGGTGTTTTTTGGGTTGGGTTGTTTTTGGTTAAAAAAAAAAAAAAAAAAACCCACCCCCCCCAACCCCCCCCCCCCCTCCCCCCCGCTCCTAACACCGCCCACCCGCTCCAAACCAAAACCCCAACAACCAACACTCCCACCCCCCCCCTCACCCCCCCCCCCCTCCCAAACCACACACCCCCCCCCCCCCCCACCCCCCACCCACCCCCGCCCACCCCTCACCCCCACCCCCCCCCCCCCCCCCCCACCCCCCCCAAAAAAACCCCACCCCCCCCCCCCAACCCTAACCCCACCCCCGGCCCACCCCCCCCCACCAAAAAAGAACCAAACAACAAACCCAAACCCCCAAACCCCCCCCCCCCCCCCAACCCGCCCCCCCTCCCCAACCAAACAAACCACCCAACCACCCCACACCCCCCGCCCCCCCCCCCGCCCGAAATCACCCCCCCCAACCCAACCCCCCCCCCCCCACCACCCCCCACCCCCCCCCAACCCCCCCCCCCCCCCCCCCCCCACCACATAAAAACAAAAAACCCCCCACCTCCACACAACCCCCACCCCCCCGCCCCAAAAAAAGCAACCCCAACATCAAACAGCCCCCCCCCCCACCCCCCAAAAACCCACACACTCCAAAACCCCCACCAACACCCCCCCCCCCCCCCCCCACCCCCCCTCAGCCCCCACACCCACTCCCACCCTCACCCAACCACAAAACACAACACACCAAAAAAAAAAAACCGGCCCCACCAACAAAAAACACGGTCCCACCCCCCCCCCCCTCCCACCACCAAAACCAAACCCAAACCACCCAACCAAACCCCCAACCTACCCCCCCCCCCCCCACCCCGACCCCCCCCCGAACCAAACCCAACCACCCCCACAACCCCCCCCCCCCCCCCCTCCACCCCCCCCCCCCCCCCCCCAACCCCAACCCCAACCCCCCCCCCCAAAACCCCCCCCGACCCCCCCCCCAACACCCCCCAACAACCATAAATAAACAAACCCCCCCCCCGCCACGCCCACACCCCCCCCCCCCCCCCCCGACCACACCCAACACTCAACCCGCACCCCGCAACCCCCCCCCCCCCCAAACCCCCACAAAAAACCAAACCCCACCCACACACCCACCCTAAACCCCCCCCCCCCGCAACACCAAAAACCCGCAAAAATACCCCCCCCCCCAGCCCAAAAAAACCCCCCCCCCCCCCCCCCCCCCCCAAAAAAAGACCCGGCCCTCCCCACCCCACCCCCCCAAATTACGTAATAAAACCACCCCCCCCCGCAACAAAAAACACAACACACAACCCCAGCCCCCCCCCCCCCCCTTTTTTTTTTTTTTTTTTTGTGTCCACTTGCAGCCCTCTTTCCTCAAGACGAATTCTTTTTTGTAAATAAGGAACTTATTAGAAAAAACAACACATCGTTTAGGGACAAAAATGCAACCTTTGGGGAAAAAAGAGGTACACCGATTGTCATCTCCAACGGGAAGAGTCTCTCACACAACATTATAGGGGAAAGAGAGTATATCTTACGGAGAGTCGGAAGAAGGTTTTCTGTTCTTTACCATTGGGGGAAGGAAACGGGGTGTTCCTTTTTAGTTTCTCAAAGGGAGGAAACGAGAAAAATTCCGGAGTACATGTTTAAAGGTAGGACGGCAGACTGGCTCAAAAAGTATTTTTCCATTTGAGGGGGGTAAGAGGGTGGGGGTAAGTTTTGTGGGGTACTGATCGGGGTAGGAAAGGGGAATCTTGTTACCCAACGTCAGGGTAACGGCCGCCTGTCCAAGCTAAGGTTTACGAAATGATCTGATCCAAGAATTATTAGAGACAGGGGGTGGAGAGAGGGCCTTTAAAAGAAAGTGTAATTATTCTAGCGGAGGGGGACCAGGGGGGTAAAAGGCCTCTTACTGTAGCAAATGTCAGAAGGCAAAACAAGCGCAGGATGTTTCAGTTGGTTTATTAATCGGGGAATATTAAGCTGTCTAATATAGAGGGAATTGGCGCCAGGGAAGAAGGGGGGGAAAATCACCGCCAGCAAAGGATCGAGGGCGACGTCGGGGGGGGGAGAAAAGAGTTACCTGTGATGTCGAGGTCAGGTCAGCCGAAGGCAAAGGGTAGTTGCGGATCTGTCCGTCCGCATTTAAAAAGAAGGGGTTGACTGATAAACCATGTATACAGGGTCGGCTAGGGGGAGTGAGCACAAGAGGTAAACAAATAAAGGGAAAAGGAAAGGGGGATGCCAGCTCGATTACATGATGGGGGGGGGGGGAAGTAAAGGCATCATTAGAAAAAACCACGAAAAGCCAGGAAGTTTGATCGGGCGAAGAAACGAGAAAAATAAGAAAAAAAATGGAATGACCCCAGGTGGTTGGTGACTGAATTGGATGAACCGAAAAACAAGAGAAGATGATATCGCTTCAAAGTTTTGAGGGAAGATGTGCATCGATGGATTGCACGGTGACATTACGGAACGGGGTGGGGAGGATAGTTATCCGTGGGGGGGGAAGAAAAAGGCGTAAGGAAAGGGGGAAGATAATTAAACAGTCAAGGTGGAAATGAAACGGCGTGGGCCGATGATTAAAAGGGGGCAATGCACCCGACCCAGACATAAAGAAAAAAAATTTAGTGAGGGATGAGCTGCTTTCGGTCATTGAAGGGGAGAAGGGGGTGAAGAAAATGGGAAGGGAGGGTTATCATCAACGGAGGGAAAAAAAAAAAAAGGTCGCGAAATCCTTTATAACGAAGAGGAGTTGGTAAAGTCGCATTCGCCCAAGATCCAACAGGTATCAAGAAGAGGGTGCTGGCAGGGATAGGATGAAGAGACATGTATATCGGGGGGGGGGAAAAGGGGCAATGTCTGCCATACTGACTCCAAATATATGCATAGGGACAGAGAAGTGATGAGGCGGCTAGCCCCTTTCCGTTTTGGTTGGCCGGGTCTGATATTGGGGGTAAGAGGGGGCACAAGGGAGGGAAGTATAAAGGGTCTAAAAAAGGAAAAGGGGGGAAGGGGGAAAAAAAAAGGATTAATCGGGTAATGCCATCTTTTTGCAGAAGTACAAAGGGGGAATAGTAGAAGTAAAGAAAAGTAACCAATGCGTTATACTGCTGGAAGGGAAGGGGGGGAGAGGGGGAAGTGGGTGTGGCATAAATAGGTGGGGGAGGTTTGTTCCTGGATGGGAATCATGTTCGGGGACATAGACTTTCAGAAAAGGGGGAAAACTGTAATCACGGAAAGGCTCTCCGGAAAGACATAGGTCATAGGGTCGTTAAGTCGGTCGACCCTTTTTAAAGGGGGGGACTGAGAAGGGAATCTTTAGGCAAAAAAAAGTCATTCCAATCGGGGCCGGCAAAGACCACGATGGACATGTCGCAGGGGAGGGTATCAGAATTCCTGGATACTTAAAAGGGGAGGAGCGGGGGGGGCAGGATGATTCATTTAACAACTATGGGGATCTTGTCGTCCAGGGATAAGGAGTAAAACATTTAGCTAGAAGGCCGCGATGCCTCTGTACTTGGGGGGGGAAGGGGACTGGGAAGGGGGGACACCGTCAGACAGGGGAGGGGGTGGGTTATCTAATTGGGGAGAAATTGCGGACTCGTGGCATGGAAGGGGGGCCATATATGACTGGTGGTGGAAAGGCTGCACAAGAAGAAAAAGGACAAAGGAAAATGGTACGTCTGTTTTTTTGAAAAATGAGAGTCCAGGTAAGATTTCCCTGAAGGGAAGGACTAAGGTCTCTTCCCTTTCAGGGTGCGCTCAATGCCGATCTCCGACTGGATAGGGGGGGGAGGGGGGGAAAGAGGGGGGGGGGGAGTATCATTAGGAAACACCAGAACGGTATGGATATTTTTATAAAGTCCAGAGTGGGGGAGAGAGGGGACTGCCCAAAATTCAAAGGAAAATAAGAAGGGGAAAGAGGCGGTCGGTCAAGGTGGAGAGGGTCTAAACCGTGTCCAGATTGGGAAAGGCTCTGTGGGGGAGGGTGGTCTTTAAAAGGAGAAAAGGGGAAAACTAAGGAGGAGTATTCATTTTCAACTTTTCTTCTTGGAAAGAGGTCGTTAACGTTCTGAGGGAAAGAGGATGTTGGGCGAAAAAAAGGGGGGTTCTGAGGAGGGGAGGCAACAGAAGATCAATTTTTGTAATCATGGCTGGGGAAAAGGGGAAATTTGGAAGTGGAGTTGAAATATGGAGTGCCGAACCCCCACCCAAAACACCCCTTGGGTTTTACTGAAGAGGGAAAAAAAATAGGAGAGGACAGTGATCGTTCGTAAGATGGCGACTGGGGAGGGGGACCAGGACAATTTAAGGGACGGACTTTTGGTGCGGCACTACTGGTGGGAGCGGCCAGGAAGTTACATATTCCTCGGATGTCAAGAAAGAAAAGGTAGGGAAGGAGGTTACGCATAGGCGTCTGTTTTGGGTGACTGATTGAGGGGGGATAGAGGGGGGGGGGGAACAGGGAAACAGATAGAGGTGGGGAGGAAGGGGGGAGGGAATGCCGGCTCTTTGTGAGGGGGAAACGACCGGAGTAGAGGGAGGAGGGAGGCAAAACATTGTAAAGGGGGGGTGCAAAGGGTCGCCTATGCCATGCCGAGCGAGAGTTCCTTTGGTTGAAAAAAGGGAGAAAAAAGTTTCGTGGAAGGTATGCAGGTCTACCAGAGGAGGGACTTGGCGTGGAGAAAAAATAGTTTTGTTATGAGCTAAAAAAAAGAAGCGGGCAATGTACTGGAGAAGGTTCAGGATGATCCTAAAGGAGGGGGTCAAGTCTCAATGGACTGAGAGAGACTCAAACACAAGGGAGGAAGGGGGGGAGAGAGATAATATTAAAAGAAAAAAGGAGGTTTTTCCATGATCATCACCATCAGCAAGGGGGAGGAGTGGTGGAGGCCAAGCGGACGTCGGGGGGAAAAAACAGCCAAAGGCGAATATGCAGTGATACTGATCAACGTATCAGGAAAGTTACGAAATTTTTCAGCACACGAAAAGGGTCTTTTTGACGGGGGAAGGGAAGGGGAAAAAACCATTTTCCTAGGGGGAAAAGGAAGCATAAAGAAAGATCAGTCCTTAATACCTCAGTAACGGAACAGGTCGCCAGCCCCACAATGGCCGCCCCCTGGCTAATCCTGCACTACAAATACCTAGAAAAGGGAAGAGCCCAAACGCAGAGAAAGAAAAAAAAAAAATTGTCAGGAGGGAAAGGAAAAGGAGGTTCTGCGATAAAAATCAAAGGGAACCGAAAAAGCGAATACGTACGGAAGAGTTCATTTACACCCAGGAAAAATTAACCGCAAAAAGCTAAGTGATTGACTTAAGAAAAAGCCTTCACGTCACAAAAAAGGGAAAAAGAAGGGGAGGGAATGCAAGACATTACGGGGTAAAGCCATTAGTTACAAATTAGCTGAGCGAATCAAAATCTAAAACAATGCTCAAGGGCGAGACGAATATACACAACGATAAACTTTGACATAAAAAAAGGGAACTCCTCCCGAAAGGGGAAAATAATTTTTAACCATCACCAAGCGAAAAAAAGAAAAAGAGAAAGGTGGGACAACAGCAACTTTACTCCCAAAAGAATTGACGGAGATGTGTTTCCTGTTTCGCTATATCCGAAAGGCGAAAAAGATAAGGGTGGAACTTATCCACTAATCCATACGGGAATGGGGGGGAAACCCTATAAACCTACCGCCATCAAACTAAACCATACACGTCCGTCGGCTCTGGTCGTGAAAAAGGAGCAATAAAGGAGGGGGAAAAGTATACATTCCCTCATTACGACAGCGGAAAATGGAGAGATTCCCTTTAAAAAAAGAAGAAAGACACGGAGGACGAAGCATAAGTTGCATCATCCCAAAAAGTAAGATAGGGAGACCCGGTCTGACACCTAAAGGGGAGAAACCCATTCGGAGACAAGAAAAAAAGGAAAGGAAAAAGGAACTAATTACGTTCTAAAGATAGCGGAAGGGCAAACCCGGTACAGACATTCGCGGATGAGTGAGCTAAATGGACATCATTTTGGCAGCCCTAAAAAAGGGGAAAATAGGCGTTCCAACCTGATGGAAAGGGAGGAATATAAAAAAAGAGACCCCCGAAAAAAGGAATTATCACCAGCGCACCTTCATTATCACATAAAGGGGAACCGGCCTGTCTCGTCACTAACAAGAAGGGAAGGAAGGGGGCTCTTCGTTAAATTGAAGACGGGCGATGCTAAAATTGGGTTCGACCAGAAAGAGAGTTTAAGAGAACATTTGACCAATATGTCTTCTTAAAAGTTAGTCCTTTCTTACGGGGGCAAGGCCCAGGCGGAAGATGTTCTTCAGCACCATCAACATACCAGAAGAACAAACAAAAAAACAACATACATTTGGAACACAAAAAATATCCCACAAAGATTAGCCAGAATGGGGCTAACTGAAATAAAAAACCATTGATTGTAAGGGGGAGGATTGATCATTTTGCCTGAAAAAGGAATCTTATATCCTACAGAGGCTTAAACAGTAAATGGGGCAGGTTTAGAAAATTGACTGATCCGGGGGGGGCCGCCTTGGAGGTGACCGGAAAATAAGATCTCAAAAAAGACTGAAAGGGAAAAATGGAGCCGAGAGCTGATTTAATTATAAAAAACATGGACCGCTTAGTACTTTGCCGAAAAGATTAATGGAACAGGAACGGCAGATATACCTTCGCTTCCGGAATAGAGGGGCCAAAACAATAATACGGTAACTATCTGTCCGGAGGAGAATTCCAAATAATGCCCGTGAATTACGTCGAAAAAGGGTAGGAGGACTGGCCATAATGATAAAAAAGCATGCTTATTTTGACCAGTCCAGACAAGAAAAAAACGGAAAAGGGGGGAAAAGAAAGCTTACATCAAATCACACCGGCTGGGGGGGGGGTCCTGAGCACTAAGTCAGTAGAAATCCGGTGATCAGGGGAAGGAAAGAGCAGGGGAAAAGGAGGGAGGGAGCTGCTTTTATTATTTTGGATCAGAAAATCTTACTAAATGAGAAAGTTTATGAAAAACAACCTGATCAAGTCAAGAACCGCACACGTTTTATTTGGCAAACCTGAAGGAAAAAGAGAGTTCCGCAAAAGAGCAATCTGATCGAACCCTTTGTTTCCCGGCAAAGGGTCAGCGAGGCCGACTTGGGGTGGCAGCAAGACCAGAAAACGCTAATTTAACAAAAAAATTGGCATAAGGAGGAGGGGGGGTGAGTCCCGATACAAGAATAAAGGGGGGGGGGTTTGATCAATACATTTTGGCAACATCCCCCCCCAACATTCACCCCAAAAAAGCATCTGGCGCCGACCCCGTAGAAAGATCTGTTTTAAAAAAGGGGGGAATCAACACCCTTGTAGAAAGGAGGGAATAAGGAAACAAGAACTATGAAATACCGATCGAAAAGAGGCAAAGATCACAGAGGGGGCGCTATTCCCCTACCTCTATTACTAAAGGTACGATCTACCCTGGATATCATAACCCCCCATCCCTATATCAGGGGGGAAAGTGTAGGGTGGATGCAAACATTATGCCAAGAGAACAAGATGCACCCGGGTTAGTTAATATACTGGGGATTGAACCACAAACATTCCTGAGAGGGGTTGCCTAATAATTTTCTACAAGAGCCGTGTTAACTCAAGGGCCACCGAAAAGAGGAAGAAGAGGGCAAAGCCGGGAGGGGGGGGGTACAGACCTTATCCTAACATTACTCTCATAATTATAAAAGTATGAAGAGAATACCATTCAATTATCTTTGGCCAGGTAGGAGTCAAAAGCCCGTGGGGTCCGCGAAAGAGTCAAAGAAGAAGAACTGGAAGGGGGAAACACAACCATACCGCATTATCTCGGAAAACGTCAACACCAGCAAATCGGAACTACGGCCTGTGTTCTATTGAGAAAACAACCCTCCGGCGATAGTTTTGTATATTCTACCTGATCAAAAAATGAAAAAAAGAGTGACTACCGGGGGAACAATACTATCCCAACCTTCGACATGACAGAATAAGTCGATCTCTCAAAATTCTGCATTCTTACTAGAGCGACTTGGCCTGAATGCCAGTTAAGCACTTCTCTTTTAAAAGGGCAAACCTTTGGGACGGTTTGGGGAGAAGAAGGGCTCTATACAACACGAACTAACCGGGAAGAAGGGTTAATGGCGAACATGTCTCCATCCTAGGGAAAATTGCTGTGGAAGTGTCCGGATATTGTTTTTTCCTTAAAAATCGTGGAAGGGAATCGGAAAAAACTGACCCAAGACTGTCGCCGCAAGGGCAAAAGGAAATTTTTCCGGTAAATCATGAATGTAACAAATTATTCTAGTACAAAGGGGGGACTGAAAAGGTACTGCACGAATATTATTGGAGGCGTGGCCAGTAGGAAAAAAGCTGCTGCTCGGAGGAAACCCCCCCCAAAAGAGGAGGAAGGCAAAGAAGGAAGTTTTGTTATTACTAAGTATGGAAATCTAGGAAAAGGTGTTCTGAAGGGGGGAATCCTTGGGGATCACCGCCCAGGCAAAGGACTATTGGTAGGAGGATGTAGATCCGGGAAATCTTTAAGGAGATGTAGGGTAGGGAAAGAGAAAAAATTCTTTTTGGGTGGGAGATTTAAAGAATTTCCAAAAAGCCTTCACTTATAAAGGGGGAGGGGGTGAATGGAAGGCGAATTAAAATGGGAGCCTTCAAGGGTTCTTGGGGGCCACTAGATGCAGAAGGGGTGGGAGATACGAAAAAACAAAATAGGCAGAACTGATGAGGCAACTAAACGAAGAACTAGAACTGGATTGCAACAGTTGTTTGCATCTGAAAACATGTTATGGGGAGAAACCCAAATCTTACCCTTAGTAGATCAAGTCACTAGGCGATTGCGGGAGAGATGCGCTGTAGGGAGAGGGGGGGGGTGGGGGGAGGGGGCGGGAAATGAGAGTGGAATCTTTGGGGTGGGGAATAAAAACTTGTTGAGTCAGTAACTCATACACCAGAAGAGCATCCCGGGTTTCAGTAATGCCTTGGCGTCGCGAGAAGGAAATGTGGGGATGTTCCTACACACGCCGTACTAAGGAAGGAATCCCCGCCTTGGATGATGATATTATAATCAATCTAGGGTCTTTAACGTGTAGGAGGAATGGGGCAGTAAAGGAAAGGAAGGGGGTATTTCTTGCGGCCGGCAGGAAGACCATCCCATTTTCTCGTTCAGGGAAAAAAGAATTTGAAGAACGCCATATTTTTGGTATCTCATCCGCCGGGACAATAATTACTCAGACAAAAAAAGGGGGGGGTTCCCATGTTAGGCAGGCACTCGCATGTCGTATCTGCACAATTTAAGTCAGAAGGAGCGCCAAAGATCAAAGTGCCAATGACAGGAAGAGAAGAAAGCGGATAAGACGGGAACGTCTTTTTGACCGGATCTGGAGGATTTGGTGCCCACGAAAAGAGGGTAAAACAAAAAAGCTTGGGCAGGGAGAAGGTTCTCCATTATGCATCAGAAGTATGGGAAAAAGGGAATATTAAATTTGGAAGGACAGCATTTAGCGGGGGATCCAGGTACGCAAGGTCGCCGTTATACACATTAACACTGTCTATGGAATTGGGAGGGGGTGGGGGGGGGCCGAAAAAACAGATGTGGGTTTGGTGGTTCCAAATTGATAAATGGGGCGAACTCTTTCACACAGAAGGGATGAAAGATGGAAATCACTTCCTAATGCTTCCCGAAAGGATGGGTCAGACGGGTCGAAGGATAGAGCGGGAGACGACACTTTGTTCCTTGATACGTAGATTCCTTTGGGTCAAAGTGAGAAAGTCATTCCAAATCGGTTAGCAAACCCATGGCCAGGTCCACGCTTGGTATTCTCCTAACCGGGAAAAAAGGGGATATAGTCTTTCTGTAGTGTGAGCGTGGGTAAGCGGAGAACGTTCTTCAGTGGAAGAAGGGTGGGGAACAGACAGCGTGTGGGAGTCCCATTTAGCTCACGAAGAGCAACTCTCTGTACGGGGTGGACGTTTCTGGGACAGCCCGGTCGCCAGGGAAGGAGGGTGTGATCGAATGGTTTAAGTACAGGCGGATTCTCTTTTCAGAAACAGGGGGGAAAAAGGGAAGATTTTGGTTCATTAAAGGACCTAGAGAGCGATCGTCCTACCGAGGTATTCGTATTGGGGGTGAGGAAGGATCAGGAAATGAGGCAGATGGTCCGCTGAATGAAAGAGAAGGGAGGAGGGGTGAACGGGGACTGGACAACACTCGAATTTTATGGGAGATTGTTGGCGAAAAGGTAGTCTTTTTTCAAACAAATACCTTTCATGTAGGGGGGGTTTGGGAAAAAATCGCTTCCGATCTTTCAGTCGAAAGATCAGGAAATTTACTAAGGTGGAGTATACGTTCAAGGACGTTGTCATAACAAGAGAGTCTCCTCTGTGGGGAGAGAGGGTCCTTTAAAGTCGGACGAAGCGTCGAGTTAACTGTTTCAACTTGTTGGCGGTGTATAAGGCGGCGTTAACGTGACTTAGGGGGGGGGAAAGAGGAGTTGGGGGATTGTTCTGAGATTGAGGCAAATTCAGCTCCATTGGGGGGGGGAATTTGCCGTGTAATCCTGGCGTTGAATATGAAAGGGGGAGAAATAAATGTTTTAGGGACGGAAAAATTAAAGGAATAACGTCATCCAGAGCAGGGGGGACGGTACTGATGAGATGGGAACAGGACCATCTTCCGGAAGATAGAGGGGTGCGGCATAGGGTATTTTTAGACAGGAATTTGTCCTCTAAGGGAAGATGCATGAGGGGAGGGATGGACGCAGCGTCTTTTCTGGGTAAGGGAATTTTATAGGTGCGTTTGTAATTGGCCAGGGAGAAGCCTAGAGGGGCGGGGAAGTCAATGGGCAAAGGCGCTGAGGGTATGCCAACAAAGAAGGTCTTGTTGGGTCGAATCAGTAACGACATTTGGGCCAAATGTCTCGAGGCAACCGAAAAGTGAGAGGTCCGTGCTTAAATTTCTATTAAGGTAATTCACCGGATCCCTTCTCCCCACTGAGTGAGATTAGGTGGTAAAAATGTTGAGTAGATTCAAGAAGAGGCAATGTCTGGAGAGTGGCAGGATCATATAAAGCAAAATCTTTCAAAAAAGTCCGGCTGGTCTCATGTCTT
>Ga0179591_1279468_pt1 | contig 14774 bp, 15 predicted proteins | sample CZOMad2_1_08_16f_FD_182891 | JGI IMG/M metagenome (GOLD analysis project Ga0179591, IMG submission 182891) | Vadose zone soil fungal communities from Angelo Coast Range Reserve, California, USA - CZOMad2_1_08_16fungal (PacBio error correction) | ecosystem: Environmental > Terrestrial > Soil >...
TTTCCTCTACCGACCCCGAGAACGTGTGCACCGCATAACCAAAAAAGACTAGACAAAAGGCCAAACGCAGGCCCATGGGGGCGGTTAGGCGGAGACGAAAAAAAGCTCCTTTAAGCTCACCAAAAGCGGAAAGAAGAAGTCAAGAGTGGAACAGCACCCCGAACGACAACGAGAAAAGGGGGGGATGGCTAAACCCGTCCACGGAGTTACAGAAGGGAAGAAAAAGGAAAAGCGGGGACACAAAGAGAAACCTATTGTGATCAGGCCAAAAAATTCAAGGATTCTCAAACAGAATTGGCACATGGAGAGCTCCCACAACACTGACTGGAGGCCTAACACACAGCGAACTGGAAAAAAAGGAAAAGGTGGGGGTAGGGGTGGGGTCATTCGGGGAATCTTTGGAAGAAAGAAAAAGAAAAACCTAAGTGCCACAATAAGAAGGAAACTAAAAACCGAAAAAGGAAAAAACAAAACCAAGAAAAAAAAAAAACGCAAACACACGGCAAGAAACTAGAAGAATAGAGACACAAAGGGGTCAAGATTTTAGACAGAAGAGGCCGAAAACAAAAGGTGCAACGTCTCAGGGCGAGGAAAAAGGGGCCACCAAGGACCGACCGGGTCGGTGGCGGGGATGGGCCGACCTGGAGAAAGAAGAGGAACAGGCCCCATAAAAGTTGAGGGACGACCGCAGGAAAAGCAGGAACCTGGGGGGTGGGAAGGCTAAAAAAAAGGTGGTACGGTTGACATCCGGGGCAAATCATCTGGGGAGTCTTGGAAAAAAATCCTCTGAAGGGGCAAGAAGGAGAAGAAAAGTCTTTTTTCCATGTGAATTGTGACCAAACCAAAAGGGGGGAAAAACCGAAAAAAGAGGGGAGTTGACAGGACACATGAAAACCAGCTAAACAAGTCCACTCGGACAATCCCAGCTCACCAAGAACGGAAAAAAAACTAGGCTTTGGAAAAAAAGGCTGGGCGCCTTCGTCAAACAGGAAAAAGACGAAAAAAATTTTTCTTGCTTAACCCATGAAGGGGAAGAAAGGCCGTTGCGGGGGGAGAGCAGCCTAAGAATGGTGGGAGGTCTTGACGAAATGGGGCCTTCAATAACGACAAAGTTTAAAAGCCAGGACGGGAAGTAAAAGCTAAAACCTTCGGGATGGGGCCATCTTCTTCTCAGAAATGGGGGGGGGGTAACCTGCACGATCCCTGAAAGAGGGAAGCACCGGACACATACCTATCCGCTAAACGGGCAAGAAGCAACACGGGGGGGCCAGGGACGGCAAACTACCTCCTCAACACAAGGGGGACCTAAGTGCGACCGGAGACCGTGACCGGGGCTTCTGGTGGGGAAGGTGGTCAGGTGGGCTGGCCTTGATCTGCAGCGTGCCGAGGGTCTTAACCATGGTTTGGGGGGGGTGGGAACATGGTTATTAGCGCGGGGGGTCCCCCTGGGGGGGGTGGGGGGGGAAACAAACCACAAAACTCGGGGACAAGTCGCCTCCAAACATGGTGGACGCCGGTCGTCTAACCGACAACCTCCGGGTGGCTGGACAGGAATGACGGTCCGCGCAAAAAGATCCATACAGGGGAATGCCGAACTGGTTCGCCTGGGCATGGAAGGCGCGCGCAGAAGAAGAAGGGGAGCCTCCCTATAAAAAAAAAAAAACGGGAAGGGGGAGACCAACGCTAAACTTCCTCTGGGTCAAAGACAGCTGAGAGGTTGGCCTAAATCCACGAAAAGGGCGCCTGATGAAAGGGGTAAGAGGGGGAGAAGTGTACAAATCTGCCACACGCCCGCTAGCGTCCAGACCATGAACACCGGGTCACTTTTGGGGAACCCACAACAACAAAACCCTTCGATTCCGAACGGAACGCGGGACTTGACACGAGGACCCAGACCCGGGGGGTCCTCTCACAGTTTGACAAAACGACCACATAACGTCTTCAGGGGCCAGGCAGGGGGGAACTCCCTGGGGGACCACGCGCCGACTGGAAAAGATGCCTTTAACTGGGGGACCATCTCTCTTTGGGAAACGTCGAGGTTCCGGGAGCCCACGGGGCTCTGGGAGGCGGGGCGGCGGCGGCGGTTCCTCGGGAGCGACAGGGTTCCAGGGGGTCATGTTAGCAAAGAAAGTGGCGGAGTGCTGACCCTAGCAGGGGCCTATCGGCGACGGCAAAAGGCCCTGGCCCGAGGGAGGGGCGGTGAGCGGGGCGTTGAAGGCAACAAAAGGGGAAAGAGAAGCAACGTGACCTTGAGAGGACGGGGCCGCGTGGGATCCACCACGGTCTACGGGGGGGACTGTGAAGGAAACTTATCGTAAAAAAAAATGCTTAGGCTCAACCACGGGACAAAAAATGGATATAATAAACGATTGCCGCCAGGGGCGCGTGGCAAACGGGGAGCAGGGGCAAGGGACGGATCCCATCCCAAGGAGGTAAAACGCTCTCCTGGGGCGCGGGGGAGCCCAGGGGCCTCATTAACGGCTCATTGGGGAAACAACTGCACTTAAACAAACAGGGTCCGGAGCAGGGGAGGTGTCGGAGAATCGCCGAGGGGAGGTGGCCGCGAAGCGCAAAATGACTTGGAAAACGGAAATAACACAAGTGGGAAGCAGGTTAATTTGCGGAAACTGAGGGGGGGCGGCCCGTGGGTCAGAGCAAAACTCCACAGGGCCGGGGATCCAGGCGCTGGGGGGCGCCTACACGAACCAGTAGGCAAAAAGGAAAAAGTGGGGCATTCCAGGGTGGGGCTAGAATAGATAGAGTGCGTGCTTCGTACACAAGGGGGGGGAAAAGACAAAGTTGTGGGGGGGAAGGAGAAGCTACTTAAGCAGATAAAAAACGGCCCCGTCGAATACCAGCGCCAGAAGGGGAGCTGGTGGGAGCGTTTACCAAGAGATATTGCAAAAAAAAAATTACTACGGAAACTGCCTGGAGGAACTGAGAACGCCCTTTTCTGGGGGTAAGAACCTTCTCTCAGGGATGCATGTGCCCGAGGTCCAGCAGAATTAAGCAGGGTAGAGGGTGGGGGGAAAACGTTCTCCTGACCCGCGCCAGGCCGGTACAAGGCCTCATACAAACCGCCTGTCCAAGGGTTCACCGCCCCAGGGGGGAGCAAGGGAATCAGAACGGTGGGCCCCGACAAGGGCCGGCCAGGCGGTCGGAAGTGAGAAACGAGCGTCAAAAAGGTGACTGTATACGAGGAAACCGACCTTTAGGAGCCAAAGGGGGGAGGACGTGGTGACACGGGCGTCTAAGGGGTTGACAAATTCCCGAAAGTGTGGCCCCGATAGGTTCGGGTGGGACAGGGGGAAAAAGATTTAGAAATTACAAAGGACAACCCTCACTCCATTAATGAGAGGTGCCCAGAAGGGAGACCACCCTGAGGTAAAATCCCATGGTGGAGGGTTTTGAAACAATTTGACGCTATGCGGGGTTGAGAAAGGTATATGAGAAGACGAGGCTCAACAAAGACAACAAAAAAAAAAAAAACGAACCGAAAGAGCCACACCCCACAGTGAAAACACCCAGAGAGAAATAACAAGAAAGATAATAAAAACCCAAACCCACAAACACCACACTAACCCCAAAAAATAAATACCCACGGGGGGCTAGAGAATAGTGCGGGGGGGGGGAAAATGGGGGGGGAGATGGGTGTGGAGTAGGAAAGAGATAGGAGGAGGCAGGGGGGAAAGGGAGAAGGTGGGAAAAAGGAAAGGGGGCTCAGGAACCGGGACAAGGGGGGGTGGGAGGGTGGCCACCGTCTTGCAATTTCGTGGTTACCTCGGAGTCGGGGGGGGGGGGGAACGTGAAATCCGAACAAAGGAGGGCGATCAAAAAATTTCTCAACCCAGGGGGCTGGCGGGGGACCAAACTGGGGGAAGCCAAGGGATGGATCGAGACATGCGCCGGGTAATACGTCATGGCCAACGGGGGGGTAAATACTTTTGAACTTCCCCTCACAGGAAGGGGGGGGAACAGCAGGTTGCGAGGCGGAACTGCCCAGCTCAGGAAGACACAGGGGGAGCGTCACAGCTGGTTGACCACAAAAGTTCATGCCCAAAAAAAAATCCCAAGGGGTAGGGGTAACATGCCCCCGCCCCAAGGGGGAAAGAAGAGGAAAGAGTCGAGGAATGAATTTGGGAGATGTTGTGAGGCAGAGGGGACGGTTGAACTGCGTAGGAAACAAGGGGGGAAGGGACTGGGAAATTTCGGAGAAACGTCAGACACGACCGAAACGCCGTCAAAGAAAAGGGCCGAGTGGCACGTGATGTGGTAAATACAGCAGGAGACACTCTAAACGTGGGCGTAGAAAAAAGCCTGCGAAAAGAAAAAAGTCTAGACGAAAGGGACGCAGTGGCCCGGGGGGGACCACGGGGAAAGCCGGGGTGTTCAATGCAAAACGCCAGGGGAAGAGAGAGAAGGGATCGGGGAACAGGCTGAAGTGCCAAAAGGATGAGGGTGGGAGGACCAAAGGCATGAAATCAGCCAAAGGAACACGTTTGTTATCCGAAGGAGGGGGAGGGTAGTCCAAAGCTTAACAGAAGAGAGCAAGGAAAAGCCTCAGGAAGAGTCCGCGAAGTTTCAAGAACGCCAAAAGGGGATAAAGAGGGTGCAAAAAAAACACCATGAAACGAATCCGCTTCCGTCGGGGGGAAAAGAAGGGCCTGCAGCCAGATGTTTGGCAGGTGGGGTGGGGAAAAAAAGAAACAAGCCCTCTGTGATTGATTGTGGACGGGGGACCGGAGAAAGGGAGGGGCCGCAACGGTGGGGCGACCACTCAAAACAGAAAAGAAGGAGGGAGGGGAGGCATAGCGTTTGGCTTATCTCTGGGGGGAATAACGAAGTAAAAAAATGCAGGGAAGTCCCCAGGAAGAAGGGCCGGGGGAAGCAAAATTTGGAGCCAAAGAGGGGAAAGGGGTTTCGGGACCTTCGTCCCACGGAAGGATCGGACGGGGGAGCTGGAAGGGGAAATGGTCCAGGGGAGTATGGGGTGTCTGTTCGATTGAAGGGGGGCGCCGGGAGCGCTGTCGCCTTCTTCAGGGGGGAAAAAAAACAGAACGCCGAAGACCCCGCACGGAACGCGCGTGCTGTATTAGTCAAAAAAAAAGGAAAAGGACAAGTTTGTGATCGTGGACAAAAAAAAAAAAAAAAGGGAGAAAAGAGAGAGCGATGACCGGGCTCAGGGGGGGGGACTGAAAAGAGAGCTCAATCGCATCTCGGGGAGGGGGTATCTTCAAACTCTAGGGACGGAAAACCGAGGCTGAAGAAGAGGCCTTTCGCAACAAGAAGGCCATGAGAAAACCAGCCACACCGCCAACATAAAAAATCGGGAAGGGACGCGGCACACCTGACACCCGAAACCACGTTGGGCGATTGCTCACTACAACGACTTCTCCCCGGTGGGAACCAAGGGGGGCCAAAAGCGGGAACCGGCCGGCCGACCCTTGATAAAGAGAACAGAGGAGAATGCACATAAAAGCTATTCCAGAAAGGAACAAAAAGAGATTAATGCACACGGTACGCCTTTCCACAACTTGCAGGAGGGACGGACTCTGGCCTCCACCAGAGAAAACGTAAGGCCTTTCAAACGAGGGAAGAGCATGAAATCAACACAGCTCTTTGTGTCACAAACCCCTAGGCTTGAGCACAACATCCGCACAAGGAGCTTGGAGTGGCAAGGGGATCTTATGAAAAAAAAAGACCATAAAAACCGAACGAGAAGATGGCTTCAATACCTGTGGGGGGAAAACCCGCACAAAAACGCCTTGGAAAGATGGAAAGACAAGACTGCGTCAAACGCGGGTAGCAGGGAAGGAAAAAGAGTCCCGTTCTTTGAGCAAGTACTTAACAACTCACAAGAAAAGGCTCCAACCACGGGGGGGGGGGGCCGCAGTGGGGTAAGGGGGGCATGAAAAAAAAGGGGTCAAAAAAAAGTACGTCAAACACAGGGGCCGAAGACCGCTCAAGGGGGAAGGAAAAACAACCGCCGCTGAGACAATCGGCGGAAAGCAATAACTGAAATATAAAGGAAAACCCCGAGGAGGCCTTTTTGAAAGTCGAAACGCCCAGGGCATTAAATACAAGGTCAGAGGCAGGGGGCGGACTTCAAAATCCTCAACGCCGCGGGAATGAGACCAGGGGGGGGGGGGAAAAAACGGACCGGAGAAAGGATCGGAAGGCCGGGGGGCCAAAACAGTTTTTCAAAGCAAGGGAAAAAAACAAGCTGGCGCTGGGGCGACGGGCCACTGAAGAGTTCGAGACACCACAAAGGATTCATTCCAACTCAGGAAAAAAGGCTCCACCAAAAAAAGGGGCTGGGGAAAGATGACGAACCTCAAGCGAAGGGGAGTGGCATGTAAAGATGAACCGTGAAAAAGAAAGAAGAAGAAATAAACGAAATGGCCCTCCCCCCCAGTATCTAGGGGGACCCCTAAAAAAACGAAACTTTGGCAGGAAACCAAAAGGAAAGGGGGAAAAAAATTCGGGGACCCAAAAAGGTGTAAAGGCTTGGAAAAAAAACCCTCCAGGAAAAAGGAAAAAACGTCTTCACCGGGACGCGGCGAGGAATGAAAATCAAAAAGAACACTGACCCGGCGGTGCCTCCCAAAAGGGGGGGCGGATTTGGGTGCAGCCAGAAAACAAAAAAAAAAAAGCTGGCGGAGGAACCACCGGTTTCGAAACGACAAGAAACTCCTAACAGCCTGGTGAAAGAAAAAGCTTTCCTCCTTGCGGAACCACTTACACTAATAAAAAGCGGAAACGGGGGCAAAAACAGTAAATTGTACTTGTAACAAAAACGATAACGTGACAACGGCCACACTCGCCGGAGGCGCCCACAAAAAAAACTCACAGCAGTGCGGAAGGGAGGGGGGAGGTGAAGGACAAAAGGTTTTGAAAAGGTACACCGAAACGATTGAAAAAAAATCTTTAAAAACAATTCACAGGAGCCACTTGGGACCGGGGAACCCAGGGATAAAACCCTGGGTCCCACCCCACACTTGGGCGGGGGGGAAGAAGACTTTCTCTGGACAAAAGCCGCTCAAACACGTGAAGGAAGGCCGGTTCCCTTAGGGCCAAAAAAGATGGCAGTGGAGGAGCAAAACGGGTGAACCGCGGGACCAGATTCAGGGTGTAGCGCATTTTTTTGTGAAAAAAAAAAAAAAACACAGAAGGGCCGCGGGGTGAAGTCTTTTCCAAACGAGGAAGTGTTGGGACGCTGGAGAAAAAAGACCAGCCTGGGACATCGGGGGTTATACATCGCTTGTGCGAAAACAACCATCCCCGTGAGAGCAGGGGTCCAAGGTCCGGCCAAGCGTGGTAGTCAAGGGAAGCCATTAGCTATGCTCAAAAAGAGACCAAAAAAAGGAGGACGGTGTAGGAAAAGAAACAAGGGGGCTTTGTGAGGAGGCAGGGTGAACCATAAAGACGCCAGGAGAGCAATCCCCCCAAGGAGGGAACGTTTTGCAAGAGCCCAAAAGATAAAAAAGGGGGGAACGGAGAAAAACAAAGGCCGATCTCACCTCAGAGGTTCAAATTGTCGGACAAAGAAAAGGGCGAGGTAGGTTTGGCGGCGCCATCAGCGAACACAGTGTTCCGCCGGCCCCTCAACAAAATTAAAAGAACTCAAAGCAAAAAAAGAAAAACTCAGTTAGAACCAAGAGGCACCAGTAACCTCCTAGGCCACCGAGATCCGACAAAAAATGGTAAACCAGATCCGTAAGTGAATAATGGGGTCACAGCCGTCCCAATTGCACCAGAGCTGGACTGCAGCTGTTGGGGGGACCAAGCAGAAGGGTAGGCCGATATGGCTACTGGGCGGGAAAGTGAGTCAATGAGATGGGCGGAGTCCAGCCTCGAGAAACTATAGCATCCTCAAACTCCCAGGGGGGGGCCAAAGACAAAAAAAAAAAACCTTAATAAAAACACCATCACATCGGGTAGCACACCTCTTAACTGGAAACCCGATCAGTCGCGCAGGCCCAAAGATCGCCGTGGGTTCGAAACGAACGGGCCGAACGGTTTGGGGAGAAGGGGACAAAATGGTGACTTGAAAAAAGACGGGGAACCAGGGGGCTAAGAGTGGGAGAGGGACCATCAGAAGGGCCACAAAAGGGGGGAAAGCAGAACCAAAGGGCCCCAAGGGGCCAAAATCCCCTACACCACGAAATTTTTGAGAATCCGAAAATCAGAAAACCCTTCGGACAGGGGGAAAAAAAAAAGAGCCATACTGTTCCATGGTACCTGTGGTCCTGCGACATCAAAAAAAAAAGCGAAGCACCCGCCGAACTAAGGGCCCATCAAGCCAAGCCAGAAACCCACCCCTGTCCCTCCCTCAGGGATCAACTTTACAAGTAGAAAAAGACCCACAGCTAATATGGGTTCCAAAAGAGCTTTCCTGCTTGCGGGGATATCCAGCAAATTCAAAAGAAAACCTGCCAGAAGGGGGGAGAAGGGCGTTTGTACCCAGAGTTAGTGGGAAGCGGGGGAAACGAGGTGGGTTTACATCTCGTCCCATTGACCGCCGTAAAGTAGATCCCAGTGGGAAAAGGACCAACCTTGTTCCACGCAGGAACGGGGGGAGCCAACTAGTCAATCGTGAGCAGCTAGAGGGTCCCCGAGAAGGATACGAAGTCTTACCGGCGGATTTTCGAGGTAGCCCACGCGGATTGGGTTCCAAGGGCTGGGGGGTTACCGGCATCAACGGGGGGGCAAACGGGAGTGATAACATGGCGATCCGGTTCTCAGACTTAGAAGCCGTCATTGAACAGCACCATCACCAGAGTGCGATGGACGCTGGTGGGTCTATTCCCAAAGTCAACAATAACGCGCCCCAAGGAGATTCTGGAGTGGGCAACACCGTCTGGCAAACTTTCCGGGAGCGCGCAGAACTCCAACAACAGTGAGGGGGCACGCGCCTCATATAAAAGGGTTGACCACCACCCCGAAAGACATTTGTACGTCCAGAAAAACAAAAGTTGACAAGAAACAGGAAACGACTTGAAAGGGCACAAAAAGCAGGCCAACCCCTCTTGCGAAGAAATAAGAGGCCGTCGGATTGAAAAAAATAAACTTGTTGATGAAAAAAAGATAGTAAGAAAAGCAAATGTGGGAGCCCACAGGGCGCCGGCCAGTTTGTTCCAGAAGGGATAGTGAAGGACAGCTTCTCAAAAGAAGCAAGGTGTAAAAACCACACTCTTTCGAACGACGGATGGAAGACGAGAAATCATAATCGAATAATGAGAAAAGGAAAACACGGATGAAAAAAAGGGGGGGGAATGCCAGACCACCCAACTGCCTTGCAGCCAAAAAATGAAGGAATCGATCTGTGTTGACGATCGTCAAAAGCACCCCGTAACCCCTTACACAGGAGGAGGAACTCATATGGGAAAAACCCTCCAGCAAAAAAGGGGGCGGTCGCCTTGGGAACGGAACGAAATCCAAGGGGACAGAAAAAAGGGAAGGGACCGAGAAATGGACGTTTGGGGGAGCGGCGGGATCTATGACTGAGACAACTGAGGGGGGACCAGGGAATGAAGCCGAGTGCATAGGGTTAAATCCTTTGCCGCGGTAGTCGAAGCTGGTGACCAATCAAAGGTGGCGAATGCCCGTCTACTAGGAAGGATCACTAGACTCAAGGGTGTCTCACCGCTCCTTAGAAACCGCCAGGGAGCGGGAGTTCCACAAGAAAGCGAGGGATGAAGAAGGGCGGACCAGCAAATCTGTTTCACCCAGGGGGAGATCGGGGGGGTCAAGAAAGAGAACGCAGGGGCCCTGAAGAGAACAACGCCACGCAAACGCCTTGCCGAGATCTTTCATGGGAAAGAGGACTTCCCCCGGGCATCAGTCCAGCATCCGGGGAAGGGTTCAAGGTGCATACACATTAAACATGGACTCGAACCGCAGAGATGGCTGGGAACGTTCACCAAGCAACCGGGCAAAACGGACAAATTTAGGGTCGGGGCGGTACACGAAGAGAAGCGCCAATGCCAAAGAAAAACTCCCTTTCAAGACAAAAGCAGCCGAAAAAGCTGGGAGAGACAGCGTCAGCAAAAATTTGGGGGGGGGTTGGGAAGACTAAAAAGTCTTGAGAAAATCACACCCATATGTTCAGAGTGGGCGCGTCAATCGCTTTTCCTAAAAACCGAAGGGGGGTGTTTTGGTGGGACCGCGAGAAATCAAATCACCAGGATTGGGGAGACGCTACCAAATAAGAAACCGGCTACCATAGGAAACCCGGGTCGATAAAAGGGGCGGGGGGGGGGACTTCTTAATCAAACTGGGACCCGTGACACTTTTGGGTGTGTCAACGAGGGGAAAAGGTATCGGTTTAAAAAAAAAGGGACGTAGTTTGACAAACCCCCCCTCCCGGCGAACCTGCACCATGGGTGGCTCCCTTTTCCGGCACGTTTGTCGGCCAGGTGGAGAGCCATTGAAAAAGAAAACCGGAAGGGGTGCGGCGGACCGGAGGGTGAGGAGGGGTTCGGGTCAGATGGGACGCGGTAAAGTCGTCGCTGTATCAAAGCACTTAAGAGGTAGGCCCAGACAGCGCCGCGTCCGTTTCAAGTTCAAACCAACCGAAGCGCCAAAACCTGCGTTTCAAAGAAAAGGGCTCAAAAAGCCGCCGCCTATATGGTTGCAGGAAAGCGTTGCCTCATCACGCCGAACCGAAAACCGAATCAGAAAAACAAGGGGCATGACGTCAAATATCACTAAACGGGGGGGGGGGGATCAATAACAGGGAAAGATCGGGAAGGCTTCGTTGATTAACCGCAACTGGCCCATCTCGGTAAGGGGAGGCCATTTTAACACAGAACGGGAAGAATCAAAGATAGCTCAACACGAAGGGTTTCCGTCCCACAGAGGGCCGAAACTTGGGCCAGAGGAACCGAAAACAGCCAAAACATGGCGCTGAAAAAACAAAGCAAAAAGGATCTTAGCGCAACAACAGAGACAGGGGGAAGAAGACAAAGTATTATCACTCTCTCCCCAAACAATGATTAAAAGAATAGCGAAAGACCCGTTTTGGGGTGTATGCTGAGGGTCAGGCATAAACGGGGGTTAGGCCAGCGAGGCGAGGGCATCGTAACCGGGTATACCTGGGGTGTTCGGAGGAAAAACCGGTGGAAATCGAGATTAAACTGATCGTATTTGGGACAAGCCCTCATCGTTCCGGACTATTGGTGGCACTGTTGGTACTCAATCATCCGCAGCCAAAGTACAGAAATTTAGAGAACCAGGGGGAGGGAATTAGTGGAGGCCGTTTTTTCTTGGAAAGTTTCTTTCCAATGGGAGGGACCGTCGACTGGAAATAATCAGCCCAGGGAACCAAATACTCTTTGGTGGTGTTTAAAGGCGGCACAGGGCCGAACCAGAAGGGGCGGGGGGGAGGGGACTACGGTGGGGAGGTCAACAAACGCTCCCTTTAGGACTGATGACAGCAGCTAAAAAAAAAAAGGCAGTCAGACGAAAAGTCAATAGTTCCTGCAGTCGAAAAGCTCGAAGGTTGAAGCCCGGGTCTCACTACAGAAAAAAGAAAAACTTACACCAGCTGTCACCACTTGTTTGGACAACTTCGTCCCAGCGAATGGCGAGATGGGGGGGAACTCGGACAAAACGGAATGAGTTGAAAGGGGCAGAGCTTTCGAAAATCCAGATCAAGTCAAAAAAGGGAATGGGGCTTATGAAAAGGCTCCAAACCTTGAAACGGGGATTTAGAAGGGAGGCCGCGCAAGGCGCGGCCCAAATGAAACTTGATCAGGAATAATAACTTCATGCGCCAAATTTGGGAAGGCCGCTCAATCGCAATTAACTGGAGGCTGAAAACGCGGAAATCCGTGGGGGAAGGGAAGGTATCCGGCTTGTAACGGACAGCCCCCTACTGCACTCTCCACATAAAAGATGGGAGGAAGCAAACCAGTTGGGAAAAAGGTGTAATGAAAACACCTCTGGGCAAGCGGCAAAAACCGGCAGTGATAAGGACCAAAACAAGGGGCCACGCCGGCGGCCGCAGAGTGGGGTAGCGACTCTACCGGGTCAAAGACGAGAAAACAGAGTCAACGAAACACAAAGGGATGAAGGGGGGAAAATACCGGGGAAACAAATCCCTGCGCCGGAAAAACTGGTGGGGGTCAATGACCTAACACTTGCGGTACCGTCCGGGGAACCGTAAGGCTGGCTTTTAGAGCCCGCACAGAGGAGCAGCAACTGAGAACCACCTTGTTGGACACCAGGGGCTGAAAACTCCGTAACCTGACCGCCAGGATGAGAAGGGCGCTGGTAGGAGATGGTCAACTCAGAGAGTCATCGTATAGAGAAGCGCACCAAACTTGAATAAAGCGGGGGAAAGGGCTGTTCTACCTTAAATCAGAGTAACATGCGGGAACGGCCACTGTTTTCAAACATGGGTGCTGCCAGAAGGGGTTCACGACAGAAGGGGGTCAGGGGTGTAAAAAGAAGACCAGATAAGGGGGCATGGTGGAACTCAGGTTAAAGGGGCCGGGGACACACAAGTTAACCGAGGAGAATTTTTCATCGTACAGAGCGGACATTGGGACGGGCCATACAAAGTCGGCAGGACCGGGCGTGACAACAAGGCTTGGGGATCCGAAAAAACATCATGGGAGGCACTAAGAAACGACCAAAGCCAAGGGCCCGGAAATCAGAGTCGAACGGATGAGATCAACAAATCTGGAAAACTACCGCAAAGGTCGCCAATCTTGTTATGGCCAGGCCAAAACGGTGGCGATGAGTTTCTGACCTGCGAGGCAAAACACGTGGCCAACGGGCGGCGCAACGGGTGGCTAAAAAAGGGGGGGGGACTAGGACGACGTCCTTGTTGGGGCAGCGGGAGGTAGAAGGGAGACGTGTTGCTTGGGGGGGGAAGACATACACCACCTATGACCCGGGAAACGGAGGGGGGTTTGTAGCCCGAGAAGAGGCTAGCGGGGGGGGGAAAACATCGATGAGGTCTAAATGGCCCTTAAAGGGAAACGAGCCAGAGTCAAGCCGATCGCACCTCCAAGGACGACGGGAAACCAGAAGAAAAAAGTTCTCCAATACCAGTCTGGGCTACACTCGACCAGCCAACGGTGCGGGCCTGGTATCCGGGGGAAAGGGGGAGAAAAAGTGGCGGCAAAAAAAGGAAGCTCGCTTTCCAAAGCCATGATCCCGAGGGGGAGGGGGTTCCGGGCACCAAGTCGTGAACTTACAAGAACGGCAGTGGGGACCCCTATCACGCACCGAGGTCGAGAAGGGCCCTCTGTGAAAAGAAAAGATTGGAAAAAACAGACGTAGGTCTTGCACCAATGGATGGCTGGAATGCACAATCTCAAGGGATCCGTGAATCTGGGGAACGAAGGGGGACTGTGAAGCATCCGACCACGGGACTTGGAGAGAACCTTACGGGGGGGAAAAATGGTGCTTGGTGGGCTAGGGCCTCTTAGCGGGGAGTCTCACGGGGGGGGGGATTATAATAGCGGGTAACTGAAGCGCCGGGGGGTGTATCATGCCTTCATAACGGGGGGGAACCAAGGGGACGGTTAAGAATCATGAAGAAAGGACCAAGGGCCAGGTGTTGCGGGAAAGGGGGAGGAGGCGTCTGGTATTGGCCGATCCAAACGGTTAGCCCACTGGAAAAAGAACAGACCCAGTGTGAAAAATTTTCGCCCAAAAACTTCTTCCTGGCGGGGCGCAAAACGGGAGTGGAGCCCAGTTACCCAGGTGGAAGCTGAAAGCAGTTGCACAGCTAAAACCGAACCTCAGATTAACATACAGCCAAAGTGCTGTGGCCTTTCAGGAGGGCGTTCGAAGGACCGAAAGCGTAACCCATCCTAAAAGGGACCCGACGAAAACTCACCCACCACGCAAGACTCGCCAGGGAGGACGGACTAGACGAGGTCCAAAAGACTTAAGACCGCGCCGGTTCATTGGCGCCCCCCAAGACGCTGGGCAAAGGTCGAACAGGGGTTGCGGACGGGTGCCGGAAGACGAGTCGGGGGGACTGGGTCTCTGACGCAAAGTTTTGCGACAGGGGGAAGTGGGGGGATCGAGCGGAGGACTGTTTAACGTCATAGGGGATGGCACCCACTCATACCCCCCCCAATGGGAGCAAAATACGACAAACAAAAACTCCACAGGAGGGGGGAGGGTGTCTCCTATAATCGAGCCAATGGGGTGCTCCCTTGCGACCAGGGGGGTGGAGGAGAAAACATCTTACGTGACACAGGCAAGCAACAACGTCCCAGGATGAATTCCCGGACAAAACCATCCTCGCTGGGGGAGCGTGACCGCTTATGTTCCGGAGACGCCACGCCGGACGGCTTCGCCCAAAGGGGGAAGGGAAAGACAGACGCGGAGAGATGGAATTTCCGGGGCCAGTCCCAGACTGGTTTCAGAAAGCACATGTCAGCGAACCCCTAAACAAATAAGACCAACACCAAAAACCTACCAGCCGCACCGAGTCCGAAAGGCCAAGGGCGAAAAAAAAAGTTGGAACTTGTGACTAGCTAACTTCACCGGAGTCTGGGGGGGGGAAGTTTAGCCGGACACTACACAGGAAATCGATTCCATAGATCACCAAAACCACCTTGGGGAGGGGGTGAGCCAAGAACTCGCAGGGGGGCAAGGGGGGGGGGGGCGAAGGGTGAAAAAAGGCGAATGGGGTGGGGGCATTGGTACATTGTCAAAGAAGGGGGGCCTGGACCCAATTCCGCCCGTGCTGGGAGAGGTATAAACTTCCCCTGGGTTTAACCTCAACTGAAGGGTTTGGAAAAAAA
>Ga0179591_1172409_pt1 | contig 14773 bp, 11 predicted proteins | sample CZOMad2_1_08_16f_FD_182891 | JGI IMG/M metagenome (GOLD analysis project Ga0179591, IMG submission 182891) | Vadose zone soil fungal communities from Angelo Coast Range Reserve, California, USA - CZOMad2_1_08_16fungal (PacBio error correction) | ecosystem: Environmental > Terrestrial > Soil >...
AACTTCTACCAGAGGAGTGAAGGGTCGCCTTGACGCAAGATGCCGTGAAAGAATCTATGTCCGAGCAGTAGGAGCGAGCGGACGAGAGAGGACGTCAAACCAGAGGCGGTTGACGAGTTTCGTATCTGGAGATCGTAGAAGAATAAGTAGAAGGGGGGAAAACTGAGGAAACTAGAAGGCATAAGGTCTGAAAACGCAAATCACCAGTTCTCAGGCCTCGATCAAAGTCAACCGGTCATTACGATCGGTCGGGTTGATGATTATTGAGCGCCTGCTGAAGCATAAGACGACGAAGGGCCTCGGTCCATGGGGGATTCAACTACCGCAACAGCGATCAGAACAAAGGCTCGAAAAAAGGTCTGAAGGAAGCAAAGGACGTCAATCTAAAAGAAAAGGGGGATGTCTGAAAACGGGACAAGGCGAGGAAGAAGGACGCGGTCACAAGGCTTGAAGATGTTAACGGGAAGCGGGACTCGCGCTAATGTCGGGAAAAAACTTCATAGGGGGTCTGCGGAAATCTTCATAGAACACGACCCTTTCATAACGAACGGTCGCCCGATCCACCGGCCGGAACTGGGGAAGAAAAAAAAAGACGTTTTTTGTGACAGCAGCTGTCCCTGAACAGTGACTAAAAAAGACGCGGACCGTACCGTTCAAAAAACATAACGTTAGATTTGGTTGGTAGATCGTGACAGTCTTGCCCGTTCGCGGAGCACTAGTCGCAAGGAGTTGAAAGAAAAAGACGCAAGATCGAAGTGTGCGACGGAGTGTTGTCCGGAAAAACTGGGGGAGAAAAGAGAAGCGGACGCGCAGGTTCAAGCAGCCAAAAACTTGGAAGAAACAAGGGGCCAGGGAGAAAGGGAAAGTCTGAAGCCAACAGTGCCGTTACGATGAGCAGGGAAGACGAGAGGGGGGAACGGGACACGGACGGACTTGCCAATTCCACTGCTGCGCCGCGTAAGGGAAAGGCCAGAAAAAACAACCGCAAACTACGTAAAGCAGGGACAGGCGAAGTATTCAGTCAACTAGGGTAACGCCCGACCAATATCGAAAGCAGCCACCGTACGAGGGGGGGAACGGGGGCCGAGCTAACGCGCGAAAAATGGGTCTGATTTTAACGAGACCAGGCAACGAAGAACGCCTGGTCAACGGCAAGGGCGAAACAAAAATGTCAAAGTTGGACGGGAAAAAGCCCAGGAATTCACATAAGACCAGGACGAGTGAAATCCGGACAGGGGGAGAGGACAACTTGCACGTCAATCGGACAGAGGGAGTGAATAAGCCAGAGAGGGGGGGGGGAAGAACGCGTCAGAGAACCGAACGTTCGCGCTCGGATCGTAAAAGGCGTAAACCAAACGCGGTAGGGGGCAGTCGGGGGAAAAATCGCCATCGCGAAAGCAGTCTCGCTACTGGCATAGAAAGAAAATGCAACGTCAAATAGGGGGACGGATCAAAGAGACGACGCAGTCCCGCTCGAAAAGATCCTTAAAAAAAAGTAGAATATCGCAGCAAGATTCAAAAAAGGGAAAGCAACCCGAGGACAGTGCCGGACAAGGGCCCAAAAGGAGAACAGGAACGAAAGAGCACCTAAACCGGGAGAAGCAAGGAAATCCCAAAAGGATTGCACCTAACAAAAGACCGAAACAAAAATGGGCATTGGGTTTAAAAAAGACAAAAAAAAAAGAAACTAAAGAGAAGAGCAGACTCGCTTCACACTGCAAACGACCGCACGGGCACCCGCGTGATCCACATCACTTACACCGGAATAGTGTAGGCGCTCGCGGTAAAAAAAAATCAAAGGACGGAGTGGCGAAAGTCGTTATCGAATAGAACGAAACCGCGCCGTGGCAAACGCGACCCGCAACCGAGAGCTCCCGCGCAGCTCATCGACGCTCGCGTGACGAACGTCGGACAACACTGAAGAGAAGGGGGACCGGGTCAGGCCACTGCGCGTCCGCAATAAAGGATGCAGGAAAATTGACAATTGAGACAGTAGTCGAATCAGATAAAAGAGAACATCGAAAAGGAAGACTGACTAACCTCATTAAACGCAATAAGGGGAGCAGACGAGTACTCGATCTATGGAGAAAAGGTCTTATCAAAATGTAAAAAACGGGATAAATAAAGTAGGAGGAGGTTAGAGGGCGAAGCTTGGAAGGTGGCATCTCTGCAATGTTGCCTAGGGAAAAAAAAAAGATATACACAACCTGTGCGGGGAGGAGAAAAAAAAAAAACACAAAAAAAATAGAAAAGAAAAGAAAAGACCAGTAAAAAAAACAAAAACGGGGGGGAGAAAAATGCGGAGCCCAACGAGCAACAAGGTTTCTAAAAAAGCCACGGACCTCATTCACAAGCGCAGCGTAAAAAAACGGCGAGAAGGACGCCTGATCAACCGAAAGGCGACGACATAGAAAAGAAAGCAAAAAAGCGGGAGGGGGGCGGCCGAGCAGGCTGTCTTCGTCGTCAAAAAAGACAAGTCACGAAGGAGTCGAACTGCGTCGCCGGACCGTCGGAAAAGAGGGGGAAGGGCCGAAAGGGGTCGTAAGAACTAAGGTGCAAACTGCAGGTTGTCGCCAGTAGCGAGGCGAGAGGAGACGCGAAGGGCTGGAAGGGGAGGAAAGCCGGTCGGAGGTAGGAAACGGAGACGAAGGAGGAGTGCACTTAGAGCAAGACGCAAAGGGGTGAGCGGAATGTCAGTCGTGGAGAAGCGAGGAAAAAAAAAACGGCCAACCTTCAAGTGCATGTCGGAGGGGAGGAGATGCGGGGAGTCGTTCCTGACTGGAAGAATCCTAAGGCTGTAATATCACAGACAAAAAAAGGGAAAAAAGAAGCGAGTTAGGGAGAGCAACGGACAACCGGAGGGACCGCCTGCGTCACGAATTAAGGGATCGGGCCCCTGTGAGACATTTGACCACCAAAAATTAAAAAATGAGCAGGGAAACAAGAACAGGAAGAGGGAGCTGGGTCGGAGTTTCATACTGAAGAAAGGTAGGTGACGAAAAAGGGGAAACCTGCAAAAGGACAAAAAAGATCTAGTAGAACTCTCCTAAATGAACGGGGCTAAGGGCGTACGCTGAAGAACAGGAGGGAGAAAAGCGGGGGATGCTAAAACCTATTCCTAAGCTTAGAGAAAAGGGGGAAAGTAACAACGGCAATGGTCTATCCAGAGGGGGGGGGGGGGGGGGGGGGGGGAAAAAAAGGTTAGGATAACATTCCGCAGGGCTCATGTCAAAAAACCCGAAGGGTTGAGAAGAATCTTAAAAAAGGTGCTAGGCAAACCAAAGACAGTCACTTGTGAATACAGGCAAGGGTATTGTAAAGAGGGAAAGAAGGCACTTCTGTTAGTCCGAAAGGCGGGGCCCCCCTCAAACAACGCGAAAAGAGTGGAGGGGTCTCACGACGGGTAAGGGGGGGGATCGAGACGTGTCAAAAGGCGATGACACTGCGGTAACTGTGAACCTGCGCAACGGGGCGCAGCACGCATGCGAGTTTAAAGGATCTTTTTGGGAGAGAAGGCACTCGTGCAAAAACGAAGCCGTGTGAAAACACCGCCTCAAGGAGAAAAAGGATGACGTCGGGACAGGGAAGCGAAAAAAAATACGAACGGAAAAAAAAAGAAAACTGGGGACACAAAAAAAAAAAAAAAGATCCAAACGCGGCTGTCGCGAGGTCACCGGCACGAGCTCAATCAGCCAGCGCGGGGAAGCAACAGAAGAGGGAGAGGGTGTACGAAGAGCGGTGAACGGGAAAGACCCTTGAAAGTCAAGGGCAGGAAAAATGCAAAGACCACTATCCCCCAACGTAGGACGTCAATACAAAAGGGTGGGCGTCCCGGAAAAAAGCAGCGGATTCGAACTGAACTTGAAGGAAAGGTTCTTCAGAGCACCAGAAACCAACAGGGCAATGGGAGAACCGGATGCAACAACAGATATGGTAGCTTAGAAAAGCCTCCCACCGGCCGAAGGGAGGGGCATAGATAAAGCGAACAACAGAAAAAACCAGGGACAGAAGGCTAGGGCAACGGAGTACGCCTTTGACCGAGCCAAATGTTCAGGAAGACAAGGGGCGCATCATTGGGGAGGTCGACGGTACCTGTGATGGAACAAGTAACGGAGGCCCTAGATGATCTGAAGAATGGAAGGAGGGGAACGGTCCCACCCATCGAGCCAATGAAGGAAAAAAAGGAGAAAAAGTTAAGTTGCCACAAGAGAATGACACTCATAACGGTCGAGGAAAGCGCCTATGGGTTCAGATGGCGAAAGAAGGGGGAAGTTCCCCCCTCCGTAAAAGGGACATCCGAAACTCTCTTCACAGACCCGACCTATCCCTATACAGACATCGAATCACCACGCAAACGACTACCCATTAGAATACTGTGAGCGCGACGGGAGAAGAAGGTAAGACTACGCTGTACTGGCTACCGGTTTTTGGGAAAAAGAACAAATGGAACACGCTTCATCTGCCACGATTTCCATCAACACCCGGCGAGAACAAGGAGAAATAGAGGAATCGGCCACTCCTTTGCAGTTGATGGGTAGGGAAACGCCGGTAACGAAGAACAAAGAGAAGTTTTATGGGGATTAACGTCCCAAAAAAAGGGGAAAAGATGGCAGTCCTCAAAGGTGAAGTAATGATAGGCGCGATTAAGCAAGATCGGGGAAGAGTGAAAAGGCAAGAAGAAAAAAATGAGAATCCCAAAATCCCCAACAGAAAAAAACGAATCCATCACACCCACTAGGTCGCAAATAAACGACCACTTGTGTCGGAAGAAAGGGTGACGGCAAAAAACTATCAAAAAAAATACTCGGACAAAAAGGCGAGCAGCTTAAAAGTGGGAGTGGTCCACACGAAAAGAAACGTGTGCTAGGCGCTTTTCGAGCAAAACCCTACGAATAAAAGGAAGGACGAATAAACAATTCAGGAGGGGAACGAAGACAGACGTCAACAAGAATTGCGGTGCCAAAAGGACCGCGATTCAGAGGGGGTGAGGGAAAAGAAAGGCGAAGGTGGAAAACGAAGTTGGGAAAAAGGCGCAGACTGCAAGCATGCGACGAAGTAAGAGGTGTGGGACGTCATAGGGGGAGAAACTGGCGAAATGAAGACAGAGGGGAAAGATAGTCGCATGGAACCACGGGAACATCCAAGAAAATAGGGACCGCCCAGACGGCGAAAAAGACGGGCTCAAAAGGCTAACACAACAAAGAGGAAGAAAGGTGAGGCCTCTTCACAAGCCGTGAGACATTTCGAAATACAGGAAGGATAGACGGGAGTCCGTGAAAAACGCCACTTAGAGTCAAGGCGAGGGCACATGAGCCGGACACAACAAGTCAAAAGCGAGACGCCAACACGCAATACGAATCTTCCGAAGAGCAGAGGGGCGATTCTAACCCGGCATAATCCTTGAAACAAAGGATCGAAGAACTTCGAAAAAACACCCCCTTGTAAAAATCCGGTCGCGAACGAGTCAAAAAGAAATACTGGGGAAGAGGCGGGGAGAAACGAACGGCATATTAGTCGGGAACAGGACTCAACTTCCCAAGACGGCAGGATCTATCTGTGAAGAAAAACAGAGAAAAAACACTCTACTTAGAAGGAGAAAGACGGAGCAGGCTCTTTCTTACTTAGCGAGAATACGGGATCTCAGTGCGTCGAAAAAAACAACGACAAGGGAGGTTAGCACAGTTGGAGAAGCGTTTTTCTGTGTGTGCCGCAGGTGAGAATCGGAAGCAAGCGGCGAGTGCCAGGCACCCGAGCCAAGATTCAGAAAAAGAGAGTTAGTCACAAGGGGGGTGAAAGCTGCCCGGGGAAAAGGTACGCGTACAAAAAAAAGAACCATATGAAATTCTGAAAAGGCAAAAAACAACACATTCGAAAGGCTTACGAAGCGCGTGAGTAACTAAGAAAAAGTGTGGGCTGGAAATCGTGGGGGACAAAGAGAAGCGGGTAATGTATTAAAGCGGCGCCGATGGTGAAGTCCAGAAAAAGTCGAGACAACGTCTCACAGAAAAAATTAAAACTGTCGAAAGGTTCAAGAAAAGAAAAAAAATTATGTTGGAGTGTGAAAATGACTAGGAAAGACTCTTATAAGGGGGAAAAGGAGAAAGGACTAATGATCTGTACTATGGGCGGTAAGGACATCTTTCTGTAGCCTTCGGGGAAAAAAAAGGCCAGAGCCCTCGAGCCCCGAAAAACCGAGGTCCCAGGTCAAGAGGGAGGATTAGGGAGGCGCATGCTTCTGGCTCGAGAAAAACGAAGAGAGAGGGTGGGGGCCGTACTACCTGGGAACCGAAGGAATGCTGCCTGACCAAGCAAAAGGGACGGGAAGAAATGAACTAGGAAAACCTTGATAAAAACGCGGATTCACCGCGTGCCCAAGTGACGAAAAGCAAGAACTCGGCCTAACACGAAACGGGGGTAAATCTGTGGTCTTTCTTTGGATAAGCAACGCCGTCCGGAGTGAGAACTTGTGGACGGCCACATCGGAGTCGGGCCTTCACGGTGGAAAAAAAAAGGGAAACGGGGGGCGCTCATTGGGGTGGATATGAAACAGAACCATGGACAGGCGAGAGGAGAAAAAAGAAGGAAGAGCCCACCTAAAATCAACTCTTCACGCCACGCAGGCCAATTACGTCTAAAATGGGGGTCGTACCGGCGGGTGATTTCTCCGAAACGAAAGGGAGCTAGGAAATGCAGATTCCAAAAAAACGCGTGAGGGAGGGCACGACCGATAATATGCGTCCCAGGCGAAACTTTTCGGAAAGTGATCAGCCTCGAGCCGTTGCCGCGGGGAAAGCCGCGCCGACCTCAGGAAGGGGTAGCTGGAAGCGAACCGTATGGTCCCGGATAATAGAAGGCTTTTCCAAAGGCCAAGGCGTTTACAAAAAAGCAGGCTAGGTCTTGCGACTGAAAACACGGCCTGGAGCAAAAACGGGAAATCCGCCCGGACTTCGAGCTCCGATGAATCATGGGGAGAGAAAGGAAGGGAAACACCGCTAAGCGGCAAATAATCGGCTGGGAGAACGCGTCCACTAAACACACAGTAGAAAAAATCTTTAAAAGGGGAGCAAAAAATAATCTTCAGTCAGAACAAAAATCTAGGCCACTGCTTTGTGAGGGACAGTTAAAAAGAAGAGAAATGCGACGAGCCCGGGCGGCGCCGGCATTCGGAGGGACATTAGGCACGCCCGGGAAAAGGACGTAGGCAAACGGACACAACGATGCTTGCACGGAACAAAACGGAAAAGGCGTCTATAGCCAGGAAAAGGAGAACTCAGTCAGCCCCTCAACTGGACGCGGAAAAAGGATCGATCACCGAACGTGGGAAAAAAAAAGAACGAATGCAGTAAAAATCGGCATCGGCAAAAATCGGCTGCACCCAACGGTAGTCAAAACCAAGTAGTGACACCGACACCGCTTTCACGAAAGCAGCTTGTCAGAGCTATAAGGGAAAAAGGGCTACTCAGGGATTGCGCGCCACCGATACGTGACAATTCGGACAAAAAAGGAAAAGAGCCGCATCAATCGTCTTCGTGAAAAGGAGAAAGAGGAAAGGGGGGTGACCTGAAAAAGGAAGGCCGCCCTGGGCGCGCCGAGGTAACAGGTCACGGACGGGTCTAAACAAGGTCCTATAAAGGCGGGTCCCAGCACACCTGTATCTCCTAGCTTGAAGGGGGGGGGAAAAAAGTGGTCTCATAGATCAATACAAAAAAGCAGAAGGGGATCGTCACCGGGTCAACACTAACTACGAAAACTAGGGCTTAAGAAAATCACGGGAAGCCTGACGCTCTTCGGCGACTAAAGGGCACGCGCAAATGACAATCTTACAAAAATTTGGTAGCAGTATCAGTATTCACCAGGACGAAAGACACGCTCAGGCACTAAAAAACCTTCCTCACTAATCTGTCGGGCCCAGCCAGATCAATTCTCGATCATAAACGCGCTAAAAGTAAAAGGCGGCAACACTGGCTGAGGCAACCAAGCGGTCCGGGCGCGATACGGACACCTAAAAAACAAGGTGCAGACGCACACTGCCGACGAAAACGCGAAAAAAGTCGACTGGGACACCGCGACGAAAAACAATAACCTCGCCCGACGACACGAGTTCAGAGGCATGGAAAAAATAGGTAGTTTCTTCGCTGTAAGCGGGGGAAGAACCGGCGGAAACCCTCGGCGCAGAAACCCTGACTAACTCGGCGGTGAAGAGTTACGGGGATCGGCAGCGAGACAGTTGGTCTCGGTGGAGAAGGGCGGCTCACATCAAAAAAAGCTTTATCGGACGACTCCAAAACAACGTGGAGAACCTAGAGAGAGCCCTCGGCTCAAGAACATTCTGCCTAAGCGTTCAAAAAACCGAGCAAAAAGGGTACTAGGAATCCCTAAATAAAAAACTGGGTCACCCGAGTCACCGCACCGATCGCCTCGTCGTCGAAAACGAGACCGGATCCCAGCCAAGGGGGGGCTCGACCTACGGAAACTCGGGAGAAGAACTGTCGTGCTAAAGTCAATAGGAGAATCACTGCACGTGGGGCAGTCGAAGGCTTCGCGAACTGATCGCAATTGGTCTGCAAATAAAAGACCAGCAAGTTCGTTACTAAGAAGGCGGGCAGAGAAGACCTGGGGGGCGCCGAAAGTACTGGCGACAAGACGCTTAAAAAAAGCGAAAGATCTGAGGTGAATCTACACTCGGGGAGGAAAAGCGTCGGATGTGGCGAACCGATAGAAGGCTTTGAAAGAGAGATACGACTGCCCAGCTCTCGCGAGTTACAGAAGGCGAGCGCACGAAACAAGCGGAAAAAGTGGCAAGGGAGATTTTCCTCACTATCAGACAAATGCATAGGCAAGGAGCCGAAGAACTCTCAAGAGGGAAGGTGTGTCACAACACGACCACAACGAAAAAGCACGACTCGGTCCGGAGGGGACCTGCACCAAAGGGAAAAATTTCTTCAAAAAGCCAAGGGCGTCAAAGGAAGAAATTTGTAAGCAAAAATGAAGACGGGCCTTGAACGCAAGACGACTTAGAGATGGCCTCTGGAGAGAAAGAGGAATCTCAGACCAGGGGATAGCGGGGAAAAGAGATCAGCGATCAGCGCCGCGGGAAAAAGGGGCGGCGCTATTATAAGACAAGAACTCGAAACATGGTGAGCGCACGAGTTCCCTGCAGCTCGGAGACGCCGGCATACGCCGACAAGGCGAGAAAAAAAAACTGTGCGGTGTGAAGAAGGTCCAATAAGGACTAGGATGACACGCCCCTCCGGCAAGGCGAATACAGCAAGAAAAATTGCGATAGAACGCCGGAAACAGTCACAAAACAGGGTGAGTATTTTAAAAGCGGTCGCCTGAAATGATCAGTGAAAAGTGACAAACGGCGGACTTCGAAAGGCAAGACGCAAGGGGGAGACAAGGATTAAAATCGAGAAGGAAACACGTTCCGACGCAAACAAGGGGAGACGCAAAAAGTCGGGAAAGATTAACTAGCGGTGCCGGGCTACCGGCTTCAAGAAGGAAGGCGGAAGGTCTCTTCCCCGTAGTGAGTCCATTACGCAGACAACGGCAAGGGGAAGAGCGCCGAAAAGCCGGCATGGAAAGAAAAAAAAAACGTGCCAGGACTCAAAAGCGGCGACGAGCAAAAAACGGAAAGGCAGCGGGCATCGGCCACAAAATAACGGAAAGACCGTGTTCGCATACCAAATGCTAAGGACGGGAGGCGGAGGGAGGCTGCGGGAAAAGACGCACACGTGCTCACTGTCCAAAAAAAAGGGGGAAGGACACTACGTCGCTTGACTTACCAACGGAGACGGGGGCGGAAAGAAACGTGGGTACAGAGGACGGCCGGAAGGGATAACGGCACGACGGTAAAGAATCGCCCCCAACTTCGCGAAGCCCGAGGGGTGCAGGAACTCAGGAAAAAGGAAATGCGTGTCCCTTGACGCTATTAGCAGAAAATGACAGGGGGATGGAAGAAAAAAGAGGCCGATCACTGGGTGGACCTGACGGCAACAGCCGATAGGAAATAGAAGCCATCCCTGCCGACACGTAAGCGCGTGTCAGCGATAAAAACAAAAAAAACCGAAAAGGGGTACACAATGTAGGAAGCCGGGCAGAGAAGTACCAAGACCAGTCCACGACAATGGGCACGGAGAAAAAGTTGAGTCATCGGTGCTGAAAAACAGCCTAAGAAAGGGACCGAGTAGGGGAGAAAGATTCATCGACAGAAGGGAGTGTGGTAATCAACCCATGCTCAAAAGGAGTATGACGACGAACAAAGAAAGACAGAAGGAATCTCACTACGTAACTTACGAGGCGCGTACGAGGTGGAGAGGGGAGAAATTCAGGGGGGAGGGAGGGACTATGCGACCCGAAGGAATCACTCAAAGCCCCGTTGAAGAAGTAAAAGAGAACTAAAACGTAGCTTCAAAGAAACGACTAAAAAGAAACCGAGGAAGAACAAGCAGAAGTGGGAGAAGACGGCAAAGTCTGCGAACGGAGGACTCGACTTCGCAGAAACGGAGGACATCGTTCTCCGAACAGGGGAAAAAAAGAAGCTGTTCTCCAAAGTGACAGCCCCAACGGCTGATCAAAAAGCAGTCACAACGAGGACCGTCCGACAGGGAAGTGCCTTTAGGTGGTAGGAAAAAGAAGACAAGACAGAGACGGTTTTATGGTTAGTAAAGCGTACCCGCCGGGGGGGGAAAATCTGCAGCAAATCTCACCAATCGGGGACGGAAAGATCGGGCATCTATGACTGGCAAGTGTCGAGGTGCGGCAAGAGCAGCTGAACGGCTCCATAAACGGCGGCAAAAAAAAACTCGAACATCACCCCGAAAGATGCAACCGCAAAAAAAAAGGGGGAGCCGTTGTTGTACTAGATCCGTAGCGCGGGAAAAAAAACCCGAGCACGCGAAGGGTTCGGTCACCGTAAACTAACTGTGACAGAAATTGGGGCGATGCAATAGAAAAAACCGCCCGAAAACCGGTGAAAAGGGAACAGGAAGGAAAGAATCTGACGGAGGGAAAAGAACAAGGGGAGGACCCCATAATTTGGGAAGAAGCAGTAGGATACCGGGCAAACGACGGTGAGGGTGGCGGGGATGGCGGCGGGGTCGGGGTGACAAGGAGAAAGAAGAAAGGGGGACCAATTCGCTTCAACGAAGTCGACGCGTGTTGGCGTGAGCTCGCTCGAAACTTTTGAAAAGCTGACGCGCTGAGAGGAAAGGCAGAAGGGACTAGCACGTTGAGTCCAAAAGAACGGTAAAGAGGAAAAGGAAGCACGAAAGCGAGAAGATCGCTCAACAACACAAACTAGGAGAAAAGAGCGGCGGGGGGGCGATCTTCATAGCCAGGAGCAGAACAAAGGCTCGCCTTAGGTCAACAGTAACAAAGAACTAGAAGGGACTTCAGACAGCGTGACAATTAGCCGGCAGAGCCAGTCGAGCGAAAGAAGAAAACAACATCGCTACTTCAGGGAGCCAGAATGGATCAAGGAGCACCGCTGCTGAAAAGGAAAGACTGGAAGTCGTACGAGCGAAGAGTAAAACGACAGCACCCCTTCAGTAGCAAGAAAAGGGGGTTGTTGTGCGGGCATTACGAAAAGAGGGGGGGGGAAGAGGGGGAGCGGTCCCTAAGAAGATTGAGGAAGTCGCTCGGCACCGCATCTCTAGGATATCGGGATCCGAACCAAAAAAAAAAAAGTCGCGTTCCTGGTAAAGGCAGCATAGAGGAGGCGGGCTCTCTAAAACTAAGATCGCGGGAGATGAAACAAACATCTTTCAGGCAAGGGGGAGGGGGAAGGGTGGCAGAGGGGGGTGTGATGGCGAATCTGTGTTCTTTTCCGAAGGGGGGAAAGGGTAGAAAGAGAGAGAAGCGCATTGCCCTGAACTCCACCCGTCGCAAGCGCGACGCCTCATCGCGGGCCGAAACCGGGGGGTACAGGAAAAGAAGAAGAGAGGTCCGTTTCCCCCAGGGACCCGGGTACGCGTAAGAAACAGAACACGGAGTAATGAGTTGGGGGGAGTGAACAAAAAAAAAAGGAAATCAGAAAGGGGACTGCAAAGAAATACGCGTCGTGCCCTTTGTCCAGCCAATGTGTGGGCCTGGAAAGAGGGAGAAAAGAAAGAAACGGGGGACTTGAGGTCCGACAGCCAGGGGATGGAAGGGAACCGAGAGGAAGCAAACAGTCGACTCAAAAGAAGGAATGTGGGAAGGAGGAGAATACTGCTGATGAAAGGTTGAGCGGGGAAAAAAAGGGCAGGGGGACTTATGAAGGAAAGACGTAGGAAAAAAAGGTACTGGAACGGGGAAGAATGGGCGTAAAAAGAGGGGAGTCGCCAGTATCCCTCGGGCGCCTGCAAACTCGCTGAAAGAATGTGTCATCAGGGTAGGGAGTGAAAATGGGTGGGTCAGTTATGGGGATGATTGCGCCGTCTTTTGCGCGAGAAGTACTGCTGGTGCTGAAAAAAAATTGGTGGTAGCGTCGACTACCTGTTTGGACCTCTGAAATTCTTATCATGTTGCTTCAAAATGTGGTGCCGAAGACTATCTTTTCCCTGTCGTGAGTTAATGGGGGCCCGTAGACTCGCAAGCATTATTGTGGGATTCAATGATGCTGTGCTGGACATAAAGTGGGTGCTAGTATTGTTGACAGTTAGTTGTCTGTGTGGTTCTCACTGTCCTTTCTGAGGTCGTATTAAGTTGTCGGACATCTCGTTATCTGTCTCTCTTGTTTATATCTCTTATTTTTTAGTCCTCCTGCTGCAAAAATTTTGGGGTTTGTTGTGTCATATTGTGGTGGTTGGTGTTTGGTTGTGTGAATGTGTTGACTATCGCGTTAAGGCTCTGAGGGGATCTTGTGAGAAGAATAATCTGGGGGAGGGGGAGTGATCACAGTACGGCAAAAATCAGGAACGTGACAGGATGGCGAGAGAGCCAAGAGGCTTGTCGCCTGCACGGCCGGATTCGGAAGAGGGTGAATGAGAACGGGCCCCTGATAAGTCACGTCTAATTTCACGAACTGAAGAGAGGGAAGGGCACGAAACCAAAAGGAGTGACGAAAGTTGGGAGGATATAGTTGAAGTAGAAAAAGAGAAAATGGCTGGACTATTTCAGGGTAGACAAAGAAAAGGGACCATCAAGCGGCTGGAGGACACGAACCGCAATAGTGGACGTAAAAGGAGGGGGGATTACATCTGCTCAAGGGAAAGCACGCGACAAAGAAGAAGGTGACGCTGGTAGGGAGAACCACGATGGTCGGAGAACGGGGAAAGGCGTGAAGGAATGCACTTTAGACGCTCTGGCGAAGAGAGTCAAAAGGGGGGTGCCTGGACAAAAATCTAGTGGGCAAAAAGAAAGCTGAGGGGCGGGATCAGGAGGTCACTGCAGTTAACGAGAGAAAAAAATAAATCGCCACCCACAAAAACACAAACAAAAACCCAAAGAAACGAAGAGAGCCAAACCAAAAATAAGAGCCAACAAACTTTCTACAAAAAGTCAAAAGGAAAAGGGCACAGCATAATCCTGAAAGTCGAGAAACGGCAGGAGGCAAGCGAGGGAAAGGGAACGCGAGTGCCGCTTGGTGGCGGGGGGAAAACGAAAAAAAAAAAAAAGGCGCGAGAAGGGCCGTGTCAGGAGAAAAAATCGCCCGTCTCATTGAGTGAAAAATTAAAATCTACCGACGATTGAGACAAAAAAAAACAAAAAAGGGCGACACTGAAAGGTGGTTAACAGATGCGGGCACAAACTCGCTTGGAAGATCTCCCAATAACGTATCGTAACTCAACGGAGCGCTCTTAAGAAATTAAGTGGGACGAGAAAGGCGTTCTCTATCTTCATTAAAGGGGAGAAAAAATCAAAATCGGGCGGCGACGGATAAAGGGGGAAAACAGCTCATTAAACGCACCTACAAAGAAGGAGTAGGAACATAAGGAAAAAAAATTCTACTCATTGTGAAGAGCACCCGGCAGTCATCAAAAATCATATCCTCTCGGGAAATCAGGGATCAGAGTGGACGTGGAAAAAAGGGCCTGGGGGACCTAATCCGAAGAAAAGGGGGAATAATAGAACAGAGGCATACGGGGAAAAAAAAAAAGGAGTACACCGCGGGGGAGGAATCTCCGACGGGACCTCTTCTTTCAACTGGTGGGAGTGAAACTAGATAACAGCTCTAGAGGATGATCAAAGGAGAGTACAACCTGCAACACAACGAAAACGCTACTCTAGAATGCGGAGCGCAGAAAATTGCCCGGGCCGTCGAGAGGAGAGCGAACCATTCAAAATGACACGAGGGGGTCGAAGTAGAAAAGATCTAAGTGCACTACGACGGCTGAAGATCAGGGGACTTTCAAACAGACCTAGAATAAACATGGAAAAGCCATAGAATCAGAATCAAGGTCGCTAGGAACGTAAGAGTAGGAGGAAAAAAAACTTCGATGCAAAGAAGAGGGAGAACCTAGGGAGGTAGAAATCCTTTGCGGGAAACGGGGGGACGATTGGGTGAAAGACGGGGTAAACCACTCAGGCCAAAGGCAGAGACAAAACCGAGTAGAACTTCAACCTTCGACGACGAAGAAAAAAAAGAAGGGGCACCCTGCATAAGAAGGGGATCAAGTTAAGGGAATATAAAAGGGGCGGAGTGCAAGTGACTTCTGCAAGGAGAAGCGGACCTTCTTCTTATTAAAGACGGAGGAGTGAAGAAAATTATGGATCGTGAGGGGCTGATTTTTCACTGGGGGGGGTGTTTTTGTATAAAGTCGGGATCATTCAAAAACTGACTCGGGAGAAA
>Ga0179591_1263806_pt1 | contig 14773 bp, 15 predicted proteins | sample CZOMad2_1_08_16f_FD_182891 | JGI IMG/M metagenome (GOLD analysis project Ga0179591, IMG submission 182891) | Vadose zone soil fungal communities from Angelo Coast Range Reserve, California, USA - CZOMad2_1_08_16fungal (PacBio error correction) | ecosystem: Environmental > Terrestrial > Soil >...
CGAGGGAAAGGAGGGAACAGGACCAGCGGAAGAAATCTTAAAAGAGGAAGGGGTCGACTATTAGAATTGGCACGTGGCAGGAAATCTCATAACTCTACAGTTCCTAAAGACGGTGAATGGACGGGATGTATAATTTATGGAAGGAAAAGGCTGCACAAGGAACATCCCGAACCAGAACGGCACTGGACGACACCAAATGTTTCCCGATTATAGAGAAGACGAAGGCCGGAACAGAGAACACAGAAAAGCCAGTGACAAAAGGGGGGCAGCAGAGCTTGACTGGAGACGCTGAGCGTCGAGAGGGTGAGCACTTCTCTTCCTCCGCAAAAAAGAAAGAAAAGCCGCTTGGAGGGTGCTGTTCGGAGGTAGCCTGCGAGCGCTTTTCCTTGAGGCGCCCCTTCGACGGGACCGAGCGTAAAAAAGGGCGGGGGCTCAACAACGAAAGAGGCTCGCAGCACAAATCGCCGTTGTCGAAACTCTCGAAGTCTTTTTTCATGACGAGTTTGAAGGTGTGGGGGTATCGTCGACAAACGACTAAAGGAAAGAGAAAACTTTTGCTTTCGCAGAACCACACTGATCATTCTCGCCTGAAGCCACGAAAGGCCAGCGGGACCGAGGAAAAAGCGCAGAAGCAGGTGAGGCAGGAAAGCGAAACATATCTACGCTTTTGATGGAGCGGAAGGGAGCGAAAGGTGGGATACTCGCCGGTTTAGAGAAGGAGTTTATGCCCTAAGCAGAGTACTTACTGTTTGTCGGAAACCGACTAACCCTTAATGTCGAACGAGAGGCGCGCCAAGGAACAGGTGAGCGACGTGCGGGGGGATTGTCACATTGAAAGAATGAGCACGAGAAAAAGAAAGAATACGGTGTCGTGTTCCTTACTGGTTCTTGTCACCGCGATGCGGAAAAGGGGGGAGAGTAACTGGCGAGCAGAAGCAAGGATGAAAAATTCGGGATGCACTCTCGCATAGCCTGTCTACTGAAACGGGATGAAGAGTAACTAAGGTCGTGCGCGATGGAGGACTGGGAAATGGGCTGAGGAAGAAAAACAGTTGCGTCCAGAGACATATGGGGACTTGTTTATTGGAATTTCCTAACTACATACCTAACAAGGGGGAACGCGGAAACGAGAGAAGAAATCATGCTCGAACCGCGAGGGGCGATTTGTTACTCCTTACTCACGAATGGGAGGAAGGAAATAAAGCAAACTGCGGTGCCGGAGGCAAAAGAAAGGGGGATGTCGACCCCCGCCGCAACGACACTGGTCATTAAAAAAAGGTGTGAAGAAGGACGCCCGGAAGGGAGGGGGTAAAAAAAGAAGATCGACGCAGGAATCGGTAATGGGCGGCACTGATTTCGACTATCTCCCAAAATATGGAGCTAGGGAAAAAAAATGGTATTCGGACATACGCACTTACATCTCCAATTGGGACGACGTTCAGGGAAAGGGGCAGCCCTAGGTATCCAACGCGCCCAGGGGTTAATGAGCCTGTGCGGGGAAAAAAAATGGGGGAAATTCAACTGATTTCTTGAAGACCATAATAAAGAGAAAGCAAAACTCGGGACTCCGGGACAGAGGCCGGAAAGAAGAAAAGATCTGGCGAAGGTAAGAAGCGCCAAGGGTTCCTCACCGAGACACCGGGGAGATGACAATGTCATCGCTGTTGCATTGTAAAGAAAGGGATCAACAGAAAACGCAACGGGGGAGCATAAGGGAGAAGGAAGCGGGCCGCTATATAAAAAAACACAACCTCGCAAACTGATGAGGTGGAGAGAGGGGGAGTGGGTTCGTTCTTTTGCTGTCGAAAGAAGAGGCGGGCGGCCCACGTGGGAAGGACTCTCCCCTGCACAATTTAGAAGGCAGGTCAAAGAAGAGGAATCGTGAGGAGTTCAAATAGGGCTCGGTGAGTCTGAAAGATTCTCTTACTAGTACTACACATCTTTTGAGCCGGCAAGGATTTTTTCCGGACGACTAGGGAGGCTGGGGGTCAGGAAAATCCAGACATCAATCGGAGAGGGACAGAATCGGCAACAAGGAGCAACCAGAAGTACGTGAACACGAATCCTAAAAAATAGGGCATACATTTTGCGTGGGAAACAGGAAGGTTCCCGTACGAAAAAAGAAACGCAGCGCTGTAAAGCGCCTCACGCTAATGAAAAACTTCTAGACACCCCCTGCTCTAAGCTAAGGCCAAGAACGGAAGGGAGCTGAGGCGGAACAGAAAGAAACTAAAGAGGTGAGGTGGTCATTCTCACTCCCTTCTGATTAGTTCATCATCAAAAACGGGTAAAAGGGGGGGGAAAACACTTTCAGATGAAGGCAACTTCTCAGCTCCTTGAAGAAGATTCTGGAGTAGTGGGGAAAGATTCGAAAGACCAAGGAAGGATCGCGGACAAAAATACCGAACGCTGTGGTGCCGAGGAGTACCTCTTTCCTAAGCCGATTTGGGCTGGGCGTGGGGTGGGGGGGCTGAATTAAATGGAAGAACCGGAAAACAAGGAGGGGGGACATAGCTTCGCGCGGTTAAAAAAAAAAAAGACGCGTTCGTGTCAAACACATTTTTCCCTTCGAGAAAAAAACCCCCACGAAAAAAAAACTCGGTATCTGAAGCAGTCCAGGAGGAACATCGGGAAAGGAATATTCGCGGGGATCCGCGGAAAATCCTGTCTTCTTCTCAGGCCTACCATGTGAGGAACTTTGAAAGCGGGTCGAAAAAAGCAAAGCTTCTCAGCATCAAAAAGACACCTATATTCTTGGAGCATCATTCACAAATGAAACGCTATTTGACAAGGCAAGGACAAATGTGAAAACACTCAGCTCGTTGAACGCCAATCGGTCAGCAGGGCGGCCAAGCATCATACACAGCTCGTGTCAGGAGCACGGGGGAATAAGATTTCAAGTAATGGGAGAACCTGAGGAAGATCGACCCTGGAAAATGGAGAAGACGCACATAAAAACCTGGTTCTTGAGCGGCTATTCTGTCAAAAACTCAGAGGAAAAACGGTCAGAATATCCAGGGCAAGGACGGACGGCGTTCCGAGAGGAATACAGGGAAACAGGGAAGTGTTAAGGGAGTGGATAACATCTCTGCGATTTTAAGGGGTGATAGGAAAACGCAACTATTACGAGGAAGATAGTCGTGCCTGCATTGCGTCGACCTAAAGAATCTCAACATAATCATTCGGAGCGGGTTTAGGATCGAAAAGACGTCTGGGGGAGAGGGAGAAAAGGAAGGTTTTCTCACGAATCAACCTCGAAACGTGAAGAAGACCAAAAAGGGAGGGAAGATCAAGGAAAAAATTAGAGGGTGACCGGAGAAAACAAGCAAATAAAAAGGCCATTCTGCCTTTCGGTCGAAGTCTTATCGCAGAAAGCAGAGGAATCGAAAAGGCTAGAAAAGCAAAGGTCAAAACGTCACTTTAGAATGGGGTGCTCTTACTTTTTCATGCAGTAGTGAAAAGGAGGGAAAGAAAGGATGGCGTTAACAAGGGGGTGGGAGGGGAAAAGGACAGTTAGGGGGAAGAAAGTCAGGGGAACCCAAAACATTCAGGGCCCTCAATTTCCCTCCACTCATTACATTCTTTCTTCTTTTACGGGAGAGGTACAGTAGAGGGAAACAGGAATTCTCACCGTATTGCGCGAAGACGAGACGGACATCAGGTTGATTCTTCGGAGCTGCTGGCTGAAAAATCTCAAAACGGAGGATATTAACGAAAGGGTCTAGTAGACAGGCAGACGAGATCTAAAACATGAGGGGCTAATAGAGGTAAGAAGGAGTTGTCACGAAGGGGGGGAGAAGCTAAGGTACAAAAAACTCAGGGGGAATGCGAGTGAGTTCACTTCCAGCATCCTTTTCCCTATTAGGTGGCAACAAAAAAGGAGTGAACAGGGGAACCGAAAGTATAAACGCATAACGAAGCGGGAAGTAAACAGGGGAAAAACCTTTGTAAACTTTTTGTTGGCATGCAAGCGGCGTGTATGCCGCGAGGGCTAAACATGGGGGGGGCGATCAGACCGAGGAAAGGAAAGGAAATCAGGACGTGGAATTTAGGCTCTTGTTCCCTTTCAACGGAAGGGGTCCTTGATGAAAGCCGTCGGCGGACGTGGTCTGACATGAGGAGGAGGTAGTGTGGGGGAAAACACGACGGGGGACAAAGAGAAATCTGAAAATTTTTTCAGGGCACCGCGCGGAAACCGATTTCTGGGGGCGATTCGATTGGTAAAGGGGTGGTTTATCGATCGGGAAATGATATTACGCCTTAGCGAAGATGGTTTTGGCGTGGGGAAGCGAACACTTCTTCAATTCGTCGAGCGAAAGCCGATCAAAACATAAAACGGACATCGGGGGAAAGATCTAGAGACAGCGCCGTCCGCAGTTCCAAAGATATTAGCCCTTTCCTTTCTAAATCTCCTAAACCCGAACAGTTGATGCGCTAGAGGGAAGGCGGAAAGGGGGGGATAGTAGTCGAAGTGATAGGGAAGAATATTGAGGGGGGCGGAACCACTGCAGGCACTATCTTTTGGGACGGGGACGATGGCCGAAGGGAAAGATAGATGGCATGGGGGTCAGTATAAACAGGAGGACAGGGAGTTAACAAGTCGAGCATAAATCATCTTTTATTTTGAATGAGTCTCTAAGATAATCAAAGTGTCGTTGCAAGACGACGCTGACGAGCGGGGATTGGTAGGAAAGAAGGGGAGGGGGAGACGGGGGTGCAGTAGGCCAGGCGACCAGGATTATTTTTCGGTCTACTCTCTATAATTCGAAAAAGCCAGAGAAATTAGAAGAGAAACGATTTCGTCGCGCTAGGGTCAATGCGTCCCGGAGAGGACTTTTCTTCCCAAGATCGTTTCTTGGGGTGAATGGAATGGTAAAGAAAGCAACAGAAAATAGAAGCGGGGGAGAGTGAACGCGCGGAAGGGGAGCGCCCAGCGCCGGTTTTCAGTCTCGCTCTACGTGGTGAGAGTAGGAAATCAAGAAAGCAAGAGGTGCCGGAAGGGAGGAAAAGTGAATTCGACTCCCGACCGCTTTTTCTTAAAAATCACCGGGGGAAATATGACGAGGGCGTGAAAAAAAAAGACCATAGCGGAAAGGGGGTCCAAGAAAGTTCTAGGAGAGACGCATCAATCCTTCGCTCGGGTCAGCGCAAGAGTGGTCGTATGCGAAAAAACGGGGATGCGAGTTGGGGTACAAGCCAGCGGAGGAGCGTGGCCGTAAACACATGGCAAAAAAAAATGGATGCCAGCGCGCCATAGTCGTTGTTCCTTTTCGTAACTATTGAAATGGGGGGACGATTTCTGGGGTCAGGAATATGGGAGGGAAGACAAGGGGCGAACATCATCGCGACTCCGGGAAAAAAGGCCCGGCGATCACGAGGATGAAATAGAAAAATCAGATTCCTACTCGATTTGAATGGAAATACCATGGGCAGAGTCTTGGCGAAACGAAATGTCAAATAAAAAAGGGGCAGGATGTAACAGGGGACGACAAGGGGGGCTGGCAGGCAAAGGCAAAAAGCAAAGAAACGAGATCTCAACAACACCACTGATGAGAAGCTAGATTTTTTTGGGAATCAGATGGGGCGCAGGTATCGCAGGATGGGCCACCATGCGGCCCACTGTAAGAGGAAACTGGGACCCACATGGAGAGGGGAAGGGAGTTTGACAAAACTGGGCAAAAATCGCTTTCGCTTCCCATCGTCTCGGATTCACGGCTGAATTGGCGCTTCTCGACTGGACGGAATCATCGAGAGGGGGGAGGAAGGTGTGTAGAGGTAATAGGGAGGGGGGGCAGGAGAATCTGGGAAGTCGACATCAAAGTATCTGAACTCCAACACGTTGCGAAATCGTTTCACTCACGAACACGAAAGAAGCATATCGGAAGAGGGGGGAAGACAGGGAAAATGAAAATAATGGGAAAGGGTTGAGGTAACCGGGAAGAGGAGCTGTAAGGCAATAAAAAAAGAAGCGGAACTCTCATCGACCAAGGAGCGCGAATGCCCAGGAAAATCAGGAATAGGGGACGGAGGGGGGGGTCGAAATGGAGACATGCACAGTACTAACGGCTTCTCCAATCTGTAGAAACGCACAATAAATGCAACAAAACCGGTGAATTGTAAGGGGGGGGGAAGACTCCGGTGTAGGGAATACGGGAAAGACACTTCTAAATCCCACGGAAAACGAAGGCTGGGGCACGTTATCAAGAAGCAGGAAACTTCGAAGTTCAGTATATACAAAAGAAATACCGAAGAGAAGGTGGGGAAGAAAGCAATCTAGAACTTCCAGATAGGATTCTTTCGGACGGGGGTGTTTTGGGTTGGAATAGCGGAAGTAAGGGTGGCAGAGCAGGATTCTCGGGTACCAAAGTCGCGTTCAAAAAGTAAAGTCCTCATCATTTGAACGCGAATCTCTCACTACTCGTCTCGCATCAAAGGGAAAGGAAAAGAAACGTCTTTCGCAGGCTGGTCCGCGGAAGCCTTCAAGAGTCCTCTCCATGTCTGTGTGCAACGCATCGCGGGAAATCACTGAAGGGGAAGCGTGAGAAGGGAGTCTGGGGGCGCGCATAATCCCCGGCAAAAATCTATTGGGAAGGCATCGAGAGAGAAGGTTTCAAGGGGGGCGCGAGACTTATGAAAAAAAGTAAGCGGGGAGGAAGGCTTTCCCGGCCGCCAACGTTTCTTGGCCCGAAATAGGGAGGCCGATCAAGGAAGAAAGCTAAAAAGGGGGACAGTCATGGCGCTAGGGAGCAAATCAGTGGGTTGGCATGAGCGGTATCTTAAAGAAACCAGCTAATCAAAATATCGGGAAGATGACTAGGGGATTTCAGACGCGGTCAGTCCGGGAGTGTGAGGGGGGGTGGATAAACTGTTCGCAAAAAAGTTACTAATGTGTGGTCTAACCAAATCTTTCCTAGACTGACTGGAACGTCCGAAAGGCGATTCGAGTAAAGAAATACAAAAAGGGGCGCCAAAAAGACGGTGCGGAAAAAGGGGATGAAAACGTCAACTGATCTGAGAGAAAAGAAAGACGTCGTGTGGCTAAAAGAACCCTCAGGAACGGCTGAAGAAAGCGCGCGGGGAGTAAAAAAAGAAAAGGAAACGAGTTGCCTCAAAAGCTCTACATCCCACAGGAAAAACTTACAATACTGAAGGGTGAATCTGGCCGGTAACAGTCCTGAATCCATACATCCTTAAAAGCAGAAAAGGACGCTGGACGGCAAAAAAAAGGGTAAAAGGGGCAGACTGTGGGGAGAAACTCCTTTGAATCGGGTTTTTCCTAGACTGCAAGGGGAGTCATGCTTATAATGTTCACCTTTGTCTTCTGGGCAGGGAGGGTTTGAAAAAAAAGATGATGCGGGGGGAACGGGCCCAGCATGCCGTGGACATAAATGTAACTAAAGAGCTTCTCAATAGGGGTCATCTTTAAGGGTTACTGGTAGCGGGGGAATAGACCGGGGAAAAGGAGGAAGTCTTGGAGGAGTCTAGGGACGAACATCATATTGGGGGAGACTCATTCGAAAATAGCAGGAAAGGCTCCAAAACTTAGTATTATTCAAGATATGGGGGGGTGAAGAGGAAAAACCTGAGCACGAAGAAATCTAACCTCTGCTGTGGCCCGGAACGATTAAACGAAGAAGGGACGAATGCAGGAATCGAAGGTACCGGGGAAAAATAAACGAAAAGAGAGGGGGGAAATCAAAGGTTTACCTTCTGGCATCCTGGGGACTTCTTTTCGAAAAACTGGAAGTGAACGACAACTGGGTAACATCGGGGGGTGCTAGAAGGAATGAAGAACAAGACTCGCTAGCAAAAGGAAAAAAGGGACACTGTTTTCTCCTCTGTTCTTGCCGCTCTGTCTTCACGAGGGGGTATGGGCGACAGAGAGGGGACCCGCAGAAGGGAAAGGGAAAGTGAGGATGAAAGGTCTCATTAGGGCCGCGCATTTTTCCTACCGGAACCAGAGAGAGTCGGGGAAAGCGGGTCGAGGTGTGGTGAACAAAGATCCCCTTCCCAAGGAACTCTTTTCCTTTGGCAGCGAAAACCGCGGGAAACATTTCTGGTTGGGGAGCTGTTGCAGTGTGGTATCGAAGAGGACTGAAAAATACGCGTCCTCATTTCTTGACCCCCAATGAGTGCAATCTCTTAGGAGACGAAAAAAGGGGGGAGAAACAACAAAAGGGTTAATCTGGCAGCGCCTGTCCTCTTTATCGAATATTCTGACCTGGGGGGTGACTAGTCCATAATAAGCAAGACAAAAAAACGTTGAGCGGCGAGGGGGAACTGGAATGCGGGGTGGGAAGGAAAACGTGGAGAATGTTTCTTCTAAGATCTCATCAATAGAGGGTGTTTCTTAAGGGGCGGCTGGCAGAAAAAGGGACCCGCTGAATTGTCTTGAAAAAACAGAACGCTGCCTCTTGAAAATCGAGCCGAAGAGGGGGGAATTCACTTCTCGAAAACACGGGTCGTTTGCAAAGAGGGGAACTGGATCGGGGGATTTGAGAAAAGCTGCGTGAAGGGAAAAAGTGGAGGGACTGCGAAATAGTTGATTTGGTTCAAGATAACTCTCTGAACTCTTCCGACCGGCAACGGAAGGCGGACAATCAGGGGGGCGTGGGGGGGGGCGAAAGGGGTCCAAAAAAGGAGGAAAAACGATGGTCCAAAAAAGAGGTCAATCTTGGCGATGAAAGGGAACAAACTACGACGCCTCTTTTTCTTCTAGCCTCATTCTAAAAACCGAGGGTTCGGGGATGGGGTAAGGGCAGGACGAAAAAGTACGTGGGGGCGTAAGGAAAAACGAAAGAAAGACTTAATGGAGAAGAAGTGTGGAATTCGCCACCACTTTTTCATGGAAATTTAAAAATCACCGGTGGGAAATAAAAGGCCAGGAGACCCTCGAGGAGGAGGGGAAAGCACAATCAGGGTCTGTGAGTCAACGTGGGGTATCATTTCGGGGAAGCTCAAAAGAGACGACGGTTCTATTCTATTCTAAAATCCGCTTCGTTTGGAGCTTGGGGGAGACAGAAAAATTAAGGGAAAGGGAGGGGGTCAGTAAGGGGAAGGTCATCAAGGGGGGTTCCTCATCCGATAATTCTTCGTGGACCATTAAAAAAACGATGGGGGGAAGAGCGGGTTGGGATCAAAGGGGGAAGATACTGATGGGGTAAGGTAGGGAACATACTACCCAGCACTCGAAAATAACAGACATGCCGGCAGAGATTAGGGGGAGCGCCGTAGCAAATCGAAAGTCTCCTAACTCAAAGTGATAACCTATTTACTGGTCAAACGAGTGCAGAGCTTTCTAAAGAATGCAATGTGTGCGTTAAATAGAAGGGGAACGCAAGTTTCGGGTAATCGATCGCGCGACAAAGCGGATAAGAGAGAACACAAACGATGGAAAATATTGCGTTTTGGGTTGGTGGGATCGTGTTCGCTTGGGTCGCGATGCCGAAAAAGGCGGAAAAGAAAAAACTTGAAAATGCACAATGGGGGGGGTTTAAAATTGGAAAAACAAAAGATGAAAATCGCGTTTCTTCCCAGAGGGGGTGTCGTTCTTTCTTCAGATGGCGCGTGACGCGTAAAAAAGAAAGAAAGATCGGGGAGTCACAAGGTACAAACCAAGGAGTCCTGAGCGCAGGGGCGTTCTTCATACAGAAAAAAACGTACACAATCCAACCCTTCTGCTCGTTTACAGGCACGGCAACGAGATCATCGGAGGGAGCTGGCATACATGGAAAGTGACAAGGAACCGGGTTACGGGAAAAGGGAGCTTCAAGGGGGGGGTAAAAAAGTCTCAAGAAGCGCGTCTAGACCTTCGAAAGATTCAAGGACGAGAATTGAACGCGGGCTGGGGAAAGCAATTATCCCCAGGTAAACCTGAACGTTGAAGGGGAGTAGACGCTCTGGGGATCACCCGCGTATCATCAGGGAAACCTTTTAAATTTAAAACGGTACGGCGGAGCGGAAGGCGATGGCACATACTTGAAGGGACGACGAAGGAACGGAAAGAAGAAAAGGTGCTGGCGTTATTGACGACCAGTCTATCGTCCTTATAACCATCCTAACGAGGATGTGGTTAAAAAAAAAAAAAAAAATTGAGCTCAGGGAGGGTAGGGGAAGAAAACGAGTTGAGTTTCGGGGTGTCGGAGGCCATTCATCGCATTCAATGACATCTAGCAGAGTTTAACTCAAAAGTCACGTTCGTCGGCCGCACATGTGGGGGAAACGGAATCGAAGACCTCCAATAAGAGGATAAAGGCAGGGGCGTAGCGAGAGACGCTTTCAAAAAGCGAAAATCAGCATGGCTTCTTTCGAATACCGACCCGGTCTTCAAGGGGACAGAACGCATCGCGGTCGAACAGAAAACAAAACCGGGTCTCAAGCGGAGGGGGGGGAAACAGAAGGGATGGAGGCTGAACATTCCCTGCAAAGGAAAAAATCTATTTGTCCCACATGAGGAGGAGTTGCCGGCGGGAGGGCGCGCTCGGATTACGAAAAAGGAAAAAGCGTCATTCCACTTTCAATCCACTCTCAAGACTAACTCTCTTTCTGCAGCAAGGGGGAAGCGGGTCAGTCCGGAAAAGCAGAATCTCGCCAAAGGAAACCATGAAAATCGCAAACAACTGGTCAGATTCCTGCTCCTCGAAAGGGTAAATAACGAGGGCCACGAGGAGAAAAAAGGTCACCAAGATCCGGTAACCGCAAAAAGGAGGTTGAATTCCCGGGTCAAATAATTCCTCTTTGTTCGCGCGCAACAGAAAATTTCCGAGGAAGTGAGGTCGGAAGAAGTTGGCTACTCGACACCAAAAGGGAAAAACAATGAGAAGAAAACAGCTTTGGGGGCGCGCTTTTAGACGTCACTATCTTTGTCTGGCGACACGCGACGTCAGGGGGGGGGCACCAAGACAACCTCGAAGAGGTTAACCACCGATGGGTCGGGAAGAGAAGGAAAAAGTGGCCGAAGCGATACGCAAAACATCAACAGGAAAAAAGCGGTCTGTCTTCACTAGGGACTGGATCGCATAAAAGGACATCAAACACTCAGAGAGGGGCAGCAGAAGAAACTCTAAAAAAACCGTGTCAGAGGTGGGGGGGCACGGTTTAAAAGGTTCCAGAGTCATTATTATAATCTCGTAGTTGGGGTCGTTCAAATGAGTCTTGGGGGGGGGAAAAAAAAACGGGATCGGTCCGGCTTCCAATGACGACATAAATAATGATCCACTGAATTTTGGGAAGGTCGGGTTTTACTGAGCGGGAAAAGGAAAGTTCCTGCCAATAGCAAAACTGGGAGCGTAATAGATCGAACATCATGAGGGAGTTCGTAGGATGCGAATCTCTAGACAATCTCTAACACAACACCCTTCGATACAAAGATTGTCTCTAACCCATCACGAAGAAGAGAAACGAAGGGATGTGGGCGACTAGATTAGCGGAAAGAAGGGGGAAGGAAAGTACCGGGAGAAGGGACAGAAGAAAGAGGTAAGGATGGAAAAGTAGAATCTTTTCGGTTATAAGCTTGACACAAAGAGGAATTCCAGGAACAAAACCAGGTGGAGCCAGATTATAAGACCATGAAGAAGAATTCGAAAAGAGAGACGCGGAAAGAGGCACTTGTTGGTACCTGCTTACTTTGGACGCTTCAGGAAAGAAGCGCATTGTATTGAGAGAAAAACGTTCCGGGAAGAAAAACCACCGGGGGGAAGGCTGGCTGATGTAGCCTAAAATTTCACGAATTTCATTATGAACCGACCAGTCGGCGAAAGTTCTGTCAAGCGGGAAGGTAGGGAGGGGGGGGACGACACAGTCGGAGGGGACAAGACGAAAAAAAAATGGGGGGAGACATAACAGCAACTCGTGTATTCTATTGTGCAGTGGGTTGAAAATCGACCCCCACACCACAAGAAAAAGATCGAAAAAAGGACTAGCCTGTACGGAAATTTTGTTCAGGACCACTCAAATTTCTCGAGAGGAAAAGGAATACACGCAGACGGTTACCGTGCGGGAGAACCCGGAAGACTGTGCCGAGGAAAGTGCGAGGAGCATAACGCCTCTCACACCCCGATGCGCTAGAAGAAAATGGCGGAGAAAGGTGAGGAGATGACGCCGTGGATGATGAAAAGGGGGCTTCAACACAGACACTAGAGGTTTGTTTCTTCCTGTCTTGACCGTACTATCACGCCCGCTTAAGTGTCTCTCAAGCGATCCGCCGGAAAAAGGGAAAAAATCTAGCGAAGGACAATAGAGGGTTTCAGGGGGGAAGAGTAAAACCTAACGGATACGGAGGGAAGCACGATTCAAATTTATCTCCGTGAAGTCCAGGCCTCGGCCCTGAAGAAGAAACCAGATGTGAGTTGAAGCGTAATCGAAAATAGGAAAAGAAGAAAGAACTCAAACTGGGGGGGGAACCAAGGCCATCTACTCAGGTTAACAGCGATTTCGTTGGCCCTTTGTGTTGGGGGGTGGGGCGTGTCACGACTCCCTCTAATTGCGTCCACGCGCGAAACGAGGGTCAGGTTGGGAATTCGATGAAGGGGGAGGGAACGGCAACACGAAAAAAAAAAGATCAGGGGGACGAACGCGAAAGGGGCCCATTCTCTCACCACAGTCTTATTTGGTAAAAAATGCAACTGCGCTCAAGGGGTGTGGTAGAACGCAAGCACCAAGGCGTGCCCAGTAGCAAAGTGGTGAATGAGAATCAAGACGCAAAAGGACGCGGGGTGTTCAATGGAAAAAAGGCACACGTTGGTAGAAGCCGGGATGCTGGAGAAAGCGACCCGAATCATTTTGGATCATTTCAGTTTGAAGCTAAGATCGCAGCGACGTCAAGGGTGAAGAGCTTCGATCAGAGTTGAGGTCGATAAGCTTAGGGGTGATTAAATTTTTACCAGCCAGTGAGCGCTTTGTAATTTAACATGGGAAAAGGGAAGGACCAAGGGATCCAGCGCGAAGACTGAGGGGAAAGTACGTGAAGTTCAAACGTGTGGAGCTTGGTCAGATACAGGAAGGACAGAAAGCTGCGAGTAAAAGAACATCCTTCCTGCATATAACGATGCAATGGGTCTCGGTAGGCGAAGAGCCATCAAGGGTTCAGCCGAAACATAAAAGAGAAAAAAAAGGGGGATGCGAGCGGGGCAAGGGGGCTTCTAGACAATGTCATCCATGGGTGAATGAAGTATCACAGTTGTCCACACTGGCATCGCTAACCATCGCCCGCATCAAAAAACACGAAAAACACAGATCTCAAAAAAAAAACAACGGAGAAAAAGATACGATGGCGGGGTTGTGGGGGGAGAGAGGGGAGATTCAGAATGCAGAAGGGGAGAAAACATAGGAAAGAAAAAGTGGAGAAATGACGAACGTTGAGGCAGCCTCTCAAGGAAAGCATCTGGACTCTAGTCGCCTTAACATTGTTAGTGACGCATAAACGGAGGAAAAAAGAATCAATGATCGATTCAAAACGAGGAAAAAAATGTGGCCAATGTCAGATAGAGGGTTTCAGGGACGATTTAGACAGCACATAAACAGAACCAACATTCTCTCCAGAAAGATATCTTTTTCCCTGTCCCTGCCAATCAGAGAGTCAGCAGACATTGGTGGGAGGACGCGAAGTTTCCCGTTCAGGTAGCTCCTGGTGCGCTTTTAAAAAAGGGGAATCACAGAGGGACTTCAAAGCGAAACCAATCGGCCGCGAATTCAAGGAACGGTCGCATGGTAGGTTCGAAAGAGAATGACCCAGTGCAAGCAGGGTGACGGGGGTCGCGCGAGAGGTGCTCACGAAAGAAGAGGAAGCATTCAGAACCAAGGGGGGGGGTGAAAATTATCAAAAGGGCAAAAGGGATTACGTAAACGCGCACTGTCAACTAATCTTCTTTGTTTGATTCCGATTCCGCAAAGAGGAGAACGGCATAACCAGACCTAGAGGGAGAGGGGGGTCAGCGGGCATGAGAGAGAGACGCTTACAAAACACTCAAGAATTCTTTGGTCTTTTTTTCTTCCATTCATCTGCTCAAAAACAAGTAATGAAAAGAGGCGTCAGCGGCAGGGGGGGACGCATATCGTTCCGGAAGCCGCAGCATGGGAAGAAGAAACGCTAATATGCTGCCCGATTCCTGGGTCTTTCAAGCAGCGGGATATTGGCTGAGCGTGGGGAAAAATCCCGCGGAAATAAAAAAAAACTGGCCTCGGACGGAAATAAAAAAAGTCTTCCTCACAACGTTCTACAATAGCGTCCGATGAAAAAAAAAAACGGGATTCTTGCTGAGCGGGGAGAAGGACAGGAATAAAAAAGCAGCATGCTAAAAATGGGTAAAAGTGTAAAAAATTCCCAAACCACCACCAAAACAAACAAAAAAAAAAAAAAAACACAAAAAACACAAAAAACCCACAAAAAAAAACAAAAAAACAAAAAAAACAAAAAAAAAACCAGGAGAATATACCAAAACACACCCCAAAGAAAACCATAAGACTCTGGGGAGCAATTCCTCATTTCCCTACTCATATAAGCTTTGCTGCTTCTCTTTCCAAGAAATATTTCATGAACACGGCGATGCTCAAATGGGAAGACTTGCCTTCGACGGGAAAATTGGTTAAATTTAAGGCAGGATTCTGCTAATCCATCTCACTCTTCCTTAAACGTAAGCCGCGATCCTCAAGAGGAAGGGTGAGACCGAGAGAGATAATTTGAATGGGGTGGTCGCGCGAACTTTCTCCAGGCGACTTTCCTCTGGCGAGGAATACACAAACCTTCAAAGAACCCAATCTCACCAGAAATCGTGTT
>Ga0179591_1272490_pt1 | contig 14772 bp, 16 predicted proteins | sample CZOMad2_1_08_16f_FD_182891 | JGI IMG/M metagenome (GOLD analysis project Ga0179591, IMG submission 182891) | Vadose zone soil fungal communities from Angelo Coast Range Reserve, California, USA - CZOMad2_1_08_16fungal (PacBio error correction) | ecosystem: Environmental > Terrestrial > Soil >...
CGGGGGGGGCTAAACAATCATGAAAAAAAAAGGGAAGGTAGAAGGCTGGGGAAAAACGAGGGTTTCTATTACAAAAATGTATCAGACCGGTTCCAGCGGAGAGCATTTTAGAGGGGAGAGAACCTCCGGAAAGCTTTAGGAGAGGAGCCAAAAAGAGGAGGGGGCAGGGCGTATTAGGGAGAATCGGAGGTTCGCTTGGAGCATTGCCTGAGAGGGATAGCCTTACGACAGGGGGGAAAAAAAAAGGACAGGACTTTGAAAGGGAAAAATCTGGACAACGCAGAAAAGGGTTGTTCTTACGGGGGCTTAAACAAGTGCTACGCCTGAGGAAAGGAAAGTTCTAACAATGGGGGCTCGTCAGGGCACTGGGAGAGAGGAGAAAAGACTACATTGCCGAGGGAGAAGGAAAGGTTAGTTGGTTCGCAGTAGGGAGGTAGCTTCATTGTAATTTTATCCCCGAGTTCTATCTTGCCTGGCGTTGTCGAGGAACGGACGGGGTAAGACCGGACTAGGCGAGAGAGACGGAACCATAACAGGAAAAAAAAACTCTGCGGGTAAGGCCTTTGTCTGAGCTGGAAAGGGAACTTCCCGGGAGGGGAAGCCGAGGTAAGGAGTTCGCCAAAAATGGGGGACGATGCCCATTAGAGAAAAAAAAGGGTCTCCTTTCTCTTCGGAGCCTTCCGAGGGGGAAACGGAATCGAATCGAGAAATTCGCTAAAGGGATTGAGAATTCAAGAAGGAAAGTGCTCGGGGAAGAGTGTTTCTATCTAGGATGGTCGCAGAGATCCAGAAAGGGGTGGTTTTGGAGGGCGCACAGTGGACTTGAAAGAGGAGGGGCCGGGGAAAGGTCGTAAGAAAGGGGGTCCGAAGAAAAAGATAGATCGCGGTTTATCAAGAAAGAAAGACTGGGGGCAAAGGGCCTGAGTAAAAAAAACCTCTAGGACTACCTTAAGACTTTGATATCGGTTGTTGGGGACAGTAAAAATCTGAAAAATAGGAGGGTTCCCTTCACTTAAACCGCCAGGATGACTCGGGAAGGAAAGAAAGGAATGGAAGATGTTAGGAGAAAAGAGACTAACTAGGAAACTACCAACCTCGACAAAGAAGAAGGGGGGACCGCCTCTGGCCGTTTTTTAGTGGATTTAGAGGGGATGGGTCCTTCATAAAGGGATCCCCGTAACGTCGATAAATGGGGAGAAAATCCTTTAAGACTAACCTCAGGGAAAAAAGAAAAAAAGTAAAGGTAATAAGACACTGAACCGTACCTTTCTATTTGCAATTTGTAGAAAAGGTGAATCGAGAAATTGAAAAAACTAAAGAAAAAATAATAGGGGTCTAAAAGAACCAGGGGAGGGTCGAAGAAGGCTCCAATGCGGAGTGCCTGTTAAGTTAGTTCCTTCCAAGGGAACTGTACTGGAGGTCAAGGGAAGGATTTGATGAAAAAATTTGAGGAAAAAAAATCACTGATGGCTTCCATATATATTCTGAGGGCAGAAAGAGCACGCAACGGGTCCTGAAGGAATCTCATAAGGAGAAAACAAAAAACGGAAGGGTAGGGTTCGCCTTATAACCGGGTCCCTTGCTGAAGAAGCATCTTCGTTCGATTTCTTCGGGTGAAGAAATTTAAAACCGTTACGCAGCAAAAGAAAGTTGGCCGTACAAATGGAGAGGCTACCGAACTTTAGTTCTACCGGGAAAAAAGTGGGGGGGAGAGCCGGTCTTAGGGACCTCGATAGAAAATATTAATCGGTTTCCCTCTCCCGATCAGATCCTCCCCCTGGGAAGGGGGGACTGACCAGAAAAAATCAAGGGGAAGGGTAGTGGTGAATCAGGAAAAGAATACGGAATGCTCTACGACGTAAGGGCTCTCTGGGTTTGTGAAAGGAAGGGGTGCGACATGCCCCTTTTCGAGGGGGGGTCTCTCGTTGCAAGGGTCCTACGAGCCGTGGGAAAAAGAGAAAAATCTCACGGATGATATAAGTCAAAGGAAAAAGGGGAGAAATGTTTAGGGGGGACTCCTTGTCGTCGGGAAGGGCTTCTTCTTTTTGGGAAATGGGGTCGTTCAAAACACACAACGTCGAAGGGGTGGGACGTTATCATAAGAAGATCCCTAAAAAAGGGAGGCTCCGGAAGCCTCAACTGAAAAAAAGAAGCGCTCGATGCGGGGTCTCTACAACACAGAAGGAGGGGCAAAAGAAGGGAACTATTCCAAATTCACTCGTTGAGATAGGGATCAACTCCCACGAGAAGTTAATTACTCGAACCTTAAGGGGGAGGAACAGGCTGGGGGGAGAAAAAACGAAGACGTTAGGCAAAGAATCCTTCTCCTACCACCAAATGGAATAATACAGGATCTTAATCGAACCGAAAATTAGCGCGAGGAGATTCCTTGAGGGAAAAGCGTCTACCGAAAGATAGCTATAAGAAACAATAAAAAAAAAGAGAAAGGGGAAAGGAAAGCCATGAGACGATAACGGACTATACTCCGGCGGGGAATGGCGTTAGATTCACGGAAGAATGAAAGAAGCCACTTGGGTCCGGAGGACTCGTATCAGGAAGACACTCTAAGGGGGTCGAGTTTTCCGCAAGAAGAAAAAACGGCATCAGGGGGAAGGAAAAGGGGCCGGTGCGCAAAGGGGGGGCCGGGGGGGGGCCCGCCCAAAGCGTCCTATCAAAAAAAAATACTCGATTTCTTTCGCGGGGGACTGCCACCAAGCAAAAAAGCCGCAGAGCGATCTTCGTGTCCCAAGAAGACTTTTGCTTCTTAAGGGAGAAGTGGATAAGGAAAGACAAATACGGGCCGCAAAGGAGGGAAAGACGACTCGAAGACGTTCGGAGAAAGAGAACCTCGTGCCCTACCTCAAGGAAGGAAGGAATCTCTCGAAGACTCAAGGTGGGAGCCGCTTGGGGGAGGGGAAGCGGGGAAAAAAAGAAAAAGCACTCAAAAGATCTTTCTTACTTGAGCTCGTAACTCATGGAAAGAGGGGAAAGGGGGAAAGGGAAGCCCACTGGGAGAGGGTTCGGCGCAAGGGGAAAGATCTCCTTCAAAGGGATGAGGACTTGTGAGGAAAAGAAAAAGGGATTAGGCAAAAAACCAATCCTAGGACGTCGTAATAAGCCAAATGTGGGAGGGTGTAGTGTGAGTGTTGGGAGGAAAAAAGCCGATTGGAGAGAAACTAAAAAAACCGCTAAGGAAGACGTGATACACTCACGGAGACTGAAGGGTTACAATGCGTTCCTAAGTCAAAATCGACAATGGGGGGTACAGAAGAATAAAGGGCATTTGGGAAAAGGTGGGAAAGGAGGGGCGAAAAAGGCTGCGGTGGGACCCGATCCCAGTAAAAAACGGTTGACGAGAGTTTGTGGGGGAAAAGAAAAACGGGTAAAAAGAAAAAAGAGGTCACAAGACTTTTACGAGGAAAAAAAAAAGAATATTTTGAAATCATTACTGCCGCGTGGGGGAGCCACTCCGAAGCTCGGGAAAAGTACACTGAACGTGGCAGAAAAAAGATTGAGAAGTGAGGAGGGGGGAAGAGAAAATCGTCCGAAGGGAGCTTTTGCGAAATGGCCAGGTATTTCAATGGGGGAGACCCCCTAACCAGCCATCTGTCAACTGCTCGCAGAGGGGGGGGCAAAGGGCTTCGAAAGGAAAAGTTTGGAAAGACGACGTGCCTTATCACCAAAGGATTTCAGAACATGGTACGGTACAATCAGAGGGTCGGTCTAGAGCACTACAACTGGATTTTTGCCAAGGCGATTTTTCGAGTAAGCTCCGGAAAGGGGAAATGAAGGGCTGCAAAAGAGAAAGACTCCTCAACTTGCTGAACAAGCGTTCTATTCTGGAAGAGGAAAAAACCAACAACGAGGAAGAGATATAAGAAGAGAACTCGAAAAAAGGGGGTAAAAAAGGTTGTCTGTGAAGGATGACATGGGTAAAGTTTCATCGGCCGTCAGAGGGTCTTATAAAGGTCGAAAGGGAAGAAACTTGGTGGGGAAATCTTCTTTACCGAACTGGCCCTCCAGGAGGGCCCATGCTCAAACGGGGGGGGGGGATACGCCTTCGGAAAAGACGATGCAGGGAAATAGAAATCTACTTTTCCTTTGGGCAAGAGGGGAGACCTAGGGCCTTAGGGTTAATTGGGAGAAAGAGGAAAGGAACCCACGAGAGAGGAGTTGGAGGAGATCTTCCTTTCGAAACTGAGCTCACATCTGAAAGGCCTTGTGAGGAAGGGGACCCAGGGGAAAGGGGAGTAAAAACTGGGAGGAGGTCAAAAAGAGAATATTCTTCTCGTACAAGTCAGGGGAGAGGCGAGAAACCGATCCGGGGGGGGTTGTAAGGAAAAAGGGGGGGGGGAAAAAGTGGGTGAGTCTCTGGGAAGGCCAAACGATACCTCTGTGAAAAAAGGGTTTTAATTTCCGCCTCTTGAGGGACCCCTGGGAGAGGGGGGGGGACTCTTAAAAGCCCCAATGGGGGATATGTTATTACTTTGACGCCCAACGAGCATCGCAGCCTGGGGGATCAAGGAGAAGGGAGGCTTTTTTGGGAGGGGGGAGGTCTCTCCAAAAGAGGAAAAAAAAAAAGGAAGGGCAAACCAAAAGTAACTCGAAAGGCTTATAAATCACAGCGTCGAGGATTGTACGAATTCCGATGGGCGCGCGCATGCGAGACCTGGGGACCGACTTGAGGAAATTCCTGACGGATAGCGCCTGACGGAAAACACCAGAAATTTCAATTGACCAAGGGGAGTACAAAAAAGCCTACGAAGAAGGACCGATGTGCGTGCTGGGGAGGAAAACCGAGTTGGGATACTGGATCGGAAGAAAAGGAGGGCGTGGAAACACTTCGAAGCTGAATGAGGGAGGATGAGGCAGAAGGAGAAAGATTGAGAAAGACCTGAAAGTGAAGGGAAGCGGGGGTTGGGGAAGCGTGACAGCAGGAATTAAGACAATAAAGGATGAAACGTTTTTAAGGAGGGAAGAAAAAAGCAGAATCGCGTAGTAGGGAGGGCTAGGTTGTAACCCGCGAAAAGCCCAGCGCTTATGGCTCGAAGCTATGCTGTGCGGAAAAACCTCCAGAGGTGAAACAGTCTTCGGGGGGAAGGGAGGAAGTTTGACTGCCAGAAAACTCGAGTGAAAAAAGTGTAGTTTTCCGGAAAGGTAGCCAAAGAAAGGAACAGTGGGGCTGAAAAAAAACGAATCAGGCAAAAAGAAGACAGGTCCAAAAAAAATTTCGAGAGGCAGAGGTCAGGCCCTAAATGCCAGGAAAGGGAATGCGGGCTCTTCTGCCGGAAGGAATCGTGACGCGTCTCCCGGCCCGGTTTCCGAAAGCCACCGTAGGAAAGGACAGAAGTGGGGGGCGATTACGAGACTCTTTCTGCAGTATCATGTAACGGAGTAATGTAGAGCCGACAGGAACCGGGGAAAATCCAACGGGGCCTCTCCAAAGCCCGCGAAGAAGCAGAAACCGTTTTACTTACTCAAAAAGAAGGAGTTGGAGGCCCTAGATTAAGAACCCCAAGTCACAAGGACAGGCCGCAGTGAAATGTCAAAAAAAAAAAGCGGTTTTATAACTTGTGACAAGAGCGAGGAGGAAAACGAATGGTTAAAGAGTTGCATTTATGGGCACGGAAAGGGGGGTTGAGCTAGGGGGTTCTTGTAGAAAGTACACCAAGAGGGACGTTTCGGGGGAGTTACCTACCCCAGCTAACCAACTTCACCGTCTCGTCACCAAAGACCATGGAGAAAAAGTCAGAAGGGGAGCGTAACAGTCACAGGGGAAAAAAAAACGATCGTTGCGCAGGATCCCCTTCCTTCGAGGGGGGAAAGTAGCAACAGAGCTACCGCAAGACGGGAAATCAAGGTCATCCAAGAACTTGCCACCAAAACTATCACTTCTTATATCAGGCGTTATAGAAGGGAAAAAAAGAAAGAATACCTCGCCCTTCGGAGTCCTGAGGGCTTTCTCTTCTAAAGTAGATTTCAGGTGCTCATCGCGACATAAAGTCACAGGGGGAGATGGTCTCAACTCCCTCGGGTCGCATGAGAAAAAACGGTCCACCATCTACTATAGGAGGTCTTCCACTGTGTCGGGAAAAATCATATGAGATAGACCAGTCAATGAAAGAATCAATCCCGGGAAAAAGGACGAATTCTAACTTCTTTATCCTCTCCGCTCAGTTCAGAAAAAAGGGAATGAAAAGACGTCAAACGTCCGACGACCACAAGAAAGACCATCATGTTTCCAATTCAGGTAGTGGAAACCCTGGAGGAAAAAAAGGGAAAGTCACGGGGGAACTACGGGGGGTACCGTAGAGGTCAGGTCGTCCTGGCGATAGGGGGCACAAACTGGTCGTTCGAGAGGGGGAGCGGCATGGTCCAGCGGGGGAATCTTCAGCGACAAGGGATCCCCCTCGCAACCCCGGGGCGAAAGAAGTTGTTGGGGGGTAAAAAATGGTGGCCAAAGGCTTACGAGGTTGATGGAAGGACAATTGCCCTTGATGAAAGTACTAAATCGAAAACAAGGAAGGCCGAAGAAACTGAATGGACCCGGAAAAACCAACCTGTAGGGGAGTCTTTATGTAAAGCGGGGTGGAGAGGTCCTTGGTAGAGAAAGAAAAAAAAAGGTTCTTGCTCGAATAGAAAAGCAACTGGGAAGACTCGTTGTTGAAGAAACGTTCGAGCGGGAGTAAAAGGTCTTCCTAGTGCAGGGGAACAGGCAGAAGAAAATGGGTCCCGTGCAGACGATCACAAAAAGTAAAAAGGGCTGGAGTCATAGAAGAAAGGGGCTCATAGGCATGCTCTCTGGGCGGAAAGTCGTACAGCCCCAGGGTAGACTAACGACAAAAGGGGGCACGAACAGAAATCCAAGGAAAAGAAGGGTCTCGTGGAAATAAAAAAAAAAGAAAAAAACCTATCCGGAGACTCTTTCAACTCAAGGTAAGCTCTCAGGCCCCCCTCTCAGAACTTTTCTAGGGAAAAATATGGCAGCCCCTCCTTGAACGGAAGTATTCTATGAATGCCCGGGGTTACTAGTGGAAAAGATCCAGGGAAAGATCTCATGAGAAGCCCCTTAGGGACGACGAAGGTAACGACTCTGTCCCATGAAAGGGGGGAGGGACCATGGGAAAGAAAACTCGACCAAAGTCAAGGAAAATGGAAAGGGGGCCGTACCAAAATCTAGGGAGGGTAAAAGTCCAAATGCTTCCGGGGACCCAAAGTGGAAATAACCAAAAGGGAAGATCAAAATCGAGGGTGGAAAGGAAACAGCACTCCGTACATAAACGGAAACGGCGACGCACCAGAAACCCAGGAGGGCCATTCTATTTAAGTCGAACGGACGGCCATGATGAGGGGTATCTGCCCAGGTATAAGTGAAGATTCAGAGGAAAAGGAGAAACGAAGGGCGCACCAGGGAGGGGGACTCGGCCGAAATTGAAACTTCTTAAAGGGGTGCGAACCAAAGGTAAGAAAGAAGGGAAGGGGGGGTACCCCCTAGATATCATATCTCGAACAGGGGCCCGGGGGGATGCAAGAACTATAACATACCAAGTAAGGAGTTAATCAACGAATCTTCTAACTTCGAGGTCTGCGTTACAGTCCTTTGAAGGAAGAAGGAAAGTCGGAGAAATCCCGAGGTCCAGGTCAAGGCGCAGGGTGGGATCACGGAAAAAAAAAGGCACCACCAAAGTAGAGAAGGAGGAAAAAAAAAGAAATGGGGGGGAGGCTCTGGCCGGAGGGGTGGTTTCGAGAGAAAGGCTCAAGACGAGAGGTCAAAGAGAAAGGGGGAAACGAAGGGGGGGAGGACGAGCTGGGAATCTTCGGAAGGGGGGAGGGGACTATTATCTGCGTGAAAAGACCCGCAAGGGAGGAAAGGGAATCTGGCGTTTCATAGAGGGAGGGAATGAGGAAACTTTAGAACTCCGCCAGGTCCCCTATCCTTCTCTACTGAAAGGAGGGTTAGTCCTCTAATTCCCGCTTGAATTCGGTGGGTTCAAGACCAAAAGATAGATAGCAATGGGAAAAAGTTCTATAAAAGAAAGGATTTTCCGTCCTTTCCTTCATTTGGAGTCGGAAGGGGGGACGCACGTTCTTTAAGAGTTTAGGGGTCATCAATGAAACCCGTTGTTAACTTCTTCTGCGAAAAAACGAGAAAGGGGGGGGGGAAGGGGCAGAGGAAAAAGGTGCCCGGACACAGAGGTCCCTACCCGGTCCGAGGAAACAGGAACCCCATCACCTCAAGGACCTCGGCCCGATCGAGAGAGGGGTAGAGATGGTCTGGAAAAAAGTTCTGGAAGGAGGGACTGCCTTATTTGGCCTTCGAGGACGTGTCGGGGACGTCAGAAAATGGACGTTATAAAACACGGGGGAAACTTCCAGGGGATCTTAGGATCTTTCACAGGAGTCTCTTTCCGGGAATACCGAGACCCGGGGAAGGGAGGGTGGGGTTCGTCCGGCCTGGCGACAGCGAGGCACCAGAGAGGGATAGGCAGGGGCAATGGGCGACAAAAAAAAAAAAAAAAGGGGCAGGGTAGTTCGTGAAGAGGGGGCGAATCGGACGAAAAAACTCTTGGTATCCTGTACGAGGAAAAACGGAGGCGGCAGCAGATGGAATAGTCGATGAATCCCGAGGGAGTGTGAGGAAAAAAGGAGGGACCTTTTACCAAGGCCTGAGGATGTCTCTGTGCCCAAAGGAAAGCCCTAGACGACAAAAACTAAGAGGAGAAAGAGAGAAAGCATGAGCAGAAAGATCACTAAAGGGGAGAAGCCAGGACCACTTACCAAAAACAAACTAGCGAAGGAAAGGAAAAAGAGGTGAAAAATTTTTCTGGGGAGTTTCTCCATCAGGGAGGGTCCTGGACCAAAAGCGGTATCAAAGCGAGAGGAATTGAGAAAAAGGCACTGTCGGGGATTAAAGCACCGTACCCGCCCTCAAGGGCAATGTCACACGGTAGGGTAAACCTCTTCGATTCAGGAAGGAGAAGGGCAAAGAGAGTTGAAAGCTCTCGCGAGGGACCTCTTTACCAAAGGGCTATACCGCCGATCGCGGGAGGAGAAACACCAGTGTCTGGGGGACAGACAAGGAGGAGACGGTTAACTAAAAGGCCGGAAAAGTCTTACGGCGGTGATAAGGGGGTAAAGTGTGACAGACAACATGATGGGCACAGAAATGAAATTGGGGAAACAAAAACCCCAAAAAATAGAGGGAAAAGACGCTTCCTCATCCTATGGGGGAGACCTGCTAGATAGGGAGGGGAACAAAGTACAGGCAATACCTTTCTGATCCCAATGCGTATTTGCTTAGAGGGGACTTTGGGGCAGTGTACTAACGTGACTAGAGAAAAATGGGGTGGCCGTCCATATGGGAAGGGGCGCTACCGAAAACGTTGATTGTCTACAGATCGCATGCGGTAAGGCCCGGAAAAAATCGAATAAGATCGTTTTCCCTCTCCCGGAAAAAAGCAGAAAATGCCTCCCAGAGGGGCTTCACCAACAGTAGGTTGTGGGGAGGATGGGAGACGCAAAGCGTCTACACGGATAAAGTCCTTTCGCCGACGGACGTGGTTGCCAAGGGGTGCTAAACCTATGCAAACGAAAAAGTAGGAAGATAATGCTACTGCCTACGAGGACTTTGTACTCGAATCCTGGGAGACAAATGAAAAGGTTGGGCGACATGGGAAGAAAAAGTTCTCGGAAAATCCTTGGAGGGATAATGCAGTCTTGTTCGAGTTCCGGTCGAATTATCCGAAACCGGGAGGAAAGTGTGGCATCATCAACCAAGAAAATCCACAAAATGTGCTGCAAAAAAAGTCCACTGCACCGAGCCAATCCGGCAGCTAACGAGCTGTACAAGTAAAAAAGAAAAAAAAGGGGACGTGGTCCACTACAGGGAGAAGGTCCGACCAATCTTCGGTATAAAGCCCACAGGGGGGGAAAACCAAAAGAGGGACCGTCCGTGGCACCGGGAGGGAGTATACACCATAGGGGAGGGACTCAAGACCGGGCCTCCAAGGAAACGATGTCAGAAAAGAAAGGGCGGAAAGGAACCGCCACTGCTGGAGGGAAAAGAGGTTTCTCGATGGGGAAATTTGAGACGCGGAGGAAAAGGCGACGACTATTAAAAACTTCCGAATTTCCGACGCATGAAAAAATAAAGGACGTAACAGGAGACGAGAGGGAAAAAGACTATAAGGCTTCCTGCTTTGACATTGCGTAGAAGAAAATGTCGGGTAAAGCGGACTGAAAAACGGCGCGGAGGAGATTCAGAATACCACGCGAAATTTACTCTAGGAGATCAATGGGGCCAGGTAGCAGATAAAAAAAGAAAATTCGTCGGGAAAAACCCCTCCTGTATTTTTTTTTAACATACTCACTGAAGAGGAGTGTCGACAAAATACTCGAGTCCGGAAAAGGGGAAAACCGAGAATCCGGAGTAAGCGTTCTTAGAAATTTGCTTCGGGGAAAAAAAAAGGTGATAAGGACGAGATCCTAACAACTGAGACAGAGAAGCGGCGGAATCAGAAGAGAGTTTCGGGGGGGGCTTTTCCCCGCGTAAAATGAACGCATGGGAGGAGGTGGCATCATGTGCGTTAGAAGGGTCGAGGAGACAAAGGGAGGACCTGCGTCACCGTAGGAGCTTTCTAGGCTTGAGGGGGGGGCGACCGAGCCATCGACAAGGAAAATTCTGTGGGACAAATTAAGTAGAGTAGAGGGAGGGGGGTCAGAAAAGCGAGGGGGAAAATCTTTTTCGGCGCGAAAGCCGGGCTTCTTGTCAGAAAGGAGGGAAAGACTCCAGCAAGAGGTAGTTAAAAGAAGAAAATTAATGAAGGGAGTATTGGTTTTGGGGGGAAATCGACGAATTTGGACAAAAGTTAAAAAAAAAAATATAAAGCCTACCTTGGGACAAACAGGCTTCTACGTAATGCTGGTGGGGAAAAGGGGGGATAAGGAAAAAAGAATTTGTGAAGGGGAGACGATTCCCTAGGAAGGCATTTTGGTCGGGGCATAACTTGAGAAAAATGAAGGTGGGGGAGCAGACTGCAGGAAAAAACAACTACCAAGAAAAAGGTTTACGATAACATTGGGGTTCTTCCTCGAAAAGAGGGGGGGTTTATCGAAAATACTTGGGAAAGAAAAAGAAAAGGAGTTGGTGACGAGAAAGCAAGTGACTCCACTCCGTATGGGGGTTCTCCGTGTACACTGAAGGGAGGGAGCATGAAAGAGGGAGGGAAAGAAGAGAAAATACGACACACCAAAATGTAGTTTTCCTAAGCCTTTATTGAAAAAGAATGGAATAGAAAAGAAGGGGAAGGCCACTGAGCCTTCTCTCTATCTGAAAGGTCGACACGAGGCGAATGGACAACTCGGGGGAAAAAAGGGGAAGACGGGGACTTTCAAAAAGGTCTCGGCTTGCAATAACTTTTCAAGAACACGGTACTTTAGAGCAAGCAAATAGGCACAAACCAAAAGGGGGGAAACCGAGGGGGACTAACCATGGTGCGTAATTTACGAAAGGAGTGAGAAGGGTGCAGCGTCAACAAATCTCACGAGACCGCAACTTTGCTGAGATGCGGTAGAGACAACCCAAAAAAAAGAAAAGACCGAGCGGAACGCGGGTTCTTCAAGACGGGGAGAGGGGATGACCTTTCATTTCGGAAAAGAAGGGACCGTCACTTCGATGCAGTAGAAAAATGGGCAAAATCAAGGAACGGGGAAGGGGATGGAAAGACGCCGGAAACTCCCGTGTGAAAGGGAAGGGAAAGGCTGCAAGCCTCGAACGAGGTGGGGATACAGCCCGTCTTTGCAAAAAAGACCGTTCATGGAAAAGGTCAGAGAAAAGGAAGGGTCGAGAGTTTTAAGCAGAGGGCGGAGGGAACCTATTGCCGGAAAAATGGCAGTTCAGGCCGGAGGGGAGCCAATTGGGAGGGAGGGTTCTCGTCTGGGAATATCTTTCGCAGAAAAGAAAAAGGCCATTCAGGTGTAGGAAAAGCCCGAATCTGGAAGGGGGCGGGGGAGAGGACGTAATTGAAAGACAAAACTCTGGAGGGAGAGATTTCCTCCCCCCTGAGGGGTTTGGAACGAGCGCTGGAAGGGTTTCCTTCATTGTGCAACCACAGGAGGAGAAGAAACCTTGTAAATGGTATGAAAAGCAGATAAATCTAAGTGAAGTTTCGAAAAGAAGGAAGAAGACCAAAATGACTATAGTTGAAAAAAAACGAGGGGGGGACATTAAAGGGGGCCCAAACGCTTGGGAAAAAAGACTATCAGTCTCAGCCTTTTAAGGAAGGGAGACACGGTCTGCGTAGAGGAAGAGGGACTCGGTAGGAGCTCAGAGGGTCGGCCTGAACCAGAAAAGAATTCGGGGACCCCCATGTTGGAGGGAGACACCTGAGGCGGCGAGGATTGGACGAAGAGGAGTGCGAGAATAGCCAAAGGGGGAGGAGCCGAAAAACAGAGCAAGGATGGGAAGACGAATAGTGAAAAAACTCTACTGGGAAGGGAGAACACCTCAAGGTGTCAAGTACCGGGGAGATTTGGAAGCTCGAAGACAGAAAAGCGAAAAAGGTTCGTTTACGGATTTCGATACTAGGAAAGCTGTTCGAAGGGGCGCCACTTCGAGAAAGATCATTCGGGGAAAAAACGGATAAAGGAAAGGTTAAAGACCTTGGATAGATTGTAAATCCTTCGGCTCAGGGAGAGCTCTGGTAATTATAAAAAAAGGGGAAGAACCAGGCGAACTAATGGGGCTGGGCGGAGGGAGAGGGGGTGCAAATAAAAGCATAGTAGACAAGAGTCCCGAGGCTGTGAGGTAAGCCGAGGAGGCTGAAGAAGCTTGGATGTCTTTCCTTTTGAACCCTTTAAGAATGTATCGGAAGCGGAACTACCGAGGAGAAGGCGAGACCATTTTAGGGGGGAAATCTCGAAAGCGGAGGGAGACTAACAAAAGAAAGGGTCCAACTCGGGAGGGAAGTCGAGGACATTGGCAAAGTAAAGTCCTTGATGCGGAAGGGAAGACGCCTTCCTCACCGTAAGTTCAGTCTCCTCTAAGGGTAAGCATGAACAAGAAAAGGACCAAGAAGTTTGGCTGAAGCCGTCCCATGCACAGACCGGGCCATTCGGGGGAGGAGGGGAAACGGCCGGACGCTGTTAAAACTTCTGGGGAAAAACACCCTTTCCCTCGCCTCTCCCAGGGAAAGGGGAGGGGTTACTGAATAAACGGAGGGGTAGCCGTCCGTCACTATTTCCACCAAAAAGACGAGGCGCGGCTCGGAGGAACATGGACTCGTTCAGCGGGGGTGGAAAAGGGGACAGGGAAACTCTATTCGTCCTGGTTCCTCGGGATCTTTGGGGAAAGCCTTGTGTTTGGGCGAGATATAGGGGGTGTAAAAGGAAACCAAAAGGGTTTCTGGGGAGAAGAGGAGGGAATACCCCATTGAGCACTTTCAGGAACCTTAAAACAAACCAACCAACCATTAAAGACTCGCAAAGGTCATAGGGAGGATCTCTACCCATTTCTCCCAATGTCTGTCCCCGTAAAGAGAGGATCATCCCGATAGTCAAGGAAAAAAAAGGGAGAGAGTAATCGCACGAGAACCCCCCCCAACCAACCCCAAGAAACCCCCCCAGAATAACCAAAATGGGAAAAATCCCCAGGGTCCGCTTTCCACCCGGACGAACAAGGAATAAGGGGAGAGCCTTCCTTCTTCAAGAAAAGAAAACACGACCATCCTAAACCTCCGAGGAGGGTAGTCGTTGCGTCATGTGTAATAAGAGCGAACATAGAAAAAGATCTGGTCAGAAGTGCAGAGAGGCATGGGACGACTGCAAGAAAGCGAGAGGAAAGAAGGGATTCAGTTCGCGCATAAAAGTGAAGGCCACCAAAGAGGAAAGGTCCACTTTTGGGAAACAGGGAAAGGGGGAGATCCTCCTCAGGGGGGGGGGGGGGGGATTTGCGGGAGAAGAAGGTAACGGTAAAGGATCTCAGGAAAACGACTTCCTTGAGGGGCGCCCGGGAAAAAGGCCGCCTCGGATATAAAAAGAGAGTTGTCGGGAAACGTTGAGGATGTTTCCCCTGCATGTAGGGGTCCCACAATTGAAGGAGAAACCGAAAGAAAGCGAACGGAATCCCAGGAAAAACCGGACTAGATAAGGGGGAACTTTTTGAAAGTATTCAGTGCAAAGCAACTAAAGTACGATCGGCGGGTATGAAGAAAAGCTTGTCGAAGAAGCTACCCTATTTAGAAACGCATCGCTTTGCTACTAGTTGGGGGGGAGCCGGTCCGGGGAAGGACAGGAGGAGGGTCGGCGTACCGGTCCATTATTTTTAAAGGACGACATCGCCTTAGAGCCAAAAAGAGAAATGGGGAAGGAGAAAAACTAGAAAGCTCCTCCTCCACCGAAATCTGTTCTTTGGGTTCTCTGATGGTTGAGAGGGAGGGAGTCGATCTTGAGGAGGACTAACATTCTCATAGGGAAGAGGCGTTTTAAAAAATTCTCCGGCGGGGAAACGAAAGGTCAGGGGCAAAAACTATTCAATTCCAGTTGTTCCGCAGACCTACACGATTAGCAAGAAAAGACCGGAAGATGTGGTACTAAGAAAAAAGTCTCTGGGAATTGCTAAAGAAGATCTCTTAAAGAACCAAGCTCGGGTGGACCAAGTCAACAAGAAACCTCTTAGATAACCTTCCAGGGAAGAGGGGGTTCAAAGAAGTCGTCGCAAGATCGGAAGGCTCTTTGCAGAAAGGTTCTAACAGGAACATCAAAAACCGGTGCCCA
>Ga0179591_1326105_pt1 | contig 14772 bp, 9 predicted proteins | sample CZOMad2_1_08_16f_FD_182891 | JGI IMG/M metagenome (GOLD analysis project Ga0179591, IMG submission 182891) | Vadose zone soil fungal communities from Angelo Coast Range Reserve, California, USA - CZOMad2_1_08_16fungal (PacBio error correction) | ecosystem: Environmental > Terrestrial > Soil >...
TAGCTCAAAGTTGGCAGGAAAGAAGGAAGAGGGGGGCAGATCCCGAGCCGACCGTTCTAGGCTTTCGTCTCAGATCTGGGAAGAAAGCGGCAAAAGGACAGCGAAAATTCGAGAAAAGGGAGAAGTTACGCCAGGGCGTGCCGGCAAATGTAAAGATGGTCTATAAAAGAAGGGTCTTCATCAGGCTGTTTGTGTCTGGTCCTCAGCATCTGGAAGGGATGACGAGGAACCAATGAGGAGGGGAAGCTCAAACCTCTTCCCGGGGGCCCGACGTCTGAAGGAGACTACGAAAGAAAATAGCTGCGCATCGCATGAGCACTGCTAGGAAAGGGGAGAAAAAGAACCAGACGGGGGTTTGCTAACGCTACAGGTTTGCCTCACCTGCTCGACCAAACTGAAATAAAGGAAGGGAAAGATCGTACCGTTATCGAGAGGTGTACTCGGTGGTAAGAGAAAAAAGAGGGGGAGAAGAGGAAAACCTCCCTACGACGTGCATTTGGGTCGGAAAGACGGCCAGGAGAAATCGAGACGCGTCGACCAGAGAATAATTGAGCTCTCCGAGAGGGGTAGAGAGACCTGGGTACGGGATGACACGAGGGCGAGGACCCGACGGCGACGGTAAAAACCGGAAGGGAAACCGAGTCGATCCCATCGAGGGACACGGAAAAAGGTAGACGGGAATAAGAAGAGAAGAGAAGGCGTCCGGCGACCGTAGTGTAGGTTCGACCTCGCCTTTCCGGGGAGCCGTCTTGGGACCAGAGGGGACTAACATCGGGCAAACGTTGCCAAAACGAAAGAAAGAAAGCCGGCGCCGAGGTGAAGAACGGTGAAGGGAACAACTCTCCGCGGCGCTCAGAATCGAAAAGGAAAATAAACGCACGGGAGGGGAAAGGGGGAGAAACCACAAGCAGCTGCTTTCAGCTAAACTCAACTACTACTTCTCCGTCTCGACGGGAGAAGGGAAACGGGGAGAAAGACTCTAGAGGAGTCCGGCCAAAACAGAGGTCAAAAAAAAAAGCTCCAGCCAAGCCTCAAGGAAGTCGGACCTGGAAAAAGTTGGGGGCCTCGAACATGTCAAGGGAATTTTACTGAAAATTCAGGTCAATCTCTTTAAGCGAACGCCCGAAAAGAAAGAGGGGAGGACAAGTCGAAAAAAAAAGGCTACTCAGTGCCAAAGTCCATTTAGGGCTCTGATATGCGCTCGACAGGGCTCTTGAAAAAAGTTGACGAAAAAGAAAGGGCGGATAAGCTGTCTTGCCGTCAAAGTTGGATAAAGGGGAACTGGTGAGGCGCAACGGAGAGGATCGAGAGGGAAATTCAGGTGAAGGAAAGAGAAAAAAATAGCACCTTCGGCTTACTCGGCCAAAGCAGGGGTACACTTGCATCGACACTATCCTCTGGATAGATACCGGACTAAATAGGAGGAATAACTAAGATAGAAGAATGCTCCGCACATATTCGGTCCTAGGAATAGCGGAACACAAAAGGAAGCCTGCCCCGTAAAAACTGCTCTTCTCTTTCTTTCGAAGCTTCAGGGGTAAAAGAAAAGGAGCAAGGGATTAAGGAAGGAGGGCTGAACGGCGGGACGCCCGAAAGGTATTCGGAATGAAAAGAGAACTCCGTCTATGTCTCTTGTCCTACAAAAGGGGGGACAAAGAGAAATTGACCTCACGGGTTTCACTGCTCTGTGGAAAAACCTTATTCCCCTACCGTTCGAGATAGAAGTGAGATGGATCTCTGGGTCTGGCACCGGCTCCGCTGCGAGTCTCTCTTAGAACCGGGAACTTGCGGAAGGGAAAGGAAGGTGTCTGTCCGAAACAGGCTGTACTGTTTCGTCTACACATTCCTACCGGAACCCCTGCCAATGGGCGGGTCGTAAGGCGGACGCTGTGGTGGCCAAAATAAGCCGAAAACGTGAGAAATACGTCTGAGGTCCTCCGAAGGCGAGAAAGAGAAAAACAGGGGGCCGTGGCTGAGTACTCGACGGCACTCGCCTTACGTGAGCACTCCTGAAAAGGGGTCAAAGGCGGGGGAGAAAAAAAAGAAAAAAGTCGACGGCATACGCGATCCATAAACGTCGGGGGAACAATACCAGCACGTGGGAAAGTATGAGAAGAGGACCTAACGAGAACATCGAGTCAGGGACACCCCGGTTAACATAGCAAAATCATAGATGCAACGCATATCAGTCCCAGTTCTAACCTCGTTGGGGCTGGCCTAACACGGAGTGCTTCGCACTGACGTCAAAGACGGGGGGGCGGCCCCCCGTCGGGAGAGGCTCCGGGGATGTACACTTGAAGAGTTCTGGTCTCGCCGGTCAGGTAGGAGATCAAGTGGAATTGGTACTCTTATTCAGGAGAAGACTTGAGAGGGAAAAGGAAAAAAACCAAAAAAAACAGCTTAAACCCCGACGAAGGCCGGATTAGACCGTGAGGAGTGGGACGCGCCCGAAGAAGAAAGAGTCGATAAACAAGGGAAGGTTAAAATATTCCCGCAAATCTAGGACAAGCGTCCCCTCGAAAAAGGACTGCTTCAGGAGCTGGAGACAGGGAGGGTGAGAGGAGGAGCAACAGATAGCAGGTACTAATATCACTTCCTCGGTCTCCCTTTGAACGTAACTTCTTTCTAAAATGAGGTAACTCAAGCCCCATGAAGGGAAGAGGTAAGTACCGTGGAGGACTTGCCTTACAAGAAGCCCTTACAACGGGCCTCTGCGGAAAGAAAAAGGGAGAAGAAACTTGGAAGGAAGAGACCTAAACAGTTAGAGCTGCTGCAGGTAGGTCTACTACGGTCGAGGCTTCTCGAAAGAAGGAAGAACAAGAGAGTCGGGTCAGGCTTTTCACAAGTAAGCCACTTTCTACTGCAAGTGTCTTTTCCGTTTAGTTCTCCTCGGGGGGAGATGACGTGAAAAAGGAGACATATTTGTGAATCACACTTCCTCGTGAACAAATTCGGAGTCTAATCCTGAGTGTCGCGAACGTAGAAAAAAGAAGGAGGACTGGATAAAACACAAGAGAGCGAATCTCCGACCCGGGGGAACTTAATTAAAAGGGACAGACTCCGCCGTCCGCAGCCGGAAAAGCCAGCCCATTGAAAATGTTCTTCTGGAAGTTGAAGGGATCGAGGCCACTCACCATAAAATCGCAACTATGGAGCGAACGAGCGGGCTGAAGTCGAGGATCTGCGACTCGGAAGGGGGAAGAGGCCACACACGGCAAGAACTGACAAATGAAAATTGGTAGTGTAGCGAAAAGGCAAGGAGAAAGAGCGCCGGGACTTAAACGAAGGGGGGGGTACCAAAGGGGATTTAGATCGGATCCTCCTCTCGGCTGTCGGGTCGAAGCCAGAAATGCGAGAAAGCTAGCGTTGGAGGAGTGGACGAGGATCTGGAAAAGGTGCCTCGAAATCGATGGGAAGGGAGGGAAAAGAACTGGAGGGGAAACCAGGGATAAAGTTAGCCCGCCAAGGGGTAAACGAGCTCAAAGCTTATCTTGTCAACGTCGTCCTAGCCGGGGCCGCAGTTAGAGAGAAGATGTGAGGCAGTCCGAGGGGAGGGGCATAAAAGAAGTAAGATAGATCAAACTCAAACTGATTGTAAGGGCCTACCGTCACCTACCTGGAAGAAAAGAAGGAAGGAGTGGTCGAGGGGGGGGGAAACTCGACGAAACTCGCGCCAAACATACGCGAAAAAAAATCTCGCGCCGTCTGGAAAATGAGCGAGAGGGGGGGGGGAGCGGGAAAAGCTATAAGACTAAGGGAAGGTAGTCGGAGTTCTGCATAAAATGCTTTCGCCCATGCCTGGCAGGGGGGAGGGAACAAGATGGGACGTTCTCTGTATAAACGAATTAAGGCGCAGCTCTTTTCCGGTACCCTGAACGAGAAGGGGAAGAAGTGAGGAAAGGGGAGCTCAGGGGGGAGATATCTCGCCTGGGGCCGACGTTGAGGCAGAAAAATATGGCGTGTTGCGGAGAAGACAGGGGGAAAAAGAGTCCGGAAGAAATGGTCTAGTAATGATCGTCGTTCTAACCTAAAACTGAAAAGACGGTTGACACTCTGGTGCCTAGCCAGAACGCGACCTAAGACAAAGGAACCAGAGGTGGGGAAGGAAAAACTTAATGCGGGGGGACGGTCTAACTGGATCACGAGGTCGAAACCACGAGAAAAAAAGGCCCACTCCTGAGTTCGATTTAATACACTTGACGAGAAACGGAGGAGGAGTGACCACTTAATAAAAGGAAAGAAAAACTACGGGGCGAACCCTCTCGGATTGCAGGTAGTCTTAACTAATCGACGCTAGGCGATCGAAAGGCCGGTTCCGTCGGCAGCGCTGCTGGGCAGCAGGACGAAAGGCAAACTGGGAAGGGAGAAAAAAGTCATAGAGAGGTAAGACTCTGACCGCCGCACTAAAACTACTTCTGCGAAGACTATGGCTCTTTCGCAGGAGCTAAACGTTGAAAGCCAGGCTAAATACAATTGGAAAGAGGGCAAAGAACACAGGTCGACTCAGGTGTCCTGCTCCTCGGTAAAAAAGTCCTATCGGCCCGTGCCCCCGTCGAGGGAGACGAAGCACGCGGGGAGAAAAAAAAAGACGTCCGGGGTGCAAGCGAGAGAAAGGGGGACGTCAGCGAACCGACGAAAAACTGCCGAGGAAAAAGTTTGGCCAGGAAACTCGCAAGAAGGCGGCCGACCAAACGGGTAGAGGGGGGAAAGAGGATGGGACAGAACTCTGAAAGCGCCCGCAAAAGGGAAAAGACAAGTCGTCCCAACCCGAGAAGCTCTAAGGCGCCAAAACAACTTACCCAAAAAATATCTAAACAACCGTATTGAGGAAAAAGGAAAGGGAACGAGTTAAGGGGGGGAAGAAGAGTCTAATCTATCGTACCAGAGGCACCCCGTGCTCCTTATTTCAAAAGGCTCGCTGACGGCTGGACGCTTCCGGCCGCAGCACCGAGAGGAATACAAGGGTGAGGGAAAAGGGCTAAGGGACGCGCGGTCAGTCCGGGGTTTTCGGAAGATGCAATTCATAATCGTCAGGAGGTTCTCAGGAAGCAGTCAGCAGTAAGAAGGCAACTCGTTCTACGGACTATAACCGGCGGTCGCTGTCGTCTGATCGCAGCAGACCTCCCGCGATCTTCAAACAAAAATAAGGCTCGAAGACGCGCTGCTTTCAAAAAGAGGGGGGAAAAAAACAGGGGAAACTTGGGGGGAGAGGAAATGGCGGAAGGGGGGAGCTCACCTGCTAAGCCTGCACAGTAACCGAACGATAGCGTGTTACCCGCGGTCAGGGCGGGAAAGCTGATAGAAACGAGACTTCGGTGATAACTACTGTAGCCTCAAAAAACAGCCGAACTAACGCATAGAAAGATCGGGAAAAAGAGCACCAATGACAGTTTGAGGAGACGGCGGTGATCAACTGTCGTTCGAAAAAAACTAAAGAAGGGGAACGACGCAAAAAGGTGATCGGATAAACGGCTTGTTTCCAACAAACAGCAAAAAAACTCCTCATCGTTCCAGGCAGAACCGGGGAATCGCGGGGGGAATCATGAATGAAAAACCTGACGGCATCCCGGAAATGAACAAAAAAAACAATCGTGCTGTATCGGAAAAACGCGCATGGCTACAAGAAGGAGGTGGGGAACGTTTTCGGGTAGCGGGTTGCCTAAATCGCAAAGGCAGAAAGTCGGAAAAATCAGTGAATTGGGGAGAAGGGTCGGAAGTACGGTAAGCGGCGCTCCCTCATATCGCGCCCAACGACTCTCGGTTTTTTTTAATAAGAGGAGTAAAACTGTCGACTGTAAGGGGGGGAGGATTCAATCGCAGCCGCAACAGAGGAACTACTCTGCTCAGGATCCCCAGCGCCGAAAGAAGCGTTACCGGAAGGGAAAACATAACTTTTGGGAAAAAAAATCTCTACGTCATTGCCTCCTTCTTTAAAAAGAATCCTTAGGCAAAAAGAGGACGGAAGGGAAGAACATGGGGTTATACCGCCTTTCGCTAATCAAACCTCACCCGTCAGAGACAGACTCTGTGCGGAAAAAAAAGAGAGGTCCTAGAAAAGGAAAACTCGGTGCGGTGGGATAGATATTCCGCGGTGTTTCTGCCGTAATACAGGGGCATCCAGTGCGGGGGAGACGGCAAAGGGAGTAAGACACCGGCAATGGGGGACTAAATACCTGGACTCGCTCTTAGAGATCTCCAACCTCCCGCGACCATCTTCACCGGAGCCTCTCGCGGAACACGTGCGGGCCGGAAAAGGAAAAGCGGTACAACAGACGCTGTGAACTGCAGCTGCTTTCAAGGCAAAAATGGGCAACTCAAGCGGGGTGACGAGGAACCCCGGGAGGGAAAAAGAGAGTCCACCCGGGGACAGAAGGGGGGGTTCGCGATTCTCAGAGAAAAGACCTGCTCCTGGTCACCTCTCTGCTGCTCCTCGAGTCGACGGCTGGACGAAGCGGTGAAATCTGGACGCCATTAGAAGAAATCAGGACTGCCACCGCACAAGGAAGCTCCCTTGACGCGAGAGGCGGGTGGGCTAAGAGACGAGCCGAGCGAAAGGCAGAGAGGATAATCACAAACCGGGTCGTCTCTCGTGCCCACGGAAAATCTTCTGACCTTGCTAAGACTAAGATAGAGTCAAAGGCGACAGACGGCAGGGGGAAAAGGGGTTTCAAGTATCAGTCAATGGAAGAAGACGGCTTTCATAGATTCCCGTAACAGAAAAAAGGGCACGGACGGAAAGGCGGATTTTGTGGGGGAAAACTCTTCATTCAAAAAGAGTACGGCTTCTTACCTCCGCAAGCGGTTCAGAGTCAAAGATAAGGGCCATACTGAGCTTCTCGTCCTATTGAAAGACAAACCGTGCCGTGCTATCTGTAACTCACTAAAGCGCAAAGGAAAGAGAAGGAAACGAGAGCCGGAGCCTGGGCGCACGGCAGAGAAGGAAACAGTATTAAGCGCGAGAACGCTCCTACGAACGCTCGTCGACCGAAGGGAAAGTGAACGAGTCGACTTTATCAGGAAAAGGCAAAACCATGAAAAAGCGACGAGACAGGTGCAAGCCGCACACAAAGGGGAAAGAAAATAACAAGAAAGACATAAGTTAGGGCTTCATTCCCAATCAAAAAGGTGGCTTCGAAAGCCCAAGTCGAATCGCCGTTCACCGGGAGTAATGGTGCCGAAGGGGGAGAAGAGGGCAGGTAGAAGGGAAAACGTCGATAGGAGCTAGACTAAAATCTTCAGTTTGAGGAAAAAATACAAAGAAAGGACTGGTGTCCAGCAGAAAAAAAAAAGCGGGATAGCGAAACACTGCAACAAAAACGGAGGGAGATCTCCACTCGCTAGTAATTGAAAGAAAAAGACGGCAAAGAGGCCGCTACGACGCGTGAAGGGGAGAGCTTGAGCGAAGGAAGGGGGGGGGGGAGTGGCGGCCGAAGAACCTACGAAGAGGTAACACCATTCCAGGGGATCAGCCCAGATTCGACGGAACGAACTCGGAAGGGGAACGCCGCCCAAAAACTGAAAACATTCCCGGTTTATTCCGTGGTTAAGGGCCGCACCGTCTCAGCAGCAGAAGGTCGATCGGGGAGATTCCCACGGACTGAAGAAAGTATAAACGGAGGAACGCCTGGCGTACGACGAAATTCTGTAGAGCGTCCAGCTCCGTTCTAAAACGCAGGGAAGCGCGCATACGGCGCCACGGGATATAAAAAGAAAAAAGTGGGAAAAGGTTGAACGGCGTTTCCTTTGAGAAAGGGGCAACTGTTAAGGATGCAGCGGATCAACCGCGCAGGAGCGAGGTGACCCGGGTCAAAGGAAAATAACGGAAAGCAGTGGAGTAATCAAAGATCTACAGCGCCGGCGACCGCAGGCAACCAGCGAAATTCCGTGAAAGGAGCGAGTTATGAGGTTCAGTTGCACGCCTCAGAAAACTCCTCCGAAGCGCCAAAGCATACCCCTAGGCCCGTAAACGGCCGGATGAACCGGAGTCGAGGATAAAGAAAAACAGGGGACTTCAAAAAAGTTCAAATCTAGAAATGAATGCTATACTCAAGGTATACTATATTTACGGCGATCAAAAGCGATACGAGCCCACCGGAAGGAGAATTCAGAAAAGAGAATTTGCTCTTGTATCGACGCTCGGAAAGGAACGGACTCACCTGAAAAGAGCGCCAGCCGGGAAGGAGCGAAAGGGACGCGCGGCGGGCACGGCGACTGAGCGTTGACAAAAACCCTCTACAAAGATCTTATTATTGTAAAAAAAGATCTTCCTGTAAGGCGCTGTCCAGGGGGGAGTCGTGCCCGAAACGATTTGGGCCACGCCGGGAGATCAGGGATGACTGAAGAGGAAAAGGGGGGAGCTGTCCTGCTTCACCGAAAAGGGGGGCAATCTTGGAAATGGGACCTGCTTGGGAAAACACAAGAGCGGAGCCCGCGAAAGACAGACCGAGGGGGAAAAAAAAAAGACAGGGGGGATCAGGATCCTTAATCCTCCTGAGTAGGCGAATAGAAAAGCTCGTCGGATCACGATCGCCAAGAAAACCACGGAAGAACTGGGAACGTTAAAATCCTGTCGTGCCACAAATATTCGACTGGGGTATTAAGTCTTAAAAAAGGAAGGAGAAAAGGCACGTGGTGGATGCAGGAACCTCAATTGCAGTAACGCGTAAGAATTAATTTCAGAGACCACTTGTAAATGACGTCCCCGAGCGGCGAGAACACGTGCTGTGAAAAAGTAAAGGACTTGGTTTCAGATTAACCGCCTGGTGCGAAGATGGAGGGCGCGTCGGTATGGCGATAAGGTCACGACTCAGTGCGGAAAACGTTGTGGATCGCCTCGGAAAGGTTCTGTACGATCTGCAAAAAATCAAATCAAGAAGGGTGAGCAGGGGAAAGCTGGGAAAACGAAGTGCTTCTAAACTGCAGGCGAAGTGTGTTCGCACGGGACCAAAAAGTAAAGTACCGGAAAGCTGAAGGTGGGGACAGCAAGGCGGAAGGAAAAAATCCAGAAAAGTCACCCCAAGGGTGTTTTGTCAGTCCCTCTGCCGGAGTAGGAAGGGCAAACGAAGACGTGCCGGAAAAATCGCGGAATCGACTGAGAGACAGTACAACTCTGTAACCTGGGGAATAATACACTCGCTTCGTACAACTTCGAAGCCCTTCCGTTCCAAAAAAGAGAGGCGAAACGCTAATAAGAACGATTCGTCAGAAAGAAATCAATATAGCTTCAAGGCAGTTTTCCTTCCGCTAAGAGCGGCTGCTTCCTTGAAAGCAGATCACCACGGAGAGCGGGCGGCGAAAAAAAGGGTGTACTCGAACACTAGGTACACCGCGGCGAAAGACGACGAAGATTGGGCGGTTTACTAACGGTGACTCTTCAGACTTAAAAGGTAGACACACCCGCCTCCGGGACTAGGGAGAGAGAAAGTTCCTGACTAATGAGGTCTGGAGAACGAAGGAAGGGTCTCCTACAGCGCGAAGGACGCGGTCCGAGAAAACAAAACGGGGTTACCGGAAAACTATGGAGTCAGGTACAAAGCGGCGTCCTGATTAACTATATTGGGGGGGAAAAAACGAGCAAGCGTTCGCATACGTTGGGAAAAGGAAAAAGAGAGGTGCGCGGCGACGAAAGCTGGCTAAAAAGAAAAACTGCTATACAGGTCCACGACAGGGTCTGAGGTCGGGAGAGCGCGCCCTCATGGCAAGAAAGGGAAAAAGGGATAGAGCGAATGAAGAGAAAAAAAAACAACCGGAGGAGGGAAGAGATGAGCGCTAGGCTTGAAACCTGAAGGCTTTGGGATCACCTTAGATCCTCTAGATCCGCTCAGACGTGCAAAAAAAGGAAAAAACTTCTGCCTCGTGTTGGCGCGCGCGCCGACGCACACGAAGAAACGAAAAAAAGCCCACTACTCGCAGTGAATCTTGCGTCCGTGGTTTTCCGCAACCTAATTCCTAAGACGCATCCGGAAACGGCGCGGGGGGGACCTTCAATCTAACAGAGAGTACTGGCTGCGCTCTAAGCTCGCCGAGGGCGAGTCAAAAAAAGCGCCCTATATTCGACTCGTACAGGCGAAGGGACAGGAAAGGAAAAAGCAAAGCTCGGGGAAACCTGCGGGGTTGGGCACGCGATCTCTAATTTCACCTTTTTCTCTCCCAAAAAAAATGACCGGGACACTCACGGTAACACAGGCCGCTAGCGGCGTGTGTACAGGTAGAAAGGAAAAAGGAAATCATATCTACTACTTACGAGGACGTGCATTAGATCTAAACTGGAGAGGGAAGTCAAAGGCATGAACAGGACAAAGCGAACGGACGTCGAAGGATCCGTCTGTAAAGAAAAAAAAAAAGGTTCCCGCGTGCTCTACTAAAGAAGTTGAACGACATGGGGATGCGGGGCGTTCTTGAGAAAGAAAATCCCAAGTACGAAAGCAAAAGGCGCGACAGGAAAAAAATAATCTAGAGCTTTGCCCCGAACGCAGGAGTGAGATCCGGATACTGAAGGCAGGACGGTCGCCGGCCGGAAAAGAACCATCGAGGAAAAATCTGGCGGGAAAAAGAAAACCGAGACTAACGGAGGTTTGTTCGGGGAACTGGATCAAAAATTTGCGAAAACGAAAAAGCTCGCCGGGGCGGGGGAAAGAAAGGTAAGTGCCCACGGGGTCGTATTTAAGTTCTCTCGGCTGGGAAAGAGATCCCCACCTCTCAGAAGTTGAGAGATCCACCAACTCTCGAAGGTCTTGGCCCGTCCAGACGGCAAAACAAAACGTTTGCTCCGCAACGACGAACCCTACGAGGGAAATCCGTCGACATGGGGAAAAACACGCACGTGTTCCTCCCGCGCCCAAAGACTCAAAGGAAAAAAAAAACGTGCTGAAACTCAATGAAAAAAGAAAGGTTCTTGGTCATGAAGGTCTTAAACACTCAAATGGTCCTTCAAAGCGCCACTCCCCAACCGAGTCGAGAGGACCTGGGGCGGACAAAAAAAGGTTAAAAAAAAGACGAAAATCGGGCCTAGGGGAAAATTGGTCGGAAAGTCGTATCGTTTTCTCCAAAGAAGTCGAACCCGGGGGCGGGGAGGGACCGCTCGTTGTCGACACGACAACGCATGGGCGGAAATCACAATAAATTCCCTCTCAGGACGAACGCCGGAGAACAATCTTTCTCTCAAAAAAAATCCAAGACCCGGCCCGTCTACGGAGATAAAATCCAAAGCTGGAAAAATCGAGGACCGGTCTCGGCCGTACATCTGGCTGTCGCCCGCCGTGTGCACCCTCAGAGGACGTCTCTAACCCCGTGAAAAACACATCCACACCTGCCGAAAAAAAATCTCGGCGGGTAAAGATCCAGGTAAAACTTGTCCACGGAAAGCGAAAATGTCCAAGCTCCCGCGGGATCCAAGAACAGAAACGGACCAGAGAAGTCGGGAAGGGCGGAAGTCAGACGCAACGAGGGGAAGGGTGCCGACACCCGCCACGAAAAAAAAAGGTTCGACGTTTTCTCGACTTGACGCTCAAAAAGAAAAGATGACAGAAATCAATCGCTCTGTTCGAGCCTCGTCGCTCTTGGGAAAAATCCCAAGAAAAGAACCAATACGCCTGCAACTAAGGGGGAAAGAGGGGGCACGCAGGCTGGACGAGGGGGTCTCGTCACATTAAAATAAAAGACTAAGAGGCGTCTGGGCTACCGTTGGGGGCCAGAGCGGATGCCGGCCGATACCAGGCGAGAAAGCGATTCAAAAATTCCACGGCAATAAAACTCTAAGGCGGGCTGCTTCGAACCCATCACCTAAAAACAATCTTCCCAAGTGGCTAAACCAAATGATCAGAAAAAAAGTTCGCCTCGAAATGATTAACGCAGACGAAACAGGGAGAACTTCGGAATACGAAACCGACACGCAGCCATGCGGTTAAGGAGGGTCTATAAGGAAACGCTTAACCGCCCCTACGAATGCAATAAGATTCATCAAGATCAAAGGGAGGGCTCGCAACGACCAAAACGTGGAACCCTAAACTGGCTGAAAAACGTCAGACGAAAGGTAACGTCAATGCACTCAATCCTGACCTAAATAATCATTTTGCAAAGTCATCATCGGTGGAGAGAAGTAGACGAAGGATAAGGAAGTAAGGGGGTAAAGAAAGGGCGGGACAATAAGGGGAAATTAGACGAAAACTTCACATCCTAACGACTCTTTTGGACAACGAAGGGTCTGCGTGTCAACTCGGCAGGTCAGGATCTCTCTCAAACAAACAACAACCGAAGATAGAGTCCGAAAGTCTCGACAAACTGGACAAGTCGCTTAAAAGAAGTCATTTGGATCTAGGGAACGTCAAAAATTATCTCAAAAGAAACCTTCGCACCTGAACGGATAGGGAAAGAAATTTCGGACAGGGAAAAAAAACCTCGACGACAAAAAGAATAGCTCAGATGGAGCAACGTGAGAAGTGAGGGTAGCCATGCGTCAAAAAACGCTAAGGGAAAAAAAAGAAGGAGGTAGAATTTCGAGGAGCTGAGCCCAAGAATACCGGAAAAAAAGGACGCCGTCTAAAGATTAAAAAAGAGTTCTGAGAGTACAAAAACGTGAATCAAGCAATCTGCTGAGGGGGGAGGGTGAAAGTCAAAGAAAGAAGAGCGGCGTTTACCGGCGGGCCTGTGAAAGCGCTTTGGAAAGCGTGGAAGCAAGCGATGCAGCCGTCGAGAGGGTAAAACGAAGCGTGAACGACCGTGGAGGAGGACGGAACGAAGCCGGGGGAAGGGCCCCTCTTGAAAAAAAACTCGAGTCTGGCAAAAACGTCTATCCTAAAGAATTTTGACGGGGGAAGGGAATGTCAAAAAAAGAAATGAGACAAAAAAAAGAACTCCCTCCAGCCTACTACAAGAGGAAAAAGGTTTGACGGGGAAGCCGAGGAAAAAACGGGCAGCGAAGCGCAAAAAAACCTATTTTGTGTTGGTTGTGGAATAAGGACTAATAGCAGAGATGGGTTGCAACGTTGAGAGGACAGAACATTACGGAGAGTCAGCTTGAGGCGCCACTAGAAGCGTAAGGTGATCATTACGTCTTAGGAAAAGAAAGACCGATGCGAAAAGGAGACTGAGCCACGGAAACTAAAATCGGCGAATATGGATTTAACGCAGCTAACGGAATAGTGCTCGGGGGCGTTGCCAAAGAGAATCCCGGAAAAGAGAAAGAACGATGAAATTTTGGCGGCCTGTGGACCCTCTTTGAGGGGCAAAGGGCGAGAAGCCACACAGGATTGAGGGGGGAACGGCTGACCCTTAGGCAGAGGGAAGACGACTGGGTTCGAAATCGAACCAGCATCGGTCAGAGGTCACACATCGTCCAGGATAAGTTGGTAAAGGTAGGCTGAGAACAACCTTCTAGGGAAGCAAGAAGCGATCCTCGCTTCAGTAGGGGCTTCCAGGGGAGGATAAAACTCTGCAAGCCGGATGGAAAGACCCTAATACGCAGTTTCGAAAAATCATAGACAAACACGAAATCTCTCCCATCAGTAAAAAGCGAAGGACAGCTGTTGAAGCGGCAAAAAGAGTCGTCGGCAGTGTCCGCAGCGTCAAAGTTGGAGTTTAAGAGACTCTGTCTGCAGCACATCAAGGCAAAACTGAGAGGGCCGTCGGAAACTCCCATGACGGGATGCGTGTCGGAGGTAGACAAGGAAAGTGAAACGGGCTGTTTTCGGTCGAAAGCGGGGGAGTAAGGGATGGCAACTCGTAAATGCGCGGAAAAAACCTTCAACCTTCCATGGAAGAACCTGGGCGTAACCGGTGCGGAAGCCTTCTTTTCTTTCCAAAAAGGAGGGTTGGTGTGTCGACTCGAGCGCAGGGAGGGGTTCGTGGGCGTAGCTGGAGAATCTCTCCGTCCGCACGCAAGAGGTAAAAACGACAATGGAAGCTCGGGGCGTGTTCGGGGAAAAGGGGACGGCGGAGCAAGAAGTGAAACAACGAGTAGTACTTCAACCCGTCACAATCGGTCATGCCTTCTCCAGTTCAGGGGGAACTTATTACGAATGGGAAAATGGAAAGCGGAGGAAGGGGTCCGTGAACGAAGAAGATGATACGTCTATGAGCCTGCGAAGGAAATGATACGAGACAAGATTTCACTGAACTCCGGGAAAGACAGCGATATAAGAAACGCTCACGGATCGATAATTCTCAAAACCTATGGGCAACGGGACGTGAAGACGATGCTATAGTTCGTCCTTGGGGGCGATCTTGGTCAGAAAAGCGGGCGCTACCGACGGGAAAGAACGCGGGAAAAAGTGTACTAAGAAAGAGACAACCAGAAGAAAAAGTCACGGAGGAGTGTCAGCAAAGGCAGAGAGAAACAGGAAAGGAGGGACGACCGAAAAACCACACCGCGCAAACGTATCGAAAAAGTGGCACAGCGCCGTTGTCACTGTTCGCGCCTGTACGGAAGTAGGGAAGAAGACGCTGGCACGAGGGGCAGAAGGTGGGGAGGCGACACACCGATAAAAAAGGCAAGGCATACGCCTGGGGCAAGAGGACCTTTCTCTTCGTCGGACCAGCGAACAACGAAGAGGGAGAAACTAGGGTCATTAGAAGCGGGGGTATCAAAGTCACTCCAGGACATCGCGGGGTCAGGGAAGAATTTCAGATGGGAACGGGACAGTGCCCGGGATCCAATGAATCCATATGGCCGAGAACATTCCAGATAGGAGAAGGGGGGTAAAAAAGTACGGCGGCAATGTAGCTCCCTAAAAAATAGCTAGGATCTCATTGGGGAACCCACATGAAGAAGAGGCA
>Ga0179591_1319148_pt1 | contig 14771 bp, 17 predicted proteins | sample CZOMad2_1_08_16f_FD_182891 | JGI IMG/M metagenome (GOLD analysis project Ga0179591, IMG submission 182891) | Vadose zone soil fungal communities from Angelo Coast Range Reserve, California, USA - CZOMad2_1_08_16fungal (PacBio error correction) | ecosystem: Environmental > Terrestrial > Soil >...
GAAACTGAGCCGTTCTAAAGGGGCATTCTTTTAAAAAAAAAAAAAACCCATGGGATCTGGGGGGAGGGAGGGGGAATCGAACGAAGGGAAGGGGAAGGAAAGGAAAAAGCCTTTCGTTTCCCCTTAGATCGCTGGCCCCGCGAGGCGAAGAACCCGAATCAAAAGAGTCCCGAGAAACGCCCGGGCCGGGGAAGATGGACGTCCCTGCCGGTCAAACGACCCTTAAAAAAAAGCCTTTGTAAAGGGGAACTGGGCCGAGGCAGAAGGGGATAGGGGAAAAGGGACGGTGATGTATATTTGATCATGACGGACAGGGAAGACAGGATCAAGAGGGGAGGTACAAACAGGCGGAAGAGAGACCCTGAGCCTCGACCCGCTCGCACAGGCCCAAGACTCTAGGGGGTTAGTTTTCGAGGGACCGGAGAGGTGGGAGGGATAGAAGGTCACTTATACAATACTGTCACCTAAAGAGGAAAACGAACGAGAGGTCGGACATGGGGGGAAACAGGGTACGCGGGGTGCCGTTCTGAGGGGCAAAAGGAAATTTTCAAGGTCTAATTCTCAAGTGGGGGGAGTCCGGGGGGGCGGGACTGGAACTTAAACGGCCCGTTGAGGCCCGTTAGGAGATCTGAGTTGAATTATGGGGGGGGACCGAGTTCACGTTCCCAAAACTGACACAACCCGGCGGATCCCTGGGTCCGACCGGCCCGCAGGAGTTTCTGTTCACGGTGGAGGGACTGAATACCTGAAATACCAAACGGGAAAGGGGAACGAACTTCCCGCCTTGTTATTTGATGAGAGGGGGAACCGGGAGTTTGGGACGTCAGAGATAACAAAGGTACGTTTCGGAACTGGGTGGGCCCCGGGAAAAAGGGGGGTCGGGGGTTTCTTATCCGATCTTCTCACACAGGGGCTTGGGGGTCTGTCATTACCTGAAGATTGAAAATGATTTGGACGTAAAGCAAGAATCAGGAGCTCTTGTCGTGTCAAAAGGTGGTGACGGGACGTAAACCAGACCATGATTCCGTATATAATGGGCGAGGGGAAAAAAGTCAGAGTCTCTCCATCCTTTCTGGACATAGGGAAAACGATCTAAGATGGGGAAAAGCAGGTCTCTTCCTTCGACGAAGGGGGTTCCTGTCTCACCAAGGCAGGCTCGTGAAAACATCTACGAAGGAAGGAAAAGTTAAACGCGGTCTAAAGAGGGATCCCATGAAATAGGGCCTCTAGGCCAGACGGGAAGCGCGCTCTCCAAACGCCTCCACAGTTTACGCGTCCGAAGAGTTGGCGTGTGCAGCGTCTAGAATGTGGGCTGGTGCAAGATGGGTTTTCTGGGTCAGCGCACATAAACGTAAGTCGCTTCGGTTGGGGGGGCGAAGAAGTCACTAATAGCAGGTTTCCGAGGGGATTTCTTCAGGGCTCAAAGCACGCAAAAAGGGAATGAATTTGCTGAGGGCCCTCACCCGAGCCGGACGACATGGAAAAAGAAGGCGATGAATCGAGGTATTTCGGTTCAGGAATGGGACCGAAGGTTGGTAGCGTATCTACCTCGAGAAGGAAGATTGGAATCCTTATTAAAGTAGCTCATCTTCTGGCAAAGTTGAGGTAAAGGAACAGACTGGGTATTCTTCTAGGAAAAAGAGGGCGAAGGAGTCCTGGGCCCAGGGGGGAATGGTAGTGTCTTTGCATCAAGAGGTCAGAAAGGAGATCTCGGGAGCAGATTTTTGTGAATTGGGTACGTCTGATCCTAAAAACGTTCAGTTGGACGTAAGAGGGAAATTTTTCTAAAATAAGGACGACGGAGAGTTATCATAGCATTTTCTTCCCCGCTCAGTGGTCCGCCTAGTGCGTATGAATTTCTGGGACCTCGAGCACTTAGGACGGGGAAGAAAATCCACGGATATTTCCAATAGATAATGGTTGTCCCTAAGGACGGGAGCGGTGGGAAGGTTAATCCTTCGACCAAATGACAGCTCTTGAAGGGGAGGGGGTCCGGGTCCAAGTTCAGTTGAACTTTCAAGTGAGGCTCACTACCAGAAAACACGGCAGGGCCGCACGGGCCCGCGTATTCCAGGCCCTCTTATGGCCGTTCCTGTCAAAGCGGCGGCATGTTGACGGGATGGCGTATACGGTTCCCAGATTAACCCTAACGGCAAAAGTAGGGAACACCGGCTACTGAAATTTCCTACCGGTTTGCCGTGGTCCCCACCTGCGGCTTTCGACAAACTAACGTTTGCTCGACACTAACGCCGGGGCACCATCCATGGCCACCCGTTCGGCCAAGAATGAAAGGAACCCTCGCCCTTAGCACCGCGGGTTCAGCTAAATTGGAGAGGTCGCTAAATTTCCGCCCGGGAAAACCCGACATCTCATTTCGTCAACCAATATTCAGTCTAGGGGTTACCTCTTCCGGCCGAGGTAACTAACGCCGAAAAGTGGATTAGAAGCATGCCACTTCCAGGGGTAGGGGGGCAGAAGGAAAGGTAGTGGGTCAGAACAGGGGGGGCAGTGCCGGCTTGAGGGAGCTTTGCGACCGGTGGCTCGACAGAGATTCCAGGAGAGGAAAGGCCCCACTCGAAACTAAAAGTAAGGTCTGAACTCACACACTTCAAAGACGCCCGGTATAGCGACCAGGCGGGCAGGGACGGATTTGTTCGGGCAGAAGGAAGGTGTCAGGACCGCGGTTCAGACTCCGAGAGAGCAAAGCGGAAAGGGGGAAATAAGCGACTGCGGTTTCGGCACTTCAGGGGGGGGGAAATTACCAAGTGTGAGGTAATCGAGCAAAGAAGCGAGACCCGACCCGACCCTGCTGCGGGGGAGGGAGGGGCTGAGGGGCGTTTGTCCATGTACCGTCTCTGCGGCGGCTTTAATCTGGGACCTGCAGGGTATTTGGTTTCTTGGGGGGGGAGGGTTTTGGGACAGGGCTAGCTCTCAGGGGGATCCATCAACACTGCGGGATCAAAGCGGTAGAGTTCGGAAAATATTGGCTCGGAAAAGGTCAGCTTCCTGGGTGACATTTTACTGGAAAGAGGGGCCGTATCATTCCGCAGCCAAAATTGACCAGTCGACGCTTCTTTATGAAAAACGAAAAGTATTTGAGCCAGCCTGGGGGCGCATCGCTACTACAACAAACGGAAGACATGTCAAAAGAAGCCGGTACTATCTCACACCGACGCGCCATGTCAACGCATGCTTTGTGATGAGAAGGGCGAAGCGCAGAACAATTGGTTGTCCTTGCAGGAAGGGGTCATCACCTTAGAAGGCGGTGTTGGGGGAATCTGGATTGAGTAAAACGGGGAGGGGACGCAGAAAACGGCAGAGGCCGTAGATGTCCTACCGGGGGGGAGCGGCAAGACAAGGCTAGGGATTTTGCGCAATGAGGGTTCAAGGGGGGTAAGATCAGGATTCTACAGGGGTTTATCTGCAAGTGGTGGAAAAAAAAACGGTGTATAGGCACGCAGGGTAGGTTCGGGAAAGGGTTATCCAGCAAAAATGAAAAAACAGCTTGGTCTTCAGAACCGTTGAAAGAAACGCCTTCCCCCAAGGGAAAAAATGCCAGAAAAGGAGAAGCATACTCGTATGGCGACTCCCACGGGGACTCAAGAAAGGGGAAGAGAATAAAGATACTCTTTGGGGTCCAAGGGAGGGGGATGCACATGGCAGGGGTGGCTTTAGTCTGGACGTATGTTTTCACAGACGAAAATGTTTGGTACATTTTGCAGGGGACCACAGGGCAAAGAAACAGGGACAATGCGTGGCCGCTTTTGACAACCACGTGAACCAATCATTTTCAGAGGCGAAGAAGATCGCTTAAAAAATCACCTGAAAAAATACCCTCCTCTCCTCAGGCCAGTGAGCGTGCCTGCCGCAATGCCGAAAATGCCGATACAGCTGGAATACGGGGGGAAAGTAATAGGTTGCGGGTCAACCCCAACGCATCTCGGGATGACAAAAGGCGCACGCTAAAAGTGGGGGCGCTTCGATGCTGCAATCTAAGCCTCACAAATAAGGGGAACTTGAAAATTTAGAGGGGCGCGACTACGAGCGAGGGGGTCACTAAAGGGAAGGGTGATATTTTCATTGTGGTGGAAGACAGAGCGCAATTCAGCTTGGGTATGGAAAAGAATATGCAAAGGCTATGAAAAGCTGCCGGGGAAAAAAAGCTCCGGTGGGACCGTCGGATTGGAATACGGCAATTGACCTTCTCGATGTTCACCCACAAGAGGGGAGAAGCGTTTTTTCAATCAAGAGAAAAAAAAGAAATAAAGGAGGGGATTCCCCAGGGGGGATGGGGTCACTAGCAAGCGTTGTAACACAAAACCATGCAAAAGAAAAAGGAAATAGTTCCCAACAGGCAGAACCTAAAGCACGGCCATCAGAAGAACTTCTATAAAAAAAGATAAAGCACATGCAGATTTTGGGGACACAATTCCACGCATAGGGTTCGAGCGGGCAGGGAAACCCGAAGCATCGGACACTGTGCTGCGGTAAGCTAGTTCAAAAACTTCGGGTAAATTGGTACCACACCTACTTAAGGAAAAAACCGCTGGAAACGGCAGGGGGGGCTGCCGCACGCCAAGCTTTGGGGGCGCAGCTAGGAGAAAACAGAGACCGCGTGCCCGCCAGGGCCACTTCATGCAGAAAATCCGTTCGAAGAAACTTCTTAAAGATAACGCAGAGGGGGGATGGAAAGGGTGGGAGCGTAAACGGGTAGTGCGGGCGAGTGACAACCTGGCATACCTGTTGCCCTGCACGAAAAGTAGCAAATTCCACGGGAAAAACTGCAAAGTTGGCTCGGGGTAGGAAAAAATTTCGGGAAGAAGAAAGGAAAAGGGGCAGGAGAAGACAGGGCCGGCAGTTGGACCTAAACGCGCAAAAATCTACTAGGTAAAGTTAATGGCAGGGTGGTGCACTGGTTAAGGGGATTTCGTCCAGTAACGCCAATTTCGTGATCAAATGATTCAGAGAAAGATATTAAGGGAGGTCATTCGAGGTTGCCTTGACCGAGAAAGGAGAGAAAATCTGAGGCCAGGGGCGCAGTCACTGACACAATATTTGGAAAGGGAAAGGCGAGGGCAGGAAGGTGTTAGAGTGGGGGCCGGAGTTGATCTGGTGAAACTTATAAAGGTCGGGAAAAGAATTCGAATTAATAAAAGAAAAGGGGGGGGGCCATCGCTGGAAGGCTGGAAACGGGTCTCATCTTTTGGGCAGTTTATTCAACGCGGTAGAAGGAAGGGGAGACTTGGTGAGAATTGATCTGTGAGGGGGGACGCCGGGAGTGAGGCCACTAAACGATTTTGTTTAAGTGGGAGGCCGAAGAGACCTAGGGGGGAACGTTCAATTTTCGAGGACGAACCACAAGATGAGAGGGGGAAGAAAAAAGATTATTCCGAAAGAAAAGCTGGCCCGAAAGGTCAGTACGCACCGAAGACCTTATATAACACAACTAAGCACTCACGGACAGGACTTCTGTCGCCCACGGGGAAAGCGGACAGGAACGGGATGAGAAAAGCCACGGAAAATCAAAAAAAAGCGCGGCGATCGCCGGGCGAAAGGAGGCTGGGAAAAAAATCTGCAGGGAAAGGGAATGTGGGGCAAAGGACTCGGCCAGACCGACGGCACTAGGAAGAAAGGAAAGGAAGGCGGAGTGCCAAGACAGGCAGACTCCGATACGGCTCATTTTTAAGACGGAGACCCTAACTCGAGAAACAACCTCGGAAATGCTTTCCGACGGGGTAACACTCGTCTGAAGGGACAGAGGGGGGTCAGCTCGGGATCTGCAATCAGCGACGCTGGAACCTCGCTGGGCGTTCTGGACAAATATCAGCTCAAGGACAAGTATTTTAAAAGGCACGTCCGTCCACCAAAAAAAAAGGAATAAAGGACATTCGAGGACCGACCTCTGCAAGCAAAAGGAGAGAAGGGGAAGGGACCACAAGGACGTCGGGACCGTCAATGTGGGGACCGGGTTCTGTCGTTTGCGTCATCCTAGAAGAAATCAAGGTCCTGGAGGACCAGCCTTCTGAAAGAGGCTCAAGGGAGGAGGGCCTGGAAGACAGAGGGGAGGCCAGAAGGCCAGCGGATCCTTACATCGAAAAGGAAGAAGGTCGTGGTTCAACCTACTCCAAAGGAGCGGCCTCGACACTGACCTTGAAACAGAGCTCTGACAGGCTCGGGGCGTAAAAAGGGCACCGTTTAACAATCCCTAGATGCCTAAACAAGGTGACCTCCTAGAAAAAGATTTACGCCCAAAGGGGGGGACGAAAGATCTCCACCAAACGGGAAGTTACCCATACAAAGCTGGGGTGGAGAACGGGTCTTCGTATAAAAAAAAATAAAGTCTCGCAGCCCTTGAAAGGCGGGCCAAGAATGGTAGGGAGCCAGAACCGTCCCCGGTCCGGTTCGGGAAATCTCACTGGGGAGAAACCGCCACCTCGGCGGATGGCGGGAACAAGGAAGACCATGTTTCCGGGGCGAACGTGAAAGAAGTACAAACACCGCCCCCCTAAAGAGGTCACGACGGGGTACGAAAAGGCCTGGGGGCACGTACCAGACAGGACTGGGGCCTCTACCTCCATCTTCTCAGGAGAACTCCCTTCACAGGCATCCTATAATCCACCAAGCGGGGTACCTGTCGTTCAAAAAAAAGGTGACAAACTGAACTTTCTATTTCTGGGAAAAGGGGGGGGGGGGGGGGTGAAGGGGGGTAGCGTTAAAAAGGCCCGAGCCAGACAGGATCCGGCTTCGCTAACAAAGACAAGGGTGGGGAAAGGAGGTTCGATGCTAAGGGGAGGACGCGTGACTCCTGGACGCCAGCTGAACATGACGAAAGGGCTAAAAGAAATGAAAGAACTGACGTAAAGATCGCGATCCCGGGAACTTGGGAGTACACCAAGAAAGCTCGCGACCGAAACATGGGAAAATGAAAAAAAAGTCGTCTTGCCTCCCTTCAAATGGAGGGGGGGACTGCGATCCGGAGGGAAAAATAGAGGGAAAGGGGGTGGAAAAGAGAAAGAGAGGAGGGGTTGGGTAGGGGAGGGGTCAGTATAGGGGAGGGGTGCCTCTGGTGTGGTGCGGTGAAGAAGTACGCAGGGGTAAGTGTTTGGTGGCGTCCCTTGCTGTGTGTGGTTTGGTGGGATAGAGGCAAGGGTGGGGATCCTTATTTCGCGGAGTTGTGTTCGTGGGATTCTTGCGGGGATCAGTTATAGGGGGGTTGGCACTACTGTGGTGTTGGGAGGGGAGTCGGCCACGGTAGGGTTACGCACAAGAGCTGGGGAACGTTAGGGGGAGGAGGGGGGCAAGGGTGCGAGGAGGGGGTGGGATATTAGAGAGGGGAGAGAGAGGGGTGGCGTGGGGGGAACTTGAGAAGCAAGGGCGGGGATGGATGAGAAGGAGAGAGAGGGCAGCGGGGTGGAGGGAGTGGGGAGGTAGAGAAAAACGCAGGGGTGAAGGAGGGTTAGGCACGATAGAGGGCGAGCGGTGGGGCAACATTTGTGGTCCCAATCAACATCAACACTCCGCGTTTCTCACACGAATCTATCCCACCATGGGAAACGTGGGAAACCGGCCAGACGGCGGAGAGCTCACAACAAAAACGAGGGTGAAGGGAAAAAAAGAGATTAGAGATAAGGAAGAAGGGGGTTCGCAAAACGTTTTCCAAGTCTTTGGACCAACACAAGGTTATCTGGGACGGCCCTGGGAGTGTCTACTGGCCACGAAGGGTTGCCGAGCACCTTGGAATTCCAAGCCAGATAACACCGAAAAGAATGTGAGGGCACGCTAACGCCAACCTTAGAAGAGTCACCTAACTACTCAGGGACACCCAGAAGATTATCCCTTTTTACCTAGACTGGGAATCGGTAAAATAGACCGTAAGTTGGGCGAGGGGGAAAGCGAAGGGGGGGAGCGGGATAAGAACTCTTCGTCAAAAAAGCTTATAGGGCTAATCCAGAGAGAAACAGCTCCTCAATGGCCCAAAACTTCTATGGGGGTGGGAGGAATGCAAAGACAGGGATAGATTATGAACGCGCGGAAGGGGGGGGGTGTGTCAAGTATCAAAAGACATCAACGAGGGTTCCAGGTGCCCTGCATTACTCTTGTTGGTAAGTGCTGGAAGAAATGTCAGTAGGTCGAAAGGAGGGGAAGGGAGAAAGAAGAGGGTAAGGGGACGTCTGCCATTCGGTTCGGAAAAACGTTCGTTTATGTTAAGTGGTCAGGTCCTACCAAAAAACTTTGAGGGTCCGAAGCCCGAGAGGTGAGGGTCTTGTAGGATGGGGAAAAAAGCCCAAGAAAGGGAAGTGGAAAGGGAACAACAAAAGGGGGAAAGTGGGAAAGCCGTGTGCTGGGAAAGGAAGTGGGGGGGAGACCCTGGAGGCTCTGAAAAAGAGTCAACAATCCGTGGGAAACGGAAGTCTTTTTCGTGAAACGGATCTGGCCCCTTTGGAAAATTTCGGAGGGATTCAGCATCTGGGAAATTCGGACACCGGTTTTTACTAGCTCCCGGGCGAGGAGGGGCAAGTGAGGAAAGGTGGAACCATTATTAAGAATGAGGATTGCTGTCTTAGCGGGGAAAGATCAACTTTCCTTCATTGAAAAAGGGGAGTACTCTTATGCTGGGGAAGTAGGAGAGCCCGGAAGGAAGGTTAAGAAGGAGGGTGGGTCAAAGATGGAAGGAACGGATCATTGTTCATCCGGTCAGCAGGAGGGAAGAGCCAATCTGAAGGAAGGGGATATGATCTCTCTTCTGTCGAGACCAAGGTGAAAGTACTACGGAAAGGGGGGCTTTCCCAAGGGAAATGAAGTCAGGTTGGCGGGTAACGAATCTTTAGGTTGCGTACCGTGAAGTGACTCAGGAGCCATTTTGTTTCAAAGACGTTCAGTAGAAGCCGGTTTGTGGTCTTGAACGTCTTTGCCAAAAAGACAGCGAGAATCAAATATTATGTGGGACCCTCCAAAGAGAAGAAAAAGAGACGGAAAAAGTAGAAAACGGACGTTCCACTTCAGTCAGGTGGCTGGGGGATTATCTACGCGGTGGGGGAAAGAATATTGGGAAATCCTATTAAGGTACTCAGAGAGGGGGGAAAGTCTTGGTAAAGGGACCGAAAGATTATTAGATGGAGTAGCCCTTCCTCAGTATATGCCAGGTCAACCGATTCAACGGACCTTCTAGGGAAACTAAGCGGGGGGTCATCCAAAGTACATAACTGACGCAGGGTGGAGTGATGAGCTCTGCTCCGCACCCCAGGGAGGGGGGTGCCTTCAGAGAATTGGTCTAACCAGGAACCTAAGGGAAGGGAAAGGATCAAAAAAGAGGTGGCGTTCACGTCGCATGAAGCTGGAGTAAATGAAAAGACAGCTTTGAAATAATCCTCTCTATTAAAGTCTAATTCCTGGGGGTCACCGATGATCCGATCAACGTTTACGTTGAAAAGAAGACTCTTGAGAGTGCGGAAAATCCAAGGAAAACACTACGCGATCTGGGGGATGGGGGGGAGGCACCGCTTCCTGGCGGGATCCGAATTGCGACATTCAGAGAGAAATAGAGAAAAGGGCACCGGGAGAAAAAAAGGGAAGATGGTCACGGCTCGAGCAATTAAATCTTTAAGGGTACGTCTCTTCAGTTTACAGAGGAAGCCGCGCGAGAAAAAGTAACTGCAAAAAAAACTGCTAACAAACGAAGCTTAATTTACAAAATGCCCTCTAAATCCGTTTGGCAAAGAAAAAGAACAACCGGGACGTTTGCTCAGAATAAATCCGGTTGAAACAAGTCAGGCACCAGACTGACGGAATGAAATAAGATCAGCAAAGGCTTTTAGTCAAGAGGGGGGACTTTCAAGGGGGAAGGGAAAAAGACCCGAAAAGTGCAACACAAAAGTAAAGCGCTCGCAACCATCGTCAGGGCGGGGGGCCGTCGGAAGGGCTGAAGACAGCCAACAAGAAGGAACCGAGGAAGCTGGAAAAAGTGAATTCACTGGGTCAGTTTCCCTAAAAGCACGTTGGAACCTCTGCAAATGGTTTCCGTGACACCGGAGGAGGCTCTTTTCTAAGTTAAGGGGAAAGGGGGGAAAAAGAAAAGGGAGGAAAGAGAGTCCAAACAAATAAATGAAGGGATTAAGGGCCAACCAAAGGAACAAGAAAAAACGCCGAGGGGTATCGAGCTTAGCCGGGGGGGCGAATGAAGGGAGGGTGCGGAAGGGAAGGTGCGGTGAGGGCTGGGAGAGACTTTCAGGTCCAGATCGAAAAAATCAAAAAACGGAAGGTCAGACAACCCGGCAGGGGAAAGAGTTGGGAGGTTCACTTCTTGGTAATGCCATTGGGAAACATTGAAGCAATCGGCGGGGAAGAGCTCAGAAGACCTCCTCTGAAAGCGAGGATTGCTGGGTGGTGAAAAAAAAAAAAGAGGAAGTGCCGGAATACTGGCTGTGAACAGGGAAAGTTTATGCGCTCTGGGAGGGCTGCTACCTGATGGTAACTATAGGGGGGGGGGGGGTCATTGGGTGGGGGGGGAAAAAAAAAGGGGAGGGAGATCGGCGTGAGTCAACTTCTTTATGCCCAAGGACCTAAAGGTTAGATCGCAACCTGGATTTGACGGGGGGCTTTAAAGGGGAAAGTCCATTTAAAATCCGCGACGCATAAAAAAGGATCTTTGAACAACTTACAGAGGCTTCAGTCTAAGGAACCCAGTTATCAGAACCATAGGAGGGGGGGGGACAATCGCTAAACCAAAGAAAAAAGAAAGAGAAGGAATTCACGGGAGAAAAGGGTGACGCGAGAGTCTTCGCGCATCCATTTCAAGGAAGCTGGGAGGCGGTGCGGAAGGGGCGCAGCTCCAACGAAATTTGGTCATCAACTTCGGAGATGCATGAAGGTTGGGGGAAACCGACGGAAAATGGGGGGGGAAAGGGTCCCGACCGGGAATCTAGATCGGCAGAACGGGGCCTGAATTCTTAAATTGAATCTTGGGGCGGGGAAACAACTTGGCGGGGTTTCTCAGGTGTTTAAGTCGTACAGCAAGTCTAAAAGGGTTGAATCGCAAAGTTGATTGGGAATGGGCAAAAGAAAACGCAGGAGTTGCACCTCAGTTTTAAATCTCAAAATTGAAAAATACTTCGGAAGGGCGGATAGAAAAGGGTACAGAAAAAGGGAAAAAAAAAAGACCCCATGAGGTGAATGAACGAGAAGAAAAGGGAACATCTCTTATTCGGGATATCCTAAACAAAAACGGAATTATTAAGGAAGAGGGGGGAGGAAAGGATACTCGAAGCTTGGTCCAAGGATTCAGAGGAATGCAAAGGGGTATGTCATTCTGTTTGAGTTATGGGAAGACCGGGGCGGCATTCTCAACACTAAACTTTTGGCAACGGTTGGGCATCCCCCAGAAAACCAAGGAAACTGACGTGAAATGGGGGGAAAACGGGCCTCACGGGTCATAGAACAGGGAGAGTTGGGGGGTCAGGACTGCGTCACCTGGAAGCTCCGTGAACAAAGATGCGAACTGCAAGAGGAAGCCCGAAAAGAACCATTCTTCCGGAGCTGCGGGTCGGAGGGCATACTAGGGGTTATTTCGGGGGGAAAACCACCTCCGGAGCGATAAAGGGGAATGACAAAGGCTCACGAAAAAAAGGGGTACTGCGCGGCAGCAGTATACCCTTCCAATCTCAGGGGGGGGGAAAGGAGACGCTGAGAACTACAGCCAAGGAGTAGGGGGGGAGGTGGGCGGAGGATTTCGGGGCTAGGAGAGGCAGATTGCTGAAGAATATTTAAAGGGCCACGGGGGGAGACAATCTGAAAAAAAGGTGGACAAGCTTGGAAGAGGCCATTTTACGAACGAAAAAATGTACAAGACAAATCGTCTACGAGTTTCATGGACTCGTCGGTCAGCGCTACACTAATTTTTGATGGAGCACAAAAAGAGGCCCGCAAACCTGAAAAAGAAAAAAAAGGGGAAGGTCCCCAAGCATGAAGCCACTGAAAGAAGCAGCAGACCGTCATTACCAAAGCCCAAGGATCCGGACATCAGAGTTAGAAAAGCCGAAAAAGAGGGGGGGAGGAGGAGAGGGGGGGAGGGTAGGAGAAGCGCTCTGTGTTTACTCGTTGAAAAAGGCAAAATTGATTTACACACAGACGAAACCTTAAAAGCCGTCGAGCGAAAGGAAGAAAAGCTCAGGAGAGGGTCCTACAGAAAAGCTGCGTAACAGTCATTAATAATCCTTAAGTCGCCAGGGACTTAGGAGGAAAAGATAACGGTAGGGGTGTACAGTGGGGGGGGGAAGAAACGGAGAAAGGAGTTCTATTTGCGTGAGTGGAGCGCCCTCATAAGGAGGAACCTAAAAGTAACTAAAAAGTCTCAAGGAAAGAAGACGTGCAAAAAAAAGGTGGGGGGGAGAGGTCGGGAAGAAAGAGACGTGAGAAATAGAAAAGATAATTGGGGCAGGAAGGCAGTAGTGGAGAAACTTCCCGGCCACTAGAAAGGGTAAACCAACTCACGGAAACTTTTTGATCTTTGGTGGGGACAAAAGGGGGAAGGGGATTTGAGTAAAGGAAGAGCAAAATCGGAGAAAAAAAAGTCTCGAGAGTGATGGGGCAGGGAGGAAATCTCTTTGCGTAGGAAAGAAATTCTTTAGTAGAGCAAACTGATAAAAAAGTTTGAACCGCATGTGACAAAAGGGGGGTAACGAGTCATACAGGAGAAAGGAAACGCGTGTGAGAGGTTTTTCCTGTTGGGGGGGGGAACTTATCACTAGTTTGAAAGAGAAATCAAAGGAAAGGACGAAGTAGGGAAACCCTGTACGAGGGGAAAACTGCGTCATCGTCTCACAAATCTGATAGAAAAGGAGCGGAAGGGCGCAGTTGAATCTTTTTACCGTGCCGATTGTTTGGACACAATAAAGGAGACAAGGGGTTTTCCGGGCAAAAAGGTCAAAACAAGGGTTTTAGAGAAAGGGCGAATTGTAACAAGCGTGGGAAGGAAGGGCGATGATACCGAGAATCGGGGAAAAAGAAAAAAATTAGGAAAGCAAGAGGCAAGGGGAAGTTGATTTGGAATCCAGCTTAAGGTAAACTAAGACCTTAACGAAAACTTTTCTCCACGGGAAAGACGAAGCAACAACGTGTGGATTATCAACAGAAACGAACGTCCCCATATTACTAGAAGCGCTCGGACCTCCTTCTTCAAAAGAACCGACGCAAATGGGGGACCAGGAAAGGAAAGTCTTCTACATTATACTTCACACACAAAACTTCCAGAAGCAAATAGAGAAGGACTTTGGAGGCCACAACTTTATAAAAAAAAAAAGAAAGAGCGAATGAACATAATTTCAAAGACTAGAAAAATAATCGTCTATAATTACAAAAGAGCAAGGATTCCCACCGGGGCATCTCATTTGTGTTTTGGTTGTGGGGGGGTGTCCTTCAGAACTTCTGTTCAAGAGGAGGGGTCAAGTCTAGGGGTAGCTGTCCATCATCGGGAAGCTATGGAGAAGGGACGAGGGATCTTCTTGCACAATCGGAAAAGCCGAGGAGGAAAAGAATAGTACCGGGTAATTCACTTAGGGCCACACAAAGTCAGGGGGATATTCGAAACCTAAAACCTCTTGCAAAAAAACCTGCTCAGAAGGGGGTGGCTGTAACCCCTACTGCGCGCTTGAACAGGTTTAACGTGGCTTGATTGATAGGCTGCCTCGAAGATAACATACGAGGAACGTTCCGTGCGTTTCGGGAACAGAAGAAGGAGGAAACGAGTAAGGCCTACACTGGATCATGCCTCTTCGAAAGGACCGAGAAGGTTAGCCTTACCTGCCGTGAAGTCTCCCTCTGGGGGCATTGACAAAGGAGAAGAACGTTTTCAGAAGACACGACTAACATTCCTCTTATCGTTGAGCAAGGAACCATACCGTTCTCTCCTGCTATCAGGTGTGAGAGGGGAAGAGCAAAAAACGTTGAAACAACAGAGGTCACTAAGGCGCTCTACTAACAAGGTACTGGTAACTCCGAAAAAAATTACAAAACCCGGGCAAAAAGTCCGGAAGAAAAAAAAGGAGATCAGAAACACGAACGTACCTTACCAATCGGCTAGCGAATGACGTAGGGGAGGCCGAAATTCTCCCCAGGAGAATTTAGAAAATTCCAAAAAAAAGAGTTCGAGGGCAAAGGGGGTCCCGGCGGGGGGGACGGGCCTTCCTCAATTGTACGAAAAATCGGAGGACGAGGAACACGTCTAAAAGCAGGTGTCCTGGGTCGGTAAACGTAAAAGGACAGGCACCACCATCCTCAAAAAGCGTAGAAAGGGGGGGAAAACAAGGGCACGTACCAGAAATACGCCTCACCAAGCGTGGAGAATGAGAAGAAAATTAGGTCATCATCGACGGACCAAGAAAAACGAATGCGGCCACCATGGAAAACCTTGAAAAGAAAAAGGGAGGGGGTAGAGTTGCCCAGCTATGGTTAGAAAAACCCCGGCCGAACCTCGATAGGTGCCCTTCTCACCTCGATAAAAAAAAACGGCGGCCTTGTAAGGGCCGGAGCAGGGGAGGAGAAAGTCGAAAGAATGGTTGAGAAGCGAATCATTTTAAGGCACGGCATGGGAGATCAAAGGGGATAGACCCTAAAGAGAGCTGCCCGGACCAGGGTTTAATTGTCTCGGGGGAGGAGAGGGTAACGGGGAGGAAATTGGGACATTACGGATGAAAGATCTACCATTCTCTTTCTCAGCTGAGACTCCACATAAAACTTAGAGGGGGAGAATTCTGGTGAACCCTATCTAGGTCCCTCTA
>Ga0179591_1359740_pt1 | contig 14770 bp, 21 predicted proteins | sample CZOMad2_1_08_16f_FD_182891 | JGI IMG/M metagenome (GOLD analysis project Ga0179591, IMG submission 182891) | Vadose zone soil fungal communities from Angelo Coast Range Reserve, California, USA - CZOMad2_1_08_16fungal (PacBio error correction) | ecosystem: Environmental > Terrestrial > Soil >...
CGCGGCCATGGAAACCAAGTCCCTCAAAAGGGGGGGGACGGGATTTATCAGGCTCCCGACAGAAAAGAATAATCAAAGATCCCCAAGGAAAGGATGCTTGTGGGGAAAAAGATAAAGACCGTTTCAGGGGTTCCCTGGGCCAAACCCGATGTACTGCGGACAGGTGGCATGAGATTTGGGCGCGACCCCCCTTGGAAAGCAGACCGGCCGGTCCTAACTGGCAACGCCCGCTGAGGACAAAAACAACCAAAAACAGCTACAAAAGATCCGCACGACCGCGCTGCAGATGGAAAATCACCCGAGAGGCAAAGTTGGAGGGATGACGGAGAAACAACACACCCACGGAGGATTAGAAAAAGAGGGGTTTGCCCGACATTTCATGTCCGTATCGAGGGGGGGGGGCCAAATCAAGCGGAATACGCAACTGGGGGGGGTCCGCTGGGGCGGGGGTTTTTTTGGTTGTGAGCAAGCGGGAACGTTTGGATTAACCCTTTACCCTCCAGAGGGGGGGGCAGCCCAAAACACCTCCCCCAAGGGGGGGTCCAGTACAGACACCTCGCCAGGAAAACAAGGGACAGCCCTAAAAAACACCGCCCTATATAAGCGAACCCCGAGGTTTGGCAGATTACAAGAAAGGGGGGCCATGGAGGCGAAAAACCCAAAAAGCGATCATCTGGTTTTGGGTCCACACACCCGAGCTTGGTCTTCTTGGAAGAAAAAAGGTTGATGATCGAGTGGATCTTTTGTGGAGTGGTAAGGCTCACGATCACCTTAAAGGAGCCTTGTCCGCCAAAAGTCAAGGGAACCTGGGTATCCAGAAAAGGAGGGTTTTGACCGGCGGAGGGCATCACTAGCCTCGATTAAAATTGAAGCCCTGACCCGACAAAATCAGCCCTCCCGCCGGGTCATGTGGAGGACACTAGGGACGAAGCCTATTGGGGGGGGGCGATCTCGGCGATCAGGGGGGAAGACCGTTTCGCCCAAAAAAACTTGTTCCCATGGGTGCCGGCCTTCGATGACCACGAGGAAAACACGACTGTCCGGGGTGGTGGCCGGGGGAGATCGGTTAGGGAAGGGAATTGCCGCACTAAGCGATGGGCCCGAAAGAGAAAAATAGGAAACCAAGGACATATGACGTAAAGCGGTTGCAACGGGGCTTTGAAGAAAAATCCCATATCGGGAGAGGCTTGAAAAAATGGTTCGATCCGGAAAAGCGGCGGGGGTGTTGCGAAAATCGGCAAGACCTCGGAGCGATCAGCCGAAAACGTTTTGTTACTGCGACCGGCAGAGGGAAGCCGTGCGTGCGTGATGGGCTAACAGAGAAAGGGGCCAAAAAAAGACTTGCGCCGCGCGCAAAAGCCTCTCGACCTCACCAAAAGTGTGCGAGAACGCCCCATCGCACGGCAGCCAGGCGCGAACATGTGGACGATGACCGCGGAAGCGTAGTGACGAAACAAAAAAAAAAAAAATTGAGACATGTCGCCCGGCTGGGGTGGCAAGAACCAACAACTTTGAAAGCATCACCTTTCTAAGCGGGCCCTGGGCCCCAAAGGCGGGTCCCCCGGCAAACGGGTACCAAAAGATAAGAACGCAGGCTGATCCGCCTAAGTTTCCAAGGGTTTTCAGGGAAGAAAGCGGTCATGGCCAAGCCAGTTCAGAAATTCGGGTGGGCAATGCATTCTAGCTCACCAAGCAATTGTGTCTGTCAGGGAAAAACCTAGGCGCTGTTCTAAAAAAAAAAAGTCTTAAAGGAGGCCATGTTGGAAATAAAAATACGGCAGCGGGACAGCTGCAAAATTGCAATAGTCTGGAAAATTTCCCAGGAAAAGGAGCACGGGAGAGACAAAACAAACGCTGACGGCCGTAGTCAGCGAAACCGCACAGCCGCCGCAAGAAACCGTTTGCACGGAAAAAAATCGAAAAAAAAAGATCCTCCAAAAGACCGTCGCCTGTCTGGGGGAGCCGCGCGAAGAACGTGACATCGAATCAGGTGGAAAAAGCCGTCGGGAAAAGTCGAGTGCGAAAAGTGCCCGCGGCAAATGAACTGACGAGCGGCGATGTCTGAAGCCCGGCGCAAAAGCGGCCCCAAACGCCTCGGAGGAGGATTTCATGAGCACCTCCCAACGTCCATTAATAGCACAGGTTGGAGAAAGCAGATGTGTTGCCAACATGCGCGGGAGGGGAACAGTTCGGCGTTTGGGGATTTGGCAGGAAAGGTCAAAGGAAAGATACCGTAAGAAGACATCGGGGGAAAGAGGGGGAGGCCCCCGAACAAATGCCCTTTGAACAATAAGCCACAAGATCAGTCAAGAAAGCGGCCTCAATCGGATTGACGTGTAAAAAACGTTCCCACCTTCGATTTGAGGAATCGCAAATCCACCGAAAAGCAGTTCAGGACGGTGAGGTCCGGCAAAGAGGATCACCCCCCAAAAAGGCCCGGGGGAAAATACCAACCAATCACTTGGACGCCTTAAATGCGCGCTCAAAAAGAAAGAGCAAAAAAAAACTTGGGGAGGTGTGTCAGAAACCTCATGGGCAGCTCGCCAAAGGGAACGTTTGGAAAAAGTGTTTTGACGGAAAACCACGGGGGAGTGTTCCGCGGACCAAAATTCAGACGGAAAAAAGTACGCCTGAAAGAAAGTTCCTGCAAAAGAAGAGCCCTGGAAAGTCCAAAGCGGATCGCCAGATAGCCCTCTCCCTAAGTTTCCACGAGAAGATCGAAAGAGGTGGGAAGGGAAATAGAAAGCGAAAGGAAGTGGGGTGGGGGTGTGCAAGAACCACTAGTTTTGAGAAATAGCGCTCCCCACTCGGATTTGACATCAATAGCTTTTCTCAACGCTGAAGACAGGGGAAAAAAACTGTCACAAAGACCCAAGAAGAAGGCGCGAAATCAAGTGAGTGGAGTCTGGAAAACATGCTGCCAAAAACGTATGTCCAGGGAAAGCCGCAAAAACCGCACTGAATCCACCAGGGGGAGGGGACCATAAAACAATGTGCACAGACAGGCCCCCAATCCTAAAGAAACATTAAACTCACAAAAGAAAAAAAGAGATGGGCTGAGGGCATGAAAGGGCGCTAGAAAAAATGCGGTTCGGATAAAAGACCGGGGGATCAACCTTGCTCGGGGGTCGCGCAAGCGGCAGACTTCGTCAAGGAAAAAAAAAAGAACAGGGTGATCCTCCTCACAAAAAGAGGAAAAGAGAGAAAAGTTCTTGGGGGAAGAGAAAAAGGTCGCTGATGCTGGGCGGTCCGGAAGTCTTCCGTCGTCGAAAAGCGAAAGTTGAAAATTTCGAAGAAAAGAGAGGGAGGGAGCGCCGGGGCGGAAATAAAAAATGCAAAAAAAAATCGCGATCATTGATTTCATTTCATCCTATAGCGAAGGGGGAAAAAACGGCACATTGTGGGGTGAATTAATGCCGACCAAACCGTGGGGGATGTGTTTTTGTACCAAAGTCCCTTCGAGGAGGCGTTTCAGCCCCGCCCCCCCCTTGGGCAGCATGTTGGAACCGCCCTTTTTGGCACAAAACACGAAAAATGTGACTCGAAACGTTGTGGAGTCGCCGTGGGAAATGGTCCCTCGTGTTTGGAAGCCCTGCCGGGGGCGCCCCCGTTTTCGATAAGAAGAGGGGCAATCAAAAAAAGCGAAGTAAAATAACCCGTGGCTGGGGGGCAAACCAATACGGGCAAGCGGCCTTCTAAATTTCTTGAAAAAGCCCACAAAAAACGCGACGCGAGCTGCGGGCCTCGGGAAAACATGGAGTTGGGTAGAACTATGCAGGTTCGAAGCTTGAACTTGGAAACGCGTATGAGCAAAAGAACTTCCACTCCAGTCGGCGAGCATGAAAAAATCCACCTGCACGTCCGTTAACACGAGAAGTGAAAGAGGGATGAACTGGTCAGTCCTGCACCGGCATAAACTTCAGCTGGAGTCTCCTACAAAAAAAGTTGGAAGAGTGCATTGGGCGGGACCAAGAAAGGGGGGCAATCAGTTCCCATTGGGCACTCCTCGAAGGTCCGCCGGGAGAACAACCGGCGGGGTAAAAAATTGGCGTGCCAATGAGGGGGCGAAATCAACCAACTGTCTGGAGACCTGACAATCTTGAAGAAAAAGCCTATGGACACATTTTACAATCAGAAGTAGCCGAGAAATGTGTCCTTTGCACACCCGGACAAGGGAGGGTTTCGCCTTGCGTAACTAGATGTATATACAAGAGGTATCCGGGAAAAATTAACCCTCCCCTTGGGAAGAAAATGTCCTGCCAAAGACCCATGCAATTACAGGAAAAAAAAAGAGCGGCAACAGAGAATGCCGTTGCAGTGAGCCAGGGGGGTCCCGAAGGCGATTACTTGAAGAAAGTAGGAGCGCGAAACTTTTCCTGCAGAACGAGCGAGGAACGAATGCCAAGCGAGACGGGGCAGGAACGCACATCGACGCGAATGCATTTGCCGGGGCAAAAAATTTTGCTCGACGGAGAAAGCGCGAAATCGAAGAAAAGCAACTCGGCAGGTCAACACGGGGGGGTCTCGCGCCTTGGACAATCCGAGGCAAAAGGAGGGGGTAACAAGGGGCAAATGGTCTACAGGGAATCCGCGGCGGATGTGCGAAAAGACTTGACGCCCCCGGGGGGGGGCGAGTTTGCGGGCTCGCCGGCTCAAAAAGCCCTAAGGAAAAACAAAAAGCCGTCAATCTGTGGAGCTTACGACGCCTGCAGAAAAAAAATTTTTTGACAAAAACATGCCTTGAACAAGCTTAATCCGGATGAGATCTTGGAGGGGAAAAAACCTACAACGGGCAGGGTGAATTGGTGAAAAAGAAGAAGCCCCCTTCATTTGCCCCACCGAAAAAGGCCTACATGGCAAATTGCCGCGCTCCAAGATATAAAAATCACCTCCCCCTCTCCCCCGTGCGCAACGTCCGTCACCGGTAAACAGGCGTGGAAACGGGACTGTACCTTTCATAAAAATCAGCATCAAAGTCCCCATCCGCTGAATTTTATTAGGGGACACCGTCACTAATCTGAAAAAAAAGGACTATCGAGAAAACACGCAAAAGTTCATCCCGTTGAGTGGAACCGCCTTTGTTCGTACCCAAGCCAGAAAAGAACCATGCCTATCGGAAAGGGGGCGTGGACCTGCTCCGGGGAAAAATAATTCTGGAAAAAAAAAAAGTTTCTCATAAAAAACCTCAAGTGGAACGCTAAGGGTGCCCAGGGTCCGCGGGGGGCTATTTGGGCGTCTCCTAAGGAACCCCGGGATCTAGGAAGAAAGATCGTAAATGGCACCTCTAAAAGGCGAGAGTGGACCTCTCAAAAAAACTGGGTTCGAAAACAACCGACCACTCACGAAAACGCCTTCAAGAGAACAGACCAAAACGCTGAAGTTGCGAAAGAGCGAGAGGGAGAGCTAGGCGAGGTTCAGCCCGGCAAGTCCGATCGACAAAAAAGCCTCCAAGGGCGAAACAAGAACAACGCGAAGAGATGGAGAACCGCAAAAAGAACGACGGGCAAAAAGTACAAAAAAGGACGGCAAAAAAGGTTTGAGAACCAGGCCGTGACTATTTGATTCGGGGGCCCATCCCATCCAGAATGTGCAATCAAAAAGCCCGGACTCCGCACAAGGCCGCCCAAAATGCCGACAGTTGGCGATTCCGTGACGTTGTGCCCGTGCAAATGGGAACAGACGAAAACTGCTGCCCCCCAGGGGAAAACCAAGAGAATACCAGAATCCCTCCATTCCCAAAGAATTCTGTCCTAAAACTTCATTACGTAAAAAGGAAAGAAACAGGTGAAGGGGCAAGAAAACAAAAAAAGACCGTTGGTTTCTGGGCCAACTAAGGCTTGGGAAAAAAAGGGCTACCAAAAGTGCAAAACCCGGAAAACGCCCCGGAACCTGCGAAGCCAGGCCCCGTAGGGATCCGCATGTCGCGAGTTGGGAACTCCACCGTGGGGAAAGAAGCAGGGGGGATGCCGAGCGGGACATAACACCGATCTAAGGCTCGCTAGGAAGGAAACAATCGCCGGCATAGGAGAAACTCACTGTGGACTTCCAAACAAAAAACAAAAGGGGGAGCCCTGGGGGGGGGTTGTCGCCGAAAGGGAAAAGGAACGTCGGAATCACAAGAAAACGTCCGGAAAAAACTAGGGGGAAAATGGGGGAAAAGAGCTGTTCCTGCGCCCCAATAGTTTAAGTTCTCAAAAGGTCCTGGAGCAAAAAAAGGGTGCCGACGGGCCGTGTCAAGGAGAACTGTGCAACGAATCGGAAAAACAAAAAACAACGACCATCCAGCTTATAAAGGAAAGGCTAAAGGGTGAACACTCAACCCGGCTATCAAAAAAAAGTGGGGGAAATCTCTAAAAAAAAGGAAGGAGGAGAAAAAAAAAAAAGAGATGTTGTGGGGCAACGAAAACAAAGTTCATGTCCGAATCGAGGTGGCCATCAAAAAGAAAAAAAACCGCGGCAAAACGGAAAATCCGCCTGGGGGGTTGTGTGTTGGGAACATCATCGGACCACGGGGGAGGGACGACCGCGTGAAGGACATCTGACAATCCAAAAAAAAAAACCGGAAAGAAAGTAAAAGCTCTGCCCATTCCCAAAGGGGCCGGAGGGGAGACCAAAAAAAAATAACACTACACCCCAAATTTCCTTTGTTGATTCCGAAAATTGGCACAAGGAAAAAGACACCAAAGGCGATCATTTGGTTGAAAGAAAAAACACCGTTTATCTTGGGCGCCGAAAAGAAAAAAGCAAAAGCCAGGGCGGCTAAAATCTCGTGAAAGAGGATCGGGGGTGGTAGAGCGCCATAGAATGGAAAAAGCCTGCAAACGGATTTCACACTTCCGCCAAAAAGGGTATCCTACTTTAAAGTCAGTACTAAGGGGATTACTTCAATCAATTTCTTCAGCGTCCCTTAAGTAAGATTCATGAGTTCAGAACCACATGGCAAAAGACTCTTTTGATGTTTCACAAAAAGAACTAGGGGAAAAAGGCCCTTGAGGGGATTTTTAAAGAATCCTGAAAAACCACCAGGGGTTCGCTTAAGGAAACGCACCAAGGATGAAAAAAGCTCATAAAAGGCAAAAAATCGCAAGCCCGACGGGGGGGGTGGCGAAAGGGCGGGCATCGATTGAAGGCGAAAAAAACTGAAGAAGCGGAGAAAATAGCCATAGGCCCGTGTCGGCCCACCACCAAGGGGCAAAAAATAGGCCTAGGTTGCCCGGGGAACAGTTTTAGCTTCACAGCTATTCCGTCTTTGGTAAGTTGCTTTCCGAAGTGAGCACGGCAAAAAAAAAATTGGAAAAAGACGGGGTTACAATCGCATAGCCTAACTCAACGCAACACAACGTTAGCTCGGCGAGGATGAAAAAAAGCTTAACTTCCCTTGAAGGGGCGCCGGAAAAAAGCGGCGCGGAAAAAAAAGGGGTTGGCGACGCAAATTCCTCCATCAAGCCATCAGCTACGCCAGGCCCTTTTTTTGGAAAGAACGAACGCCCAAAGGCGTGGAAAGAGGCCACCGCAAGAGGCACAATTTGGCAGAGGACTGAAACCATCTCAAAGGTTAGACTCTCCCGGTCCAAAAGCGGAGCAGGGTGCCGCGGTGGGGGGTGAACCACGGAGGATCAACTCAGGAGTCAAAGTCGGTTCCCCCCAAAAACGTGAAAATTCAGCGGGGGGGGAGCAAAAAAACAGGTGCTGCCGGATCCCAAAGTGGCCACGGGGAAGTCGAGAGCAAAGACCAGGGTCAACACGCCATGACCGAAAAGGCCGGCTCCGAAGGGACAGCCAATCACCATGTGAATGAAGCCAGCGAGGAGCAGAAAGTGAAAAAAAAAACGCCCTGGGGACAAATGTGTGGGGAAAAGAAAAATACGGCAAGCTGACGGCCTGCAACAGACCCCGCCGAAAGTTTAATTGAAAAAAAAAGGCGCCGCCAAAAAAAGCCAACCAACGAGGGGCCAAACCGTTTCAAACGGAACCCGCACCAAAAAAAAAAGAAGGATTGGAGACGGCCAACGGAAAGCAAGCCGAACCGTAAAACCGGCTTCCAAAAAAGATGTCGAAAAAAAAAACGAAAAAAAAAAGACATCAGGTGCGCAGAGTCCTCGTGGATCAGACGCTTCAGAAAAAGGGAAAAAGAAGCCAACTTGGTTTGAGTCCGGTCCAAGGGAAACGAAAAAAGATGCAGGAAAAAAAAAGCGTCGGCAACGCAGGCAAGGCGAGCACTCAGTAAGAAGGGGCATGCGTCAAAAAAAAGAACGGCGACACAAAAACTCCCGACAAAATGTTTGGAATGAGGAGCGAAAATAAAACAGAGGTTGCCGCATAAAGAAAAAAATATTTGGGGAAAAGGTGGGCCAGGCAAAACTTAAGGGCGGTCACGATCGTGATACCGGAAGGGAAATCAAGCAAAACGAACGGCCCGAACAAACACCGGGTGGGGAGCAGCCACATTGAAAGGAACATGCAAAAAAAAAGGGCATCAGAACTTGGTCCGGAAGGCCAGCCCTTAGAGGGTGTTTGACGGAATCGCCAATGCAGGAAAAAAAAGCAAAGCAAAAAAAGGCACGATTTTTGAGGAGGCGGGAAAAACGAGGGGATCACCGTGCCGGCCCCACCCAAAAAAAGGGATCAACCCTTGGGGTAAAGGGGGAAAAGGAAAGCCGTCAAGAGAATCCCAGCGTGGTCTTGTGGCAAATGAAAGCCCTTGGGGGACAGTGTGAAAGAAGTGTGCTCCGAACACAGAACTGGGGGTGCCTGTTCAAAACCCGTTAAGCATAAGAAAAAGGAAAAGCAGGAGACGTCGTCGAAAGGGAAAAAAAATTACGCGCCGGGGGGGGAAAAAAAAGGCTAAAGCCGGATCAGATACTGCAGAACTCCCACTCCGGTCACTGATCCGCTTTTCATCGAAGGGGGAAGGTTGGGGTAAAAAAAAAAATAGAAAAGAGTGGTGCAAGATCCCAACGGTTCTTTGAACTCGCAACGCCAAGAGAGGGAGACATAGCTTTTCGAACCGGGGCCCGGCCAAGGCCCAGTGAAAAAGGGGTCAAAGCCCCCAAAAAGAAAGCAAGGAAAGTTGAAAAAGGCCTTGGAAAAAACCATAGGCCCGAAAAAAAGACCTTAGGGCGCCGGAGCCGCCTGCAATGAAAAGGGGGGAAACAAACACCTCAAAAAGGGGGGGGGTCGCAGAAAAAAGACATGCTCGCCAATCCTAATGGAGAAACATGAAACGCAAACAATGAATCGCGGGGCCTGCATAAGGGGGAAGGCCCAGGAAAAAGCGTCCAAGGGTCAACTGACACGGGGTAGCCGCCCGATAGGGGGAAAGAATAAAAGGAAGTCGCCATCATCGAGAGATAGAGTCCATCATCTAAAAAAAAAAAAAAAAGATAGAGGAAGAAGGAAACCATGTTCGCGGATGGCGGCACTGACAGTGGTGTACGAGAAAAAAACCAAAAAAAAAAAAAAAAAAAAAAATTTGGCCGCTACCCAACCTAGAAAAAGGGGACACGTAGTTTTTCCCGCAAGCCGGAGGAGAGTCCTGGCCTTCCCCAAAAATGCATCCCCATCTCCTGAGCGGGGTTCAATGAAGGGGGGCCTTGTGCAAAAAAAAAAAAAAATGAAGGGGCACATTGTTGGTGTGGGACCGAAAAACAGGGAGGGTGTTTGTTGCAAAGGCCGGAAAAAAGGGGAGGAAAAAAAACCGCAAAAAAAAAGACGTCTGGGTCGGCGGTTTGTCAATCCCTTGGGGGAGAGCCGTAAATGGCGCCGCCTTCCAAGGGGATCGCCTTTTGGGGGAACAGTGAAAAAAAAGGAAAAGTGTTTTCAACCATGAAAAAGAAAAGAGCCGGGAGGGGGAGAGATGATGGGTCAATATGATTGTCCTGCGCAAAAGAGTTTCAAAGAAGGGAGAGGGAAACCAGATTACGAAGTCGCGTCTTATGAACTGGGGGACAGCCAACACGACCAAGGCGAAATGACCTTCGGTGAAAAACAAAAGTATGCAGCTTGGAATTGGGCCGGCGCGTATGGGGGGTGGACAGGAGCCTGCATAAGAGTCCACAAAAAGGCCTCTGGGGAAAAAAAAACATTGAGGTAGCACACGCCAACCTTAGAAACGGCCTCTCCCGTCAATTAGAGCAAAAAAAAAAAAATGGCAGGAAAAAAAAAACCCAGCCTCGACGCGTTGCCGGAGCATCTGCATAAGAGTAACGAAAGGGTTCGATCCAACTTCCAAAGGTTTGGGGACTGAAAAGATCCTCAAATGGCAGCCGGAAAAGCACCTTAAACTCTTGCCATGCCCATTATTTCGGTTAAAACAGGGCACCACAACCATCGAAAAAAAAAAAAAGGGGGAACGCACGTGACCACCGAAAAAAAATAAAAACAGTGAAAAAAAAAATTTCTTCAAAAGGGGGAGCACAGGATACTTCATCAATTTGGGAAAGATGAAAAACCTGAGGGGGTTCTTCCGGGAAAAAGGGAGTCCTCTGATATCAGGATTCGTCCTTAAAGAGGACCACCAAGACCCTCAAATGTCCAAGGGCCCCCCCAACTTTTCCAACTCCTAGTGAAAACTATGCAGACATCGGCCGGGAAAAGGGACGCCTAATAACCAAATTTTCCGAAGATTAATTGACAGGGTACGGAAAAAGCAAAGGAACTTAACGAGCAGCCACTCCATCTGCCTTCAAAAGGAGGAAGAACCTGCCGCAACGCGAAGGCCGATTTGGAAGGGGGACCCTGGTTCGGCCACAAAAAAAAATTTTGCCGAGGAAAGGGATTAAAAGGGAGAAAAAGACACCTTATCTATGTAAGAAAGAGTTAGGAAGGATTCCCTAATGAAGGATTCTAAGCAGAAAGAAAAAAACCTTTGCGGAAAAGAACCTGGCTGCAAAGCAGGGCAGCCCAAATGATCTGTTTCAGTGTGATTGGGCTAAGGGGGACGCCGTGTTTAATGCGTTTCTTGAAGGGGGGAGACCTTCGGGGTTTCTCAATAAGGGAAGTAACGAGTCACTCTGGGGCACCGTACGCCAAACTGCAACCTTATGGTTTTATGAAAGCAACAGGCCCTTTGCAAAAAAAAGCCCGGGCAGGCTGCCCCTGCGTTTGGGCCCAGCCGACAACATGGGCAAAAAGGTTGGTTGGGAAAAACAGCACCGCAGGCCATGACCCCCAGATACATGGGAAAAATGAAAAAGAAAAATCTCTAACGCCACAGGACCTTTGTCTGAGGGACAACACAGTCCCAGCAGTGTCCCAATTTAATTTTAACCCTTCTGAAGGGCCGGGGGACCACGCTACATCCCTGTGAGTGATCAAAAAAAAAAGAAGGGTGGTGTGGGGAGAAACAGTGCCACGCGAAAAAAAAAAAAAAAAAAAAAGGCTTTAAAATCAATGTGGCGTGTACCCCTCGGGGAAAAAAAACTGAAAAGGCCAACCCTCTCTGGGGGCGAGAACGCAATTGGGGCAGCCTCTATTGTAACAACCTTCCCTCGAAAGATGTTTTGGAAAAAAAGGGCCAAACGAAGGGGCAAACATCCCCTGGTCGTAGCGAGTCACATGGGGGGGAGGCATTTCCGCGCAAAGATAGGGGGCCTCCGCCTCTCCCTTCTCCGTCAAAACCGACAGGTCGAAACCTTTAAAAAAAAGCATGCTTCGAACGAGAAAAAGAACTGCCTTTTCTGCTGGCCTGCAAAAAAGAGTTGAGACAAAAAATGCGAAGGGTCGACGACCCCCGACACCCCCCCGCCTCTTTTAGCCGAATCTAACCAAAACAAAAAGAAAAAAACTTTTATCGGAAAGCCCTCAAAAGAAGAAATCGACCTCTCCCGGAGGAAACCAGCAGCCCCAGGCTATTATGCCAAACCGGTGTTCCTAAACATAATGGCTTGAAGTCCGAAAAAAAATCACCCCTCCAGAGAAAGCCATTCAAAAGCAACCATCTACAATCCTCCCCGGCCACTTCCGCCCAAAGGTGGTCTTCGCCGAAGAGGAGTCTGAGAGGCCCCCGGCAAAATGAAAGGTGAAGACGAAAAATGCAACCCCTGCCAGCCGGGTGACGAATCAAAAGAAAGGCAAACTAGAACCAGTCGCCCCCGCAAAAGGGCCGAAACATTTAACAGGCGCAAAGGAGGCACCGGAGGGTCAAACGATATTGGAAATGAAGACCTAGCTAAACCCATGGTGATAAAAAAAGGCAAAAGAAAAAAGAAAGCCCGGAACCGTCGTCTCAAAGATCACCGGCGAGGATACCTCACTTTTTGGTGCAAAGGGGGAAAGGTTGAAAGTCGTGGCAAGAGCGCGCTAACTACTAACCCTTTATTTCGTCAGGTTGAGGTCAAAAAAGAGGGGGGGATGCAAAACGTTCCAGAATCGAAGGGGGTTGACTAAAAGCATTCCCAGGGATCAAGGGGACTTCTAAAACAAGGATCATTCCTTGGGGGAAGAAATGGCAAGGATTCGGAAAATCAAAAAGGAACGCACACGTCCCCTTTCTTTTGGTGTGCACATAAATAAAGAAAAGGAGGGGGGGTGGTTTCCGGGCGGGACTGGTCTGCAAAAGATGTTAAATCGGGGAAGGGCTTCTCACTTTAACTGGCCGGGTAGCCTGGGAGAACTTCAAGACCCAGATTGAAGGTGAAGAAGCCTGTTCCAAAAGACGCCATTTCTCTTTATCCGCAGGGAAAAAACCTCGCAGGGACAATAAGACCGACCAAAGATGCCTCATCCCGAATCTTTTGATTGCCTCCTCCGAAACAACGGTTATTAAAGTGAAAAGATATAGGGCCCGAGCGGTCATTTCATAGAGGTGGGTGATGTTTCCGCACAGGTCCTTCCCTCCTATTCTAGGGGATGGGTCTCCGGGGGGAAAAAAGTGGGTTTGTTAACCTGTTTAATTGTAAATGAAAACGTCCGCAGCCGCACGCAAGGTCCGCGAACGTACATCGGGAGAAAAAAAAAAAATGCCCGCCCTGGAAAAACCTGACCAAAGGTATTGCACCAAGCCTTTAAGGTAAAGGGTGGGGGACTTCCTTGTCACATGTCGGACGAAAACCAATTGAAAATCATCTGTGGGGGAAGTGAAAACCACACAAGTTGGCGGCTTACCCCATAGCAAGGAGGCAATCTCCATTGAAAGAGTGCCCAAAAAAAAATCTGGGGGGTTGTAAGCAGCATGCGAGGAAGAGATTACTTGGGTTCAAAAGCGAAAACGGGGTTATCCATACTTGCCCGAACGGGGGGTCCGGGGGTCATATAAAAAGGGTCTTGCGAGGTTCCCCGATGAATATCCTCCGGTCCATATTTGAAAAAAGGATCAGCGAAACAAAAAACCTGTGTGCGTTTCGAGCAAACTCGAGGGGGGCTAGTCGGAAAATGGTCATCGGGAGCCTAAAGGACGCCGGCGGGGGCAAGCAAGTCTCCTAAAAACCCTTTGCCAGGGGCAAATTGACGGGCGGCACGAAGTCCAAAGCACTTGGCGTCCTTGGCCGAGATCTGAGGAAAGCCCCCCGGGGAAAGTGTCGGTATGGAAAAGAGCCATTTTAGCCATAACTGGTTCCGCACCAACTTCGAAAACGCTGCAAAAAGAAGGCGCGGTGCAGTCGTCACTTGGAAAAAAAAAAGGGGCCATCGATTCCTCTTGGAGGCCAAAAAATGTGAAATCGGATGAAAGAAAGGCGGGGTGTTAAAGAAGCGCAAAAAAAAAAAAAAAAAAAAATCGAACACACCTAGGCACGGAACAGCCTAAAAAGTTGTGTTCTCCAGGGCATAGCGGCAGAGTAAGGCTTTGTCGCGTTCGTTTGGGGCCGTCAAAAAAGCTCGCCGGAAGCTTGGGCGAACTGCGGGGAATGGGTTCCCGCAACCGAAAAAGCGGCTACGAGGGCTTTGTGCGCGGACCATGAAGCACAAAAGTCCAATCAAGCGCTTTTGCACAGGCGGCGAACTGGTAAGAAAAAAAAGAGCTAAAGCTGTAGCTCGCGTGGAAAAGGTGCAGGGGAAAAAAAAAAAAAAAAAAACCCCGTCCGGGGGGGGTTGTTTCATCACAAAAGGAGGTGTCAACTAAACGGGCTCATGGGGAAAAGAAAAGAAGGAAAATCCCGGCGTATCACGGCCATACATTTAAAAGCCAAGTATTGGAATTGTGCTCTGGGCATTCATAGAAAGCCCAACGTTTTAAAAAGTTGGTCGATATCAACATTGATCCCATGGGTCGCTCGGTTGGTCGGACATGCTTCTCCTGGAAAACCCAATCACGGGTGTAGTCCAACCACAGCTATAATCAACCTCTGCCCTGGGGTGACGCTTGGGGGCAGGTAAGGATTTCATAAAATACGTTCAAAGCCACCGGCAAAGATTGCCCGGGGGCCGTCCAACGTAATGCGCAAGCCCGAAGCCACGCCAAAAAAGCAACCACGAAGGCCACGGGAGACCCTCCACGCCCTAAGCCGTTGAAGGGGAAAAAAAAAGACACAGCGAAGCCATCCAGGAAAAGACCCGTGAAGGGCTGTCGCCCCGTCAAAAGTCGATAAAAAAACTGAAGACCGGGGACATCGATCAAGGTGGGGGCCCGAAGGGACTCTATTTCGGAGAAATCAAGTCTATAAGGGAAACGTAGACGCTACGGGGTCTATTCGGGCGGACCCCTCGGAACGGCCCCGCAAAGGAGGAGCGCAACGGGTGAAAAAGGGAAGAAGGATTTGCCATTCGCTCCCTAAAAAAAAGGAAGACATCGCTTGGAAATAGGCACCAAAAAACGGCAGGATGGCGCTCAGCG
>Ga0179591_1368615_pt1 | contig 14769 bp, 19 predicted proteins | sample CZOMad2_1_08_16f_FD_182891 | JGI IMG/M metagenome (GOLD analysis project Ga0179591, IMG submission 182891) | Vadose zone soil fungal communities from Angelo Coast Range Reserve, California, USA - CZOMad2_1_08_16fungal (PacBio error correction) | ecosystem: Environmental > Terrestrial > Soil >...
GGAGACAAGGAAAGATCCGGGGGTTTTATGGCATCGAAAGAAAAAAGAGTGAAACCCTTCTTTGGGGGGGGTGGGGGGAGGGGGGAGGCGCGATGGAAAGAAACGAAAGGGAAGAAAAGAACAAAGGAAAAAAAAAAAAAAAGAAAATTACGGAAAAAGGAAGCTCGGCCCCCCCAAGAAGGATAGAAAGGAGGCAGGCAGCTAGCGTTCCGGCGGCAAGAAAGGATAGCGGGAGCGCCGATTTCAGCGAGAAGAGGAACCCAAAAGAAGAAGAAGGAATCTCATCCGCTATGACTAATCCGCGAGACGGCATACCCCGAAAGGGACACGCCGGGGAAAGGGGGAGAGGAAGAAAAATTGGTGACCAATCGAGTACAGAGGAAAAATTTCCCCGCATTAACCTGACAGAAGGGGAAGGGGGGGTCAAGCATAGAAAAAAAAGAAAAAATCGAGTACCCTCTCTCTTGATCTGAAAGGGGGAAGACAGAAGAAGGATAGGCAGCTTCTTCTTTCTGAAAAAAGTGACCCTGTTCGTTAGGTCTAAAGGAAGAACTCGAGGAAACAGGGCTCTTACCATTTAAGGGAAAGAGGCATGCTTCGTTCTACAATTATCCCGCCGAGAAGAAAAGAACAAGTGCCCTTGGAGATTAAGGGAGAAATAAAAGAACATGTTCATCGGAAACAAACGGCCTACCTTAATAAATTCCCCAAAGAAGAAGAAGAGGACAACTTGAAAGAGGGCGGGAAAATCCTTTCCTTTCCTCCGGGAATCTAAGAAAAATCTATTTCCTCCTCGGCGGAGAAACGAAGAAGAAATGCGTGGTCATCCACCAGTAACACTCCGATCCTGCCAAAGGTGCATAGAAAAAAGGGGGAGAAAAAAAAATGGGCACCAATCTTCAAAGGGGAAGAGCCTAAAGACGATGTTTACTATACGTAATATATAGGTGAGTGGGGGGGAAAAAACACACCGCTGCAAAATGGCCGGAAGTGTTGAAGAGGAGAGGAAGGCGTCCTACCCATTATGCCCTGGAGGGGAGACTCTCTCAACAACAGACACCTTATGTAATTAGAAAGAGGGGGAAAGAACTACGAGGGACCATGGGAGAAGACAGCATTATCCCCTCCTCTTCACCTAACCGCCCAGGGAAAGAGGGGAACAGCAGTCATCACATTAAGAACCTCTATATCACTTGTAGTAACATACGACGAAAGAAGGGGAAATTGAGGGGGAAGAGGCCGGGAAAGGGAGCCCAGCCTTTCTCTTAACGGAAATGCAGAAACATCCGGCATTATCGGCGTTTTTCATGGATGCAAAGGGGCAAGAAATAGCGCCGATTCTTACATCGTAGAGAGGGGATCAACGACGTCTTCGGCCATGAAACCAAGGAGGGAAAGGATGCAGGCAGGTGCCTTCCTTTTACGGTAATTCTTCAAAAAGTGCGCAAGGAACCGTCTTTCCTGATGCAAGAAATGAAGAAAAGGGAAACCAGGCCACTCTCTTCGCGAGAAGGACGGTCAGGGAGGAGTGGAAAGGGTACAAAGCCCTGCGCTCTGTCTCGTCCGGCCATATCTAGACTGTAAACTAAAAGGGTAAAAGGGCAGGATGCGATCACTCCTGCCAAGGGAAGAGAGAAGAGGGTCTCGCAGGAAAGAGGAGGGGGATCGGCCTAGTTCTGACCAACTAGGCAGGTGGAAAGAAGAAAGGCGAAAGAAGGTGTAAGAACTCTTGTCCTCTCTGAAGGTTACTCTCAAAAAGAGGGAGGGGGAAGGAGGAAAAAGGAAAGCGGAATTTATTCATCTTCTTTATTAGATTGGGGAGAGAAAAGGGAGGGAGCGTGGAAACGACGTGAGGAAAAGTATAGGGGAAAAAGAAATCAGGCCCTTCCCTCAGTGCCGCCGGACCCCGCTAGAGGCGAAAAAGACATGGAGACGAGAGGAAAAGACCGGCCGGCCGTAATCTCACTTTTCCACGAAAGGAGGTGAAGAAAAGGGAAAGGACGGGAGTTCTCCACCCCCCCGGAGAAGAGGGAGAGAAGAAAGATGGAGGTTATCTAGCGGATGGGAAACGGCCCGGGGGGGATAATATGGCCCTGTTTTACGAAAGAAAGGAGACGACCACCCTCATGTGTGTATGTAAGACGGGAAAAAAATGAATCATGGAAACACCCAACCAACCACCCCCCCCCCCCCCCCCCCCCCACCCACCCCCCCAAAAAAGAACCCCCCCCCCACCCCCCCCCCCCCACCCCCCCCCCCCCCAACCAACACAAAAATCAACACAAAAACACCCACCCCCCCCCCCCCCCCCCCACCCCCCCCCCCCCCCCCCCCAGCCACACCACACCCCCACCCCCCCCCCCCCCCCCCCCCCAACCCACCCAAAAAACCAACCCCAACACACCCAAAGAAAAAAAAAAAAAAAAACCTCACAACCCACCAAAAAAAAAAACACCCAACCCCCACCCCCCCCCCCCCCCCAAGCCCACCTTTTTTTAAAAAAACACACCCCCCCCCCCCCCCCCCCCCTCCACCCCCCCAAAGAAACCCCACCCCCCCCCGCCCCCCCCCCCCCCCCTATCTCAAAGAACCCCCAGACCACAAATAAAAATGTCCAGGGTTTGTTTTTTTTTTTTTTTTTGTTTTTTTTTTTTTTTTTTTTTTTGGGGTTGTGTTTTTTTTTTTTTTGTTTTTTTTTTTGAATTTTTTTTTTTTTTTTTTTTTTTGTGTTTTTTTTTTTTTTTGTTTTGTTTTGGGGTTTTGTGTTTTGTTTTGTTTTTTATTTTTTTTTTTTTTTTTGGTTTTTTGGAGTTGGGTTTTTTTTTTTTTTTGGTAGTTTTTTTTTTGTATTTTTTTTTTGTGTTTTTTGTTTTTGGCTCCCCCCCCCCCCCCCTCCCCCCTCCCCACCACAAAAAAAAAAACCCCCCCAACCCCCACCCCCCCCCCCCCCCCCCCCCCCCCCCCACGAAACAACCCCCGACCTCAGGAAAGAAACCAAAAAAAACACCAACAAAACCCCACCCCCCCCCTCGCCCCCCCCCCCGCCCCCCGCCCCCCCCCCCCCCACAAATAGAAAAAAAACCCCCCCCTCCCACCCCACCACCCCCCACCCCCCCCCCCCCCCCCCCCCCCCCCCCCCAAAAAAAAGACCCCGCCCCAAAGAAAAACAACGTAAAACAACAACCACCCCCCCCCCCCCCCCCCCCCCCCCCCCCCCCCCCCCACCAGGGAAGAAAAAGACAAACCCCCCCCCCCCCCCCCCCCCCCCCCCCCACCCCCCCCCAAATAGGCCCACCCCCCCAATATCAAAAATAAACCCCAAGACAACATCCACCCTCCCCCCCCCCCTCCCCCCCCCCGCCCCCCCCCCCCCCAAAAAAAAAAACAAAAAACAAATTATCCCTTTTAATTCTCCTTCAATTCTTAAAATAAAAGGAACCTATACTGAGGAAAAAGGAAAAAAAGAGAGTAGCGTAAGTCTCTTCTTTCTATTTCATCTCTATCTGACCGTAGGGAAAGGAGGTGGAGACCATTTTACTTCCCCTCCTTCACCGAAAAAAAAAAAAAGGAGAGCCGCCAGAAAAGAGGAGAAAAATAAGCTTGCCGTCCCACCCCTGGGTCGGGCAGATGACGTTCACCATCAGGGAAAAAAGACAAAGGAGGTGGGCGGCTGCTGCCGGGCGTTACCATCCCTCCAAGAAATATGAAAGAGAAAAACGTAGATAACAGAAGATGGGGAAGACGGGGCAGAAAGGAAAGAGGGGAGGTGAATCATCCTTTTTACTAACCGGATGGTGCACGTGAAAAGGAGAAAAAAAAAGAAGGAGGGACAGTGTTTTCCTTCCCAGAACAAGATCGGGGGGAAAGGGGGAGGGAGGAGTGCCGTGCGTGGCCGTAAAGACGGGAGAAGGGGGGAGGAAAGCTAACGGCTTCCTCGTCACTAGCTCTGCCCTAGGTTCACCGGAACTTCGCGTGGGTCTCTGAAAAAAAAAAGTTGACGGGAAGGGGGGTAAGAAGTGGAAGCATTTTCCTTCGAATCATGGAAAACTTTAGGAAAGGCTTACTTTTTTACCTATGTTGAATATCCGTATTACAAGGGAAAAAGTAATCAGGGGAGAGGGGAAAAGAGGCACACCGTCCATATTCTTGGCCGAAAGGGGGAAAGAAAAAAGCCAAGGTGGCTCTTGGTGGGTGAGAAAAGAAAAAACCAGGTTTGGGGGGGGAAGAAAACAAACTTTACACTTCGGGCGGGTACCCTTCTTTTCCCGCTGAAGAGAACGACGGTCACTCTGCTTCGAGTTCACCTCGAGGAAGAAGTAGTCTTGCAAGAAAGGGAAGAAGGGGGGCGAAAGAGGGGGTTCTCTCAAGGGAAGAGAATGAACAGCTCACGTCGGATAGAAAAGAAGGAAAAGGGAGAGAAGAAAGAGAGTCGAATTCCTCCTCCTGTGTACGGAGGGGAAGGCAGCGTAGGACACGTATTTCTTCACCGTATGGGGGGAAAGGACGGAGGAGGGTTGGCTGGAGAAAAAAGAGAGAAAGCGTCTCTTTATCTTACATCGCCCGGTGGGAGGGAGAACAGACACATCCTTTGCCATTACCTCGGGACGGGAGGGGAAGAATGAAATCTCTCATGGCGGGGGAGGAGGTTTCCTCCGTCTCCTGGAAAAGGAGTAGATAACAGGGGGCGAACGAGCAGGGCCCTTTCTCCCCTGAGAGAGAAAAGACACGCTGTCCCCCTTTAAAACAGGGAAAAGGGGGGTACCCGTCCTTCAACCTCACATCTATAAAAAAGAGGGCCTATTTCTGGCATCCGTGCAAGGAAGGGACACTTCAAGGCAAGAATCAGGCCACGTATGCCCCTTCCTTAATATTCGTGGGGGAAAAAAAAGAAAGTCATCCCTTCTTTGTGCTGTTTTCAGTGAGAAAGAGTTGAAAGAAGAGGGAAAGTTCACCGAGGCATCCATCCTATCAACTAGGCGCGAGAGGGGGGAGGTAGAGAAGGGATGAATGTTTATTAATGCTTTTCGGGGAAACTGAAAAGGCGAAAAAAGTCAGTGCACCATCTTAAGGGAAAAAAGAGACGAAAGGCGTCCGACCCATTAATCCAAGACCTGGGGCAGAAAAAGGGGAAGGAAAGAAGAATCCCCCGCGTCGACGGCCAGGGAGGAAAGGGCGTCTTCTTCGCTCATGATCGAAAGAAAGACCAAAAGGGGAGAAGGGACGGAAAAAGAACTCCTCCATTCCGAACCTCTATATCACGTGGAAAAGAAGCTGGCTGCCCGGTGGAACCGTGCCGCGAAGAAAAAGGTAAAAGAAGAAAGAATAGAGGGTCCCTTGTTGTATTAAAAAGGGAAAGGGCAATGATCGACTCGAGGGAAAAGGAAAGAGAGAGAGAGAGAAAAGCAAGGAGTTCCATCACTTCTGCCGTACGTGGACGGAGGTGGCGGTTTCCTGACGGAAGACGGGAAGGGGAAAAGGGGGAGGGGGGTCTGACCCTTTACTCTTTCATGAGGAATAAAGGTGGAAGACTCAGTCACTTCTCTGCGCGATAAAAATGCGTTGAGTAGGAGGCACCGACCTTTTCCATCTCCCTTCTCGAAGAAAGGGGAGTAGATAGACACCCTTTCTCCTCACTCCATGTAATGGAGAAGGACAAGTGAAAAAACAGGGAAGGGTCCTATCAATATAATCTTGATACTCTCGGGACGCCACTAGAAAAAGCAAGGGGACATGGAAGGAGGGTAATAGCTGCTGAACAGACTTTTTATTCATCTCCTTACAGGGAAGGGGGGAAAGATGAAAAAGGCAATTATCCTCTTCTTATTCCATAAAACGGTGCTAGAAAAAGAAGGAAGAGGAAAAAGGAGGATAGATGAAATCTCTCTCCCCTCTCCTCATTCCCGGCCCGCAGTGCCGAAAGAAAGAAGGGAAGAGGAGTGAATAAGGGGGCCTTCCTTAATCTCACTTCAAGGAAAAAAAAAGGTAAGACGGGGACCCTGCTCCCTTTCCTTATTGAAAGAAAAAGCTTTCGAAAGAAAAGAAGGAAAAAGGGGAGGAGATGACGAAAGTGTTATTCCATCACTATGGTCCCGGGGAAAAAAATGAAGTCCACCCGGATGGTAGGGAATCTATAAAAAAGGAAAAGTAGAACGGCAATGCTGCCACTTCATTCCTCATGAATAAAAAAAAAAAAAGGGAGGGGCACTTCCATATCCCCTCGACGGTAAAGAAGGGGAGAGGCAGCAGGGAGAGACAAGGAAAGGGGGAGAACAGGTTTGACGGCCCCTCCTCACCGCCATCCCCGAGAGGGAAAAAAGAAACGAATCGTCCTTCCTCTACTATCAGCGCTGGCCGCGACCACGAAAAGAAAAAAAAAAAGTGGGAGGGTGAAAAAGATCACCAGGCTGAGGAACACTACCCTCTTTCTTTTGGCGGCTGCTGCCGTTGGAAGAAAAAGGGAAAAAAACTTATATTATTAAAATAATAGATATGGGAAGGGAGAGGAAGACGGGAAAAGGGGAGGGAAGAAAAGAATAGATCTGACCCTCCCTTTTTGTTAACGCACCAAGGATACGTCTATTCCTTATCTATCGTGCCTGCGGGCAGGAAAGAAGAAGGGTGAAAGGGGAAGGGGAAAACCGAAGGGAAGATAAATAGAGCTGCCCTCTCCAGCCGTCCACTTCCTCTGACCTTCCGGAAGAGAAAAGAATTGGTTAAAAAAATGGGGGGGGGAGGGGAGAGTGTGAAGCCTTTTTTCCGTCTGAATCTACACAGGGAAGTTTGCCTACCGGGTGGGTGTGACGTGGTAGTGTCGGACCAGAAACACTGTGAAGCCACATTCGCGCAAAATGGTTTGACTGTGGAGAACGGGGGGAGGAGGAGAGAAGTAGAATCCGTGCTCTATCATTACCCTAAAAGGGAAAAGGGATGTGCGCACCCCAGGGCCGAAGGAAATCCCCCGGCAACCAAATTGCGGAACGTGGAGGCGACAGGGGGTGTGAGGCACTCCCGTGCACGGGAGAGAACCGAGAAGGGAGGGGGAAAATGCAGGTTAAACCGGGGGAGGAGGAAGTCGCCTCATATGCGTACAAATCGGGTGTTTCCTCGTAATTGCCTGCGAGGGGTGAGGGGGAACGACTCACAAGGTGCAAGGGGGGTGTACGGCAGGCACTGCGGGCCGGCCTGATCTTGCGGGGCGAGGTAGCGGAAAAGAAAATAAGAAAGAAAGAGCAAGCGGCAATCTCATCAGCCGATGACTAAGGGGGAAAAAAAGAAGGAGAAAGGCCCCTCCGCCTGTACTGCGCTGAGGAAAGCAGATACACGGGAGGGAAAGGAATTGAAATGGGTTTGTTGAAGGGGGGGGGGGTTGTGTGTCGGGGGTGTTTGTTAACAGGCCTCGAAAGGAAAAGGAGGTAAAGAAAGAAAAGTAGAGGAAAAGAAAAAGCGCCGCTACCCTATCGGCAGGAAATAAGAAAGGAAGGAACATAAACGATTGGACAGGGAAAAGGGCACGCTCAGTGCTCCTGACCAGGGGATCGACTTGCTTCTACACTTATCCCTCAAAAGATAACGAGAAAAAGGGAGGGGTGAGAAAAAAGAAAGAACTTTCCCGGCAGAATAAAAAAGGAAAAGTAAGGCAACCTCACATCTATAACATCCAAGAGAGAAGGAATCCGGACATTTCCTCCGAAGAAAGGGGGGAGGGAAGATTACATAGGATGTCCCCTCGCTTCTATAAAAAGAATGGAAAGAAAAAAGGACCGGCGGTGGCTTTTTTCGTCATCAGGAAAAAAGGAGGAAAAAAGGGGGGGCCAAAGAGGGAACTTTTCCACTTATTCAGCCAGCCTAGGCAAGGGAAAAAAGAAAACGGGGGGAGGGAGGGGGGGAAGGACCCGGCGCATACTTGTCTTTCTTTCCTGGGAAAAAAGAGGGAAAAGAAAAATGGGGGAGCCGCGTGTTGCCGTTCGCCCTCGGTGATCTCATCCAAAAAAAGAAAATCCCCAAAAGGAGAAAAACACAGGAGGGAGAATGATACAACCTCCGCTGCGCACGCGCCCATTCTGGCGCAGGTAATCAAGAAGAAAAGGAAGAACAGAGAAGAACGTATAGTAACATCTAGGCGCCGAGGGAAAGAGAAAAGGTGAAAAGGGAGAAGAAGGAAAGAAAAAAAAAAACAGCCGGCAGGACTCGGCCGTGTTGCCTGGTGGAAAAAAAAAAAAGAAGAAAGGCCCTGATCGACGCCGAGCAGGAAGACGGGGCACCCAAAGGAGGGGAAAGGAAAGGGGAGAAGGAACGTGGCGGTTTCTCGATTGCGGTGGAAAAAAAAAAAGGTAAGGCCTTTACATCTCGCGGGCGCTGAAAGATGAGAAAAAAAGGAATGAGAGAGCGATCTTTCTTGTCGCGGCGGGGGAAGGTGAGGAAAAGAAATGTTCAGCTCCCTGAGAAAAACCAGCTAAAAGGGAGAAAGGGAAGAAGAGAATACTCCTATCCGGGAAAAAAAAAAGAAAGAGGGGACTCGAGTTATCGTCGAAGTTCTGCCAAGCCAGATGAGAAGGGGAATGAAAGAGAGGATGAACAAAGGGGGATTTTCATCTCCTTACCCGGCGGCAAAGAAAAAGGAAAGGGAGGGAATTAAGAGGATTATTCATCGGCGAGGAAGGGGTGGAAGCAAAATGCAGAGAGAGACGACTTCCTCGGTCTCTTAAAGATGGAGAGAAAAAAAACTGCGGGACAGGCCGCCGGCTCTAGCTGTTACTCTGAAGAAGGGGGCCGTGAAAGGAAAAGAGGAAAAGAACGGGACCCGTTCTCCCTTGCCAGAGGGAAAAAGTGATTAGTCTACACTATCCATTTATGTATGCTAGAGGGGAGAAAAAAAGCGGTTAGAAATGTTGGGTAAAAAGCGCCGACACGCGACTCCATCCCTGATTGTAGGTAAAAGAAGGGAGCAAATAGGTAAACCGTAATCCCTTTGTATATTCGGAACACAGACAGGAAAAAAAGAAAAACCAGGGAAAGGGGCACGGTGAAACCACCGCGACGGTCCATGCTTAAGTTCGCGTCTGGAGAGAAAGAGAGGAGGAGAAGAGAGGTGGCGACCATGTTTACGGCCCCTCCTTCACCGGGGGGAAAAAAAGGCCGCCAGAAGCAGGAAGAAGCAAGAAAAAGAAAGGCGGGGACAGGGGACACAACCTGGTTCTGGCAGATGACGTTACCGAAAGAGGGAAAGAAAAAAAGAACAAGCGGTTGCTTTTGGCGTCTCTCCGGTGCGGACGAAAAAAACAACAACAAGGAAGAAAGGAAAAGGGCAAGCCAGCCTCCCACCTCCCGCGGGAGGAAGAGAAAGGGAGGGTAACGTCATCTTCCCGCCCCATTTGGAGGAAATGAGTTCCTTAGAAGACGAGGAATCCTTCTTTGCCTGCAAGGAAGGGAAAGCAAGTAAAAATGGTCGCCCACCGGCGAGAAATGCGACCGTATTAAAAAAAATCATCCATCCTCTACTGAAGGGAGAGAGGGGGGAATGAAGTGCCCCACATTGGGGGATAATATGGGGAGGGGGGGAAGGAGAAAATATCGGTCTTTGGTTTGGGGAGAACTTGGGGGAAAAAGGCACCCCGTTCTTACCTACCCTCAAGGGAGGATGCGCGTTCGCACGGTGCGTCAAAGGAAGGCAAAAGAAACATTGCATCCGTGTTATCCTCGCCCCTTGCGGCTCGGGAAAGGGGGAGGAAAGGTCCCGTCTTTACCTTCAGGAAGAGAGGTTACAAAAGGAAAAGGCCGGCCGTTCATAAAAGAGGAAGACTAGGACCGCTGCCGTCCGCTAGCGGGTCCGGAGAGATGCCGGGGACTGAGAACAGAGGAGCAAGAAGGGGAACAACAGAGACGCCGACGAGGGGCCTGCCTTAAGACGGCAACGCAGAGAAAGAAGGAAAGAGAAAAGGGGTACATCGGCAATACCTTCCGGCGAAGCAAACGCGCGCTGACAAAAAGGCTGGGGAAAAGGAGTCACAGTCCGTTTCCGCCAGTAAACTTTCGCTTCTGAGATCTGGGGGGGGGGGAAAGGGGAAGGATCACCTGCGTATTACCAAGTACTTGGAAAGAGCCGAGAAGGGGGGGCGTGCTCCCTCAGCCTGGAAAAAAAGAAAGGGGGAGAGGAAAGACTGGCCGGACGAAAAAAGCGAGCGAGAAACAAGATGAGTCGACCCTTATCCCGCTCTCGCAAGGAAGAGAATTCCTGGTCCGCCAAAGGGGAGAAAAAAGCGGGTAACCTTTCATCTCCAAGATGGAAACGTCCCCTTCCGGCAGAAAAAAATCAAAGTAAGGAGGGGCATCCGTTCCATTCCTCGAAGAAAGAGGTTTCCGCCTACAGAGAAAGAGCGATGAAAAGGAAAGAAGCGGCTGAGAGCAGGGGCCCTTATGCCCCTCCTTCAGATGTAAAAAAGGGGGGGAATGAAAGGATGGGGGCGTGTTCGTTCATCTTCATTCTCCGGGGAAAAAAACTGAGAAAGGGGAAAAGAAAGAAAGAGGGAAAGAGGAGACGAGCTATGTGCGATACTTGATATAGAGTTCTACTGGGGGGAAGAGGGCTCCGTAAAAAAAAGGCAGGGAAAGGGGGAAAAAAGAGTCCTACCCATTTCTCCCTGGCCGTAGGGAAGAAAAAAAGAAAGGAGGGGAAGAAAAAGATAGATCCTCCCCCGCGGAAAGGGAGAAAGGTGAGGGAGAAGAAGGGAAAATCCGCGGCACCGACCTCCCATCCTGGCGCCGGGGGGAAGAAAAAAAAGAGAAGTAAAGGGGAGGAAAAGAGCGAGCGCCTATTTCCTGCTTTCTCCTCCCCGGGGGGGAAGCTCCGAAAGAAAGGGGGATAAAAAAAAGAGAGGAGGGTGTGCATGGGGTGATTACCACGAAATCCTTCACAAAGGATGACAGAGGAGGAATCGAGGTAATCTTCTATTCGGAAAAAGAGCTGAAAAAAAAAAAAGAAATGCGGCAGTTACTTTTCGGGGGGACGGTTGACGCTTTTACTGTATCACGGAGAAAAGTTCGGAAAAACAGAAAAGAAACGGGGAACGACCCGTCACTTCTCCTTCTCTATAAAGGGAAGGAAGAAGCGAATGATTCACCACCTTTGAAAAAAAGCTTAAAGTAAGGCAGGGGAGCCTCACTCCATTTCCTTCCCTGCTTCTTAAAAAAAAAGAAGCCTCATCCGAAGAAAAGGGGGAAAATTTAGGAAGGGAAAGAAATAAGTGAAAAAGAAAGCGAGAAGACGCAGGGTCCTGGCGTAAAAGACGGTGAAGAACTACGTGGGACAAAGAAGAAGACGAAGTACCAATTGCCGTCGCCTTAAGAACAGAGGATCAAAGAGCAAGAGGAGAGGAGTGGCGTATCAAGCGCCGTCCCTCGCGGCGGCGAAAAAAGAAAAGGAGAGGAAAGGAGTCGTCCCTTCCGCGCATCCGAGGGAAAAACAGAGCCACCTGGGGGGAGGGGAAGAAACGGACGGACTATCTCACTTGAAAGATAGGGAAGGTCACGCCCTCTAATTTTAAAGAGAAAGAGCGAAGGGCAGGAAAAAAGGAGCAGCAAGTTTCTCGTCTCCAAAAAGAGGTATGGGCCAGCGATGCCTGCCCTTTGTTGGGGGAGAACTGGTCCAGGGAACAGAAAAAAAAGAAGGAATGGGAGGTAATACTGGGCAGCTCATACTGATGCTCACCATCTGGAAGAAAGGAGGAGACGAAAGATGAAAAAACTCTCATTAATCTTTAACACTAACATAGTCAACCAGGAGAAGTCAGAAAAAAAGGGATGGCGGGAGAGCTAGTTCATAGGCGACCTTAGCGGAGAAAAAAAAGAAAGGAACACGACGTCAACCTCCATCCCGGAAACCAACACCAATAGGAAAGATCAAGAAAGAAAAAAGAAATCCGAGGCCGTCCACACCTGTTTCGGAGATTAAAAGGGAAAAAGAAAGGGAAAATGAAAAAAAGAAAAGACCCGCGGTTGTGGGGGGGGGGGGGGGCACTGCTGAAAAGGAAAAAAACCGAAAGAAAGGAGGAGGAAGGAAAGAGAGAGAATGGCAGTTTTCGTTCGGTCACTAACCGGAAAAGAAAAAAAAGGGTAGACAAGGGGGGACGAGACTTTTTGTGAATCTTCATCTGACAAAAAAAAGACAGGGGGACTGGAGAGGGTCGAGGCCGGAGCGAAGGAAAGAACCGGAATTTTGCTTTCTTTGCAAGAGGAAGAGATCCAATGGGGAAGGCGCCGATCCGGGCTTCCTCTCACTAGCGTGCAAAGAAGAGGAAACAAGGACGCGGGCTCTTACTTGCCAAGAAGGTTGAATCAAGGGGAAGAAAAATGAATGAAGGGAGTGGGCATCCCTTTCCTTCTAATCTACACGGGGGGGCTTGTGAGGGGGGAACAGAGTTGATATCCTTATTAATTCTGCCCACTTCTGAAAAGGAAGAGAGACGTGAGCCGGCTTAGGAGAGTCGGGGATGAAGGAGCCGCAAGCTAGATCCCATCCATTTCTCCTTGGAGAAAGAGAAGGGGGGGAAGGCACTCCCTCACTTTCTCAGGAAGGGGAGGGTAAGGAGGGGAAAAAGAAGCGTTTAACTTGAGCTTCAGAGACGAGCTTCGGTTCCCGAAGAGAAGGGGGGGGTCCGCAGAGAAGACGGAAAGGAAGGGGGAGGGCGAAGTTCGACGTCCGCTAGTCCGGAGGAGAAAAAAAAAAGGGATAAGAAGAGAATCATCTGGAAAGGGAGGAGAAAAGCTAAAAGGAAGAAAAGGGGGGGGGAGAGCGAGGAACGGAGGTCTTCACCTTCCTTTTCCGCCAGGCAAACAAAAAAAGAGAAATCGCTCTCCTATCAACTCTGATACAAGAGGAGAAAAGCACGTCGGGAGACGGAAGAAGCAAGCGGTCCATTACCTGTCTTTATGCGAAAGGGAATGGAAGGACTCGACCTCTCTCAGGGCGGAGAAAAAAGGCAGAGCCGGAAAAAAAAAGAGCGCAAGCCCATTAACTCTCCTATCATGAAGAGAGGAAAAGGGGAATAAGGGAAAGAGTTCCCGGTCATCTAAGGAAGGGCCAAAAGGAATAAAGGGAAAAAGAACTCGAGAAACCTCCACTTCTTCGCATTTTCGGAGGAATGGGGGGAAGAATCGCCGAATTACCTGGGGGAGAATAGGCTTTCTATTAAAAGGAAAAGACCAGGAGGGGGGGAGAAAGAAACACGAGTCCTGCCCTTCTTGTTCTTTGTTCGTTCAAAAAAACGGAGAGAACATGTGTCCAGCTTCACGGTGGAAAAAAGGGAAGAAACCTAGGAGAGGGGGAATGGAAGGAAAAGGGAGTGGTAGGACGATTTCCTTCACCTCGCTTCGCCAGAAGAGAAAGAGAAAAGAAGAAGAAGAAGACACTGCCTCCTAACCATTGAAAGGGGGAAGGATCAACAAAGGGGAAAAAAGGGGGGAAGGAAGCCGTGAGTCTTCGTCGCTCATTATCACCTAAGAAAGAAAAGGGGGGGAAAGGGGGAAGAAAGGACCGACCATCCTTCATCACACTTCTAACCAGAAAAGGAAGCGCAGTTGGGGAGAAGAGGTGGGAAAAAAAAAGGGAAGACGGAACGGAGAATGCAGATTAACTAACACATCCCACCGCAGAAAAGGAAAAAAGAAGCTTACCGTCTTTTCCATACGTTCAAAGAGGAACGAGAAAAAGGGCAGGAAGCGTACACACGCTTCTTCTTCCATGAGAAAGAAAGTGTCTGCCGGGGGGAATATCGGAGAGAAGAGAAAGGTAAAACGGTTTCCTTTAAATCGATGGGGACCGGAACGCTTTGCCTGATGTAAAAGGGAGAAGACAAAGAATGGAGGCGAAGAGGGAGGGGGCTACAGTGTGCTAAATCAGACGTCGGCAAAGGGAAAAATGAGCGCTTTCCTTCCGGCAAGGAAGATACAGGGGAAGGGGGGGGGAAAGGGATGCGGGATCATCAAAAAGGGGATAGGTATCTTCTCTTTCCTATAAGAAAGAGGGGGGAGAGGGGGAGGAACAACCGCAAGATCTCCTAGCTGCGCTGTTCACAGAAGGAAAAAAGCGAAGTGGAACCTCTCTTTTCTGACCATCTGGGAGAAGGGGGGGTGTCTCCGGAGGGAAGAGTGAAGGGGGAAAAAAAAGGGGAGGGAAGCGTGAGCGTTCTCACTCCGCCTCTCTCGTGCCGAGGAAGAAAAAGAGGCACGAGAAAGAGGAGTCAGGCCCTTCCCCTCAGTCCGCCTTCCCAAGGAGGGGAGACGTAGGAACAAAAGGGGGAGACTCACGTTCACCGCGGGAAAAAAAGAGGGGGAGACGGTTACCCTTCTAAAAAGAATCGGAGAAAAAACGGAGGAAAAAGAAGGGATGGGATCATCTTTCTTCTATGCCTGCCCTGGTAAAAGAAAGAAAGAAGAAGACCTGATTGACGCCAAAAGGGGCAGACTAGAAACGAAAAGAGAGGCAAAGGATGCCACTCTCATTAATCATTACCTAAACAGAAAAAAAAGAAGGGAGGGGCACTTCAGATGCCCCTCTACGGTCACGAAAAAAAGCTAGTATAGGAATCGTAGGAGGAGACTCCGCACCAATAAAAGCAGCACGCCATCCCCATACCTGGCCAATTGCCGGCCCCAAATGGCACGCAAAAAGTAAAAAAAAAAGGGGTACACCGGCTTGCCGACGATGCCTTCCACAGTAACAAACAACAAAGATTCTAAGAGAGGACGGAAAAAAAGGAGAGAAGTGACGGTATC
>Ga0179591_1208261_pt1 | contig 14768 bp, 12 predicted proteins | sample CZOMad2_1_08_16f_FD_182891 | JGI IMG/M metagenome (GOLD analysis project Ga0179591, IMG submission 182891) | Vadose zone soil fungal communities from Angelo Coast Range Reserve, California, USA - CZOMad2_1_08_16fungal (PacBio error correction) | ecosystem: Environmental > Terrestrial > Soil >...
CGGACGTTCTAGTAAGTGATTGGGGGGAGGAGAAGGCCCTGCCTTCAATAGGAATAAAAAAATCTGTCGAAAAAAAGAGGGAATGGCTGGGAAGATCGGACACATAGGGATGGGTTGAACGGAATGGGGAGAATGCAGTACAATTCCACCAGTGAAAAGAAGGGGGGGTGTCTCGTTATAAAGAGGGTTGGCGGTACGCATTTGGAGGAGGGGGAAATGCCGGGCTTGATCGGTAAAAGGGAAAGGCAGAAATGCAGGGGGAGGTAGGCAGGGAGGGGGGATTGTAATACCGGGGATATGTCAAGAAAATCTGCCGCGTACTAAAAGAAAAAGTTTACATGGTTTTTCTCATAGAGGGAGACGGGGCAACATGACTAAACAAGAAATAGTCATCAGATCGAATTCAACATGAAAGGACTGTACCTACATTGCCCACAAAGGGAGCAGGAAGGGGCAACTGGGGGAACTGGGACGGGAAAGGAAACTAAAAGGGGAGTCTCAAACCATCTAATTTTTATGTGGGGAGTCCTTCCGGAATAGGAATCGCAAAGCTCACAACAAAACAAAAAGGGGAAAGCCTTGGCGAGATCGTCCCAGGCACAACCGTGAAAAGGCACTACGGTTGGAGAAGGAGGGGGGAAGGGTGTTACGGGAAAGGGTTTTTAGTTGAGAAAATCTAAGGCCTTGTGTGGGCATTCAAATACACCGGAATGAGAGAAAAGGGGAGCTACCCGGACAAGACCATAAGCACGGGAACTTCAAGAGAAAGTGCGAACGCCTGTTGTCTCTATGACAACTAGGGAAAGGGAGACACTCACAAAGGGGAAAAACCAAATCTGAAGGGTGTTTCCGGAAGAAGGGAGTCGGTGTGCTAACGTTTGGCCAGACAGGCACGTGCAGTCGACCAACTTCGTCGCTGAAAAAGAAAGAGGGTGTTCGGCTACGGAAAAGATCAGAAAAAGGAACACTGCCGGGGAGAGGGGTCCAAGTCTGGGAAGAGTTTCGAGGGTCCACCTGCAAAACTTGAGACGAAAGAGGATCCTCACTGCTCAGGGGGGGGGGGGAAGGGAACCAAAATCAAACTTGGAACAAGAAAGGGGAAGGGGACAAGAAGAGTGGGTGAGGTCGTCTACCCGATTTGGGAAAGGAGCTCCCGGGGTCTGTCGAGGGGGGGAGAAGAGTCGGAACTACCCACGGGGATTTTCCGCTTAAAGGGAGGGGGAGGGGGGTCTCGGTTAAAAAAAGGGCTGGGGGAGGAGGGGTGAAGATCTTTGGGGGTGAGAAGGGGAGCGTCCCCGATCCCACACATCTTCGAGTGGGGGGGGAGGCATCCAACTGAGTAGAAAGGAGACAAAAGGACCCCGCTTTGATGCGGGTAAATAGGAAGCGTTGCCAGAGGAGGGGGGGGTCGAAAGACTCGAGGAAAACATGGGGGGGGGGGGGGGGGGGGGGCTCGCTGCTTCATTTCTGGGAGGCGGGGGTCAGAGAGGGAAAGCAACTCCGGCAGAAGAGGGTAGGGGGAAATACAGGTAAGAGGAGAAACATGAAGGGGAAAGAGGGGTACCACCAGATCACAAAAGAGTGGCTCGGGGAGAAAATAGGGGGCGCCAAAAGGAAACAAAGAGGAGGGAAATACGACTAAGTCAGACTCAAAGAACTTCTTATTGCACCATGATAAAAGAAAAGAAGCATACTCGGGAAGCAGAAAAGGGTTGCGCGGCCGAAGGAAGATCGGCGGAAGAAATCTCTCGAAAGTGAAATAGCCGGGTGAATGGGCGGTCCAGAGAACGATCAGAGACATGGGTGGGGGGAAGGAGGGGTGGCTTCTACGAATGACAAGCATTCACTTTTACAAGGGGAGCGTATAAAGGAGAGGGCGAGCTTTCAATGAAGTGTGTGGAAAGACGACACAACAAAGGGACCGGTAGGAGACTAGGAGATTGCGGAGGGGCAAAATTTTTAGGGAGGACAAAGCAACGGACCGGGAAAGAAGTAGGGTACTAACGGTGTCAAGTGGGGGAGTCCGGTTCACTGTATGGCTAAGAGATTGAAAGAAAGTTAAGAGGGAGGAACGTACGACCAAACTCTACCCGAATTAACCGCCTTGAGGCCGGTCGATGATGATAGGTAACTTTGCTCTTACCTCGACTGATCTGATTGGAGCCCGTCTATACAAAGGGGGGAAGAGGGGGGGGGAAAAGATTGGGTGAAGGGAAGGACCTCATGGAGTTCAAGAGCGGTGCCTGGACTATCTTTCAGGACTGCCGGACTTCTCTTAGGGTTTAGTATAAAGAGAGGCCATGCTAAGAATGATTGTCGGGAATAAGTGTACGGAAACCCCGAAGCTGACAATCAAGGGAAGTTCCAGTATGGCTTGAAAAACTATGCCAAAAATGGGGAAGGAAGGAGTATCAGGAGGGGAAGAGACAATCAGTGCAGGAGGGAGGCGGGGATAGTGAGGAAGTTAGTCAAGAATTTAAAAAAGCTCTAGGGCTTGGGAAGGAGGGGAAGGTAGGCCAGCAAACGGGCAGCGCTAAGACCTGCTCTGACTCCCGTCAGGGAAATTAAAATAAGAGAGAAAAAAAAAAGAGCAAATGGGAACTCTCTGTGCAGGGAAAAAAAGGGAATGGCTCTGGGCGGAGCGTAAATAAGTCCGTAAACGAGGGAAGGATACCCTATATTCGGGAATAGGGGGGGGGGGAAGAAACCCACGAAAAGAAATTGAACCTGGATCAGAAGTTGCGACTCCGACGCGCTAGCTCAACAGGAAAGGGATCGGCCCAGAAGAAATGAAAGAGGGGATAAAGCAAGGCATCTTATTCAGGAGAAAAGAATTCAAACTTACCATGAGTGGGGGGATAAATAAGAGAATGAGGAGGTAATAAGGATATTGGTGGCGGGGGGTACGTTGTGTAAAGGAACTTCGCCACAGGTGCAAGAAATGAGAACAGTCCAATATGGGGATGTTTTCTGACAGGGGGAAAATAGGGAACTGATAGAAGAAGAACTTCCGAAGTTGGATTGATGGGGAAGAATCGGTCCCTAACAACGAAGGGCTTGCAAATTTTGAAAGAAGGGAGTTATCAAAAAAAGAAAAGTGTGGCGGTTTGGGGGGGGTGGTAAAACTAATAAGATATAATCTCTCAGAAAAAAAAAAACCAGGGGAGGAAAGTAGAGAGTCAGAGATGAGAGGCACTGCCTCCCTTAAGGGGGATCGTCACATGGGCAGCACATGGGTTGTGGGCCTAAAGGAAACCAATCACTTCAGGTTCCTCTTCGAGGTGATGGAGGTAGAGGCAACTAATCCGGCATCAGGACCTCCGTGGTAGGGGCGTCGTTCAAATCTGGGGGGACAAGTCGCCAGACAACTTGAAAACCGTGTAACGCGAGAGAATCTTGATCCCAGGACAAAATCAGGGAGTGTAAACGCAGGAAATTAAGAGGGGGCTGGAGAAAAGGCGGGAAGAGTCGATTCTTATGAAGGAGGGCAGGTCAGCGGGGGAAAGCGCTAGCTTGGGGAAGCGAGGACGGGAAACGTGACGATCCATGTTGTTAAAAGAAGGTGGTCTAGAAAATAAGGTAGGGTCCGTCTGACTATTTTGAGACCACTGATGGAAAATCAAGGGGACAACTCGGACAACGGAAAGGGAAGGAAAAACAATGAAATAGCGAGTATGAAACAAAAATCGGGAGAAAGATTGACTAAGCGGACCAGAAAACCCTTCCTACGTCCGTCAGTGATAGAAGGGTGAACTTCCTAACGAAGAAAGAACCGAAAGACAAGACTGCACGGAGGGGGAAAAGAGGAAAAACGATCTTGAAGGCACAAGGGTTGTAACATAAAGTCGGCAAGCCTTCACGGCCGGTTGGCGTGTCTATTTGCGTCGATTAGACACTCACGAGCCAGAACAAGAATACCCCAATAGCCTTCTGAGAAAAAAGACACCGAAGTAAGAGATGTCAATACCGCACCAGGGGTCTTCAAGAAAAGGACGCGACCATTTCGGTGGTTAAGGAGGAAAAGGACTATCGTTAGAGTAAAAGTCTACCGGCCCCGGCTCTCAAGTCTCCCTGCCGCTCAAGGGGAGGGGAATCTGTCGGGTAAGTCGAGCAAAGAAAAGACGCCTTGGGCCGCCCCGATATCAAAAGAAGGCCAGTAAGCAAAAGGAAAAAAACGTCGTCAACTACAGAGAAAGGGACGGATTGGAAATCAGACCAAATGCTTGCACCAATCGCGTTCGTCTTCCGAATACCCCACAATTGGGGGGCTCTGTCCCCACACGGCGGGGGGAAAGAACCACCTCCGACTTGCCAGTCTAGGGTCACAGGGGGAAAAATTATGCTTATGAGGGAATAAAACGACAAGGGGAAAAAGGAAACTGTTTCTAAGGCTTAACAAGCGGGATGGAAGCACGAAAAGTATAGGGGGAAAGGGGTCTCGAGGGCGTATCAAAATGGGAGGAGGGGGACAAACAATTGCGGGGAAAGAGGACCCGGAAAGTAAGTGCGCGAAGGGTAGAAATACCGGTGACAGAATGAGGTCGTAGGAAATTCCGGGAAGAGCGTGAACTCATTCGTAAAAGGGAAAGGGGGTCCTGCTCAAAGTTAAGAGCTGGCGATTCCTATTCTTGCGGGTCCGAGTTGGAACCAAGAGGTCGTTAGTCCTTAGGAAAAAGGTAATGGGTCACGACGGAAAAAAAAAAAGAAAAAAAACAGATTTCACGTCAAGCTACAAACGCCTAAACAAAACAGAAGGAAGACCATATACAACAAAAATTTCGGGGACCAGAAAAACCTGCTGGCGGAACCAATGTAGACGTCAGGGAAGCCGCACACTTCACCCCAAGATACGTGCCTTGGCTTAGGGAAAAGGAGGAGCAGGTCGCCTCTCTGAGGGCATTAAAAGAAGAGGTGTGTGATGTGAGGAGAGAAAAGGCGGAAAACCCGCGAAAAACCAATCACTAAACCAGCTCCTTTCGGGAGAGAGACGCCGACGTAAAGGAACCGGAACGGGTATTCCGAAGCGAAAAGAAGAAACAACTTACGAAGCACAAACCAAATCGGAGAAGAAATAAAAAACAAAATGTGACCATTTTCAAGGGAAAAGGGTTAAAGGGGTATTGGTGGACAGGGAAAAGAACGCGTGGAAGGGGGGAAGTGGCGTCGGGACAGTTGTGGTGGGAACATGTAACTAGAAAAATACCCCGGCCGGAGTACCCAAAAAAGGATGGAAAGGGGTGAAAGAAACTAGAGGTGTTGGTAGTCCATTATCCCAATTGATCAAAGGGATTTTAAGCCACGACGGTAGGGCTAGACTTAAAGAGTCGGGGCCACAGGAGGGGGAGTCCGCACAGGACAGGGAATGAGGGGGGAAAAAAAAAGATCGAGAGGGGAGGGAACACGCGTTGGTGGAGGTCCGTTGGTTAGGTCTTAGGTCAGAGGGAGCAAAAGGAAGGGTAGAAGGTTAAGCCTTCCAAGGGGAAAGATAGAAGGATTGTCGAGTTTTCCGTCTGGGTTGGGGAGGACCGCGGTAAAGGAGTGATAGTACAAAAACAGAAAAAAGGGGAGATTCGCCGACCACGGAGGCCAAAGCAGTAACCATGCAGACTAACCTTGACCTGTCTTCAAGGGGGGAGGTGCGGAAACTGCACCGTTGACCAGAAAAGGCAGTTACGCTGGATGCGAGGAGTGCTTGCAAAGAAAAAGAAAAAAAGCTCCGGCTAACTCAAGGGAAAGAGTGTAAGGGTCCAAGTTCCGGGAAAAGTGGCCACCAATGATGAAAGCCGCTTGGTTTTAAGGTCGTTCTCAGTCGGAAGGAGAAGACTCAAATATGATCCTGGTAACGGGGCACATACGACTCCCGTCAGAAACACAGAAAGTTTGGTCTTGAAAGGGAAACTGCGTTTTACCTTGTCTTTCAATAGAGGGCAAATCGGACATCAAATCAAAAAGCCGACCGAACGAAGCACAAAGTAGGCGTACCTGAAAAAAATCGGAAAAAAAAAAGAGAGGGAACCTTGTGGAACTTGGGTAAACGCAAAGAGCAATGTCTCCAATGTCCGAAAAACACGACATGTGGACAGTGATCCCACCTGAAACAGGAGGGGCGTAGGCGCCGATGACGGAGGGGGGGAGAAAAAGGAGCAACTCTTAAAGGATAGCTACTGCAGTCAGATAGCAAAAAAAAAAGCTTAGGAGAAAAGGAAAGCCGGGCTATTAATGTATCTTTGTTGAAAGAGAAACTGGGCCTTCAAAATCGAAAAAGAGGGACGAATCCGGCGAAGGCCGGGAAGAGACTCGGAACCCTCGGTGGAAGCCGGGTGAAGGAATTGGAGGGTTGGTCCGATTTACAATTAAAAGGGGCATGAAGAGTTGTGAGAGGGAGACTGGTGTGGGGCGGTAAAGGATGGAAGGGGGTTTAAAGAAGCAGACGAAAAAAAGTCACGATGTGGCTGCCTCTAGAGGGAATGACGAGATTAGGTACAGCAAGCCGGGGCAAAGCAAAGGAGTCGGAACTCAAGAAAACGTTCATTTTTTGCTACGTGGACCTTGAGCAGCTCCGCCTTGCAAATAATACACGAAGGATTGAGTGAGCCGGAAGAGAAGCAAAAAAGGGGAAAACAGCACTCAAAGGGTGAGTGGAACTTGGGAAAGGGGAAGTTGGGGGGCAACGAACTATGCGTTCCTCCTTATAAGGGGGTAGGGGAATTTTCTGAATTGGGGAAAAAGCAAAGACGCAACGGCTCGCGAATGGCTGGCGATAGGGGATCAAAGAAAACTAGCCGGTAGGTAAGTAGGAAGGCAGGGTTGCCTTATTTCAGTAAAAGAGTGGTTCGGCGAATCGACTGCCCTTGGGGAGGGGGGCCTTCAATCACCAGGAGAAGAGAACATGGGAACGCTAACCACCAAACGCCAAACTGCTCCATCCAGAAAAGAACTTCCGACCTCACCAAAAAAAAAAGGCCGACGTAAGTGGGGGGGAGAGTGAAAAAAAAAACATCCTCGACCTTGAAGACCCTCCCAGCGGGGGAGACAATATCTATTCCGTTTTGACATATTAAGAGGGGGCTGTGTGCTGCTCAAACGATGGGGCCAAAAGGAGGGATTGGCAAGATGGGTAAGGGGGAAGTAAAGAAATTATCATTAGTTGTCCGCTACGGACTAACAAAAAACAAAGAAATTTGCAAGGGAGCGGTACTCCCCTGCGTGTAAGTGAGAGGGAAGGGGCAAAATTCCAAATTTAAGAAAATCTGCCTGTGACCTCTACTCAAAGAGGGGGTTGGGAACCGAAACAACACATCAAAGGAAAAAAAACCTGAACCTTGGGGGGGAAGAAAAGAAGGTGGACGTGGACCTTAATAAGAAAGGTGGGGGGTCCCCTTGCGGAGGAGAATCGGGCTCAATGGGCGAAGGGAACAATATAAACCGGGTTCGATGTAAAGCGGGACTGGATAGAGGGGACTCACGGAAGGAGGTAAAAGGTAGTGTGTTGCGACAGGGGGGGGGGGGGCACGTTGCATTCCGTCCCGATCAAACAATTGCGAAAAAAAAAAGACGGAGGCCGCCGCAGACTGAGGGAGAACAGTAGGCCTCTAAGAATAAAACTGAACCACCTCGGAGGGGTGTACATTGGAAACACTTTGCAACGGGAATTTGGCAGAAACATCCGGAAGTAAAAGCAAGGTGGGGGGTCTCAGCTGAAAGGCTTTGTTGTTGTACTAGGGTTGTCAGACTAAAAAAAATCGGCGAATAAATGAGGAGGGGCCACGAAATGGCGAATGTTAAACGGTACCCAACCCAACGCAGGGTATGAAGAGATCGTGCAGAGAAAGATCTGCCTCAAGGCAAGGAGAACGAAATTAAGAAACCCACGGCCGACAGAACTGTCGTTCATGACTAAGGCATTCCAAACAGAAGGAGAGTTTTCACCGGCGGTCGCAAAAAGAAAGAGGGGGAGGGGAAGAGAGCAACAGTTTAGGTCATGACGAGGCTGATCAGAAGAGAAAGAGAAAAGTGGCACTAGGGGTCGGGGCCTTGTCCAACAAAGAAAGAGAGAAAGGGGGGGACGGAAGTTGGCTTAGAAGGAAGGCAGGAAGGTGTTCCCCATAAAATAAGACCTACGAGGGGTAGAAGGGCCTTGAACTGACTTGTGTGGGATACTAACAACAGTGCGTTTCCTAGGGAAGGCTCAAGAGGCTTCGTCAGCAAAAGAGAGGGAAAACTAGACCTTCGAAGGAGGGGAAGCGTGGAAAGGGTCAAGGGTTACAGGTTGTCGAGAGGATTTTGAGCTGTAAAAAAAGGGAATGCTCTAACGAAACCTCTACAAGAAGGAGATGTGTATGAAGGGGTATCGTGCGAGCAGAGGTGGAGGGAATCGACATCGGAAAGTCTAAAAAAGCTAGAAAAGACTGGCTTGGGATCCGCCATTCTTTCTTGAACGGCAGTATACTGGCAGTTCAGAGTTGAAGTCGAGAGGGAAAAGGACTCGTGTTGAAGAAAAAGTGCGAGGGAATGCAACTTTAAAGATTCCACGAGCACGCAAACTTTCGGGGCCGGGGAACAACTTGCGGGCCTGTCCCAGATGACGAAAAGGGAAAATCGCCATTAAAAGGTAAGGACGTCGGGGAGGTTCGTGAGGACAAGTTCACGCGACAGAAGGGCAAAGGAACGCTTCCGGGAAACTTTCCTAGCGAAAAAAGAATGAAAACGCGGGAGCGGAGAAGAGCAGAGAGAGGGGTTGCAGAACAGCAAGCAGAGGTCCGACGTCCGGATCTATAAAGAAGTCCGAAAAGAAGGGGGGAAGAAGCGTCAACGACGGACCCAAATTCGGAGAGAAAGACCACAAAATGATTACGCCGAACGGGACTCATCATTCTCCTCTAACGAAACAACGCTGCCGAAGAAGCAGGGACGATCAAGCTTCGTCTCCAGAGGGCCTGTAAGGCAACGGGAGAAAGATAACGGAAGAAATTGTGATGTTCAAATACGTCTATAGTACGCGGTATTCGGGGGGGGGGAGGAAGTGGGTGTACACGATATGACGAAAGGCCAAAGAAAGGGAAGGGATATGGGGGGGGGGTCCTCGATAGGGATAGAGACGAACTGGGAATCCGGGAGTACAAGTACTTTGTTAATGAATCAGTGGTAAAATAAAAAAAGCAGAGGGAACATGTGTCCATGTCCTGTGGCTCGAGAAGGGGTGCGTGACTAAAAGACATCGAAAACTATCAAAAAAAAAACGGAGGATTAGTGAAAGAAGAAAATGGGAAAGGATGGAGTCACCTGCCTAACAAAAGCAAAGTAAATCGGCAGAAAAGGTGCCGGCGCCCGGAGTTTTGGGCAAATGAAGGCCGAAGGGACTTTTTAAGCGAGGGGGAAAAACAGAGATTTTTAGAGGCCAAGGCAAAAAAAAAAACAATAAAAAAAAATATCCATCCTTGAGGTGTCTTCGGGGAAATTCGGTGGAAAAAAGAACCGAACCCACAATCTAAAGGGACTAGAGAGGGGGCGTAGAAATGAAAAATTAAGAAAGAGGTCAGTGGGGACTGCCGCCGGGACCGGCGAGGAGGCCTGATAAGGAGCGGTGATCGTCAACATGAGCGGGCGAAGGCGTGCGGAAAAAGGGGGAGAGATTCGGCGACGGCGAGAAAAGGGACGGCAGTGATACCAGTGGGGGGTCAGGAAAGAAGGGGGGAAGGGGTAACTTACGTTGGACGTGGGGGAAAAAGCCCGGAATTGGGAAACTCCTAAGCACCAAAAGAGAAAACTGAAGCCGAGGCATTCAAAGATAGGGAAAGGAATAATACGGCGCCCGGAAGGCTATCCGGCCCCGGGGAAAACCTCAGACGAAGTTCGTCAAATAGATCTTTAACGGAGAAAAAAAAAAACCGATCGCCGCCCGAAAAATCAAGAGGGTAAGATTCACCTCGCTCTGATTACAAAGGGTGGTAACCTGCGAAAAAAAATGTCAAAAACTGTTTCTTGTCCTATTTTAGGAAAAGGTCAACAGCACGAGCCCCGGCAAAAATCAACCCGCGACGGGAAGTCGAGGGAGGGGGAAAAGTCGAAGAAATGGAAGGAGCATGATTAAACGCCACGAGACAGGAGGACAAAGACAAAAGGACATCGCAGGGGGGGACCGGGAAAAGGCAAAACATTGTCGAGTGCCGAGGGGGGAAAAGAAACGGCTCGCAACGGCAAAAGAAGAAAAAAGAGGAACGGCTCGCGGGGGGAAGAGAGCCGTCCAGGTCGGAGGGACAGAAGAGAAGAAGACGAATTCAAGCAGTGACACAGATCCAACTACTTCGAAATTGAAGAGGGGCAAGCCGACCCAATCAAAACCCCTGCACTTCTCCGCCGGAAGTAAGAGAGGGAAGCCTAACTAGGTCAACAAAAACTGTCGCGTCAACCCCACTTCAAGAACCGACCGAAAAAACTGTCAGGGGGAAAAGGAAGAAAAGGGTGCTAAAGTGAATGCGGGAAAAAGGAAAAGCTTAAAAAACTGGTAGAGATGAGTCGCGCGACCTGCCCCTAACACTGGATGCAAGTGGTGCGATCGCGTAAAAGGAGGGGCGAAGGGGGAGAACTCCAGGCCAAACGGTGAGGATCTTTTCGAAACTGTGACATCTAAAGTGGGAGGACTGGTAACCGGGAGAAGATGAACCAGCGTCTCTGTTCGGCAGAGGGATCATTCCATTCAGGGGCTATGAAAAAAAAGAGGCGTGGGGCGATCCCGCGGGGACCCCAGAGGGGGGTGTATCGTTAAAGGGCGAAAGGTCATGGGTCACGAAAATGGAGATCAGGGGGAAACGGGCATCGAAAAACCTACTAAACCACCTCATAAGACCTGACACCACCACGGGGGCGCTGGAAAATCCTCCTTTCTTGGGAAAGGGTGGATTCACTCGGGCAAAAGTACACAACAGTGGAAACACTTGGCTTCGGAAGCTTTGTTGAGGACCTGAAGAGGAGGGAGGGGATTCACATCGTACTAGGTGGAGAGGTACGGAAATGACAACGTATACAAAAGCTTCCTCAACAAAAATCAAAAAAACGCTCGTTCTTCGACAGAGAGCCGGCGTTAATAAACCGAACAATCATTTGTAGAAAGAAAGAGAAACCAGCGCAGACAAAAGAACTACTGGGCCAACGGGGGGTAAGACACTCTCGGAATGGTTCAAATGGTTACAGGGTGCAGGGGGGAAAAATTTTTTTGTGGTTTGAAAGTTGCCCAAAATGAAGGGGGCGAGGAAGGCGATTTGGGGACTGAAGGGGATTGGAACAGCGAGAACATACTCACGCCGGATCACCCCGATTACTGAATAAAAAAGAACACGAGGGGGAGTATTCAGTACCGAAAGATGGGGGAAAAGACGGGATTGTCAGAAGACTAATCTGAAAGGCACATTCCCGGGTGATTACATCGAAAACGGATGTCACAACAGAAAGAAATTCACCGAATCGTAACCAAAAGAGGGGGAAGGGGGGGGGAGACCACGGGAAGGGAAATTGTACTTTCCGGGGGGGGAAAAGGGGTCGAGGCAAAAGAGGAAAGTCAGGAGAATTCTTAGTTGATGGGGGAAAGGAGTCCCCCGGTGATAGGTTGGGGAAAAGAAACCCGCAAGCAGGTCTATCAAAGAGGCCAAACAAGTCGAACAAAACATCAGAACATTGGCAATGAGGCCGGGAGAAGCTTCCATTTGGGGGAGGAGATAGCCGCCAGCCATTTGAAGGGAGAAGTATGTTGGGAGGAAAGAAGCAAGTGACAAAAAACCAGCAGGGGAGTTAAAGCATATTTTGTTGTCGGGGAACGGTGGGGGCCAAAAGTGGTAAGGGCCCGTTACGTGGAAAAGGGGGGTGGGAAAGTTAAAGTTATAGAGACGGAAATAGAGGATACGTTAGCAAAGACGTAGAAAGTCGAGGAAAAAAAGGAAACCGTTGGAGGGGGGAGGGAAGAGATTAGGGGGCGTTGAAAAAAGACGAGTTACCAGCAAAACCAGAGAATCACCGCCCCGACAAACCGCGGATCTTGCAACAAGAAGAAAAGGCGTACAGCAAAAAATGTCTACTAAAAGAGGAAGGTGGTAATTGCCTCACGTCAAGAGAGGGAAGCAATTCCGTCACATAAGAAGAAAAAAGGTTGGGGGGGAGAGCAGAAATCCCAAGGAAGGAGGTGAATGGTCATGTCAAAAAATGGCAATGGTTATGCGAAATACAGACATTATACATGAATAGCACGGAGAGAAGGAAAAAAACACAAGGAGGGAGGAAGAAGAAAAAGAGATTCGGGATAGTAGGGAGGAGAGCATCGAAACTGTCACTGAGGACACTACGAAATCCAAATCTTGAGGGAAAATCCTGCGACAATAGGGAAGAAGGATGCTCCACATCGAGGGAAAGGGGGGAAAAAGGGGGGAAGGATCCAAGGGAAGAATAGTAAAAAGTCCAGGGGGAAAAAAAAATAAAATCGGTTTTTTCACAGAGTACGTTTTTGTTGTAGTAAACTGATTCTGGGAAGGACGAGGATTTCTTTTAAAGGGGGGGGGCGCCCGCGAAGATTGTCTTAGGGAGGGGAACGAGGGAAAGACAAACAAAGGAAAATTAGTAAAAAAAAAAACGGTCAGGAGGGGTGATCCGAGCGGGATCGGAAGGAAAGTTACTACAGGGAAGGCAGAGGCGAAGAAAAGGAAAAGAAAAAAAAAAACAGAGAAAAAAAAAAAAAAAGCGGAGCATTAAAATGCTTCGGAAATCTTGGGAAACTAAAAAAGGGTGGAGCAAACCGTACCGTAAACTAGGCGGGGGCTTCTCAACGAATTTTTATTTGGGGGGGGGGGGACGCCTGAATCGATCCGCGACACGGTCAAAGGGCAAGAAGATAGGGGACCCCGAAATACCCGGGAAACCGGTCACTTGGCAGTCTTCATCAGGAAGGGTTTGCTTAGGGTAGGGAAAGGGAGGGAATGTGTGGCAGGGTCGAATGCCTTTGCGGGGGGATCATAAAATCAAAAGCATAACTACCGGGAAACATCGAAAAACAGGGAAGAAGCGCCATCAAAAAAGCGAAAGGATGGATCCAAAATAAAGTAAGGACCGGAATTGTAGAGATGAACATCCTGAAGAAAACCGAAGACAAAAACAACGGGGTAGCCAAAATCGTCGGGGGAAGATGGCGGGTGGGATGATATAAAAATGCTGAGCCAAAGGGAAAAAAAAGTTACGCGACCGAAAAGTAGGGGACGTCTGCACCATAAGGATAGAGGGTTCGGCGAATGGACAGGCCCGGCGATTAGCGAAACTAAAGTAAATCGGGATCCCGCAGGGGGGAAGGAAAGGTGGGTCGTATCAATGTGAAAGTTCAAAGGGAATACGTAAACCGGGACTTTAACCGCATACTCGACTTCCAACGCGGGGTTGGAAAAAGGAAAAAACAAAGCAAAACAACTCAAGGAAAAGGGAAAATGAGAAAAAAGAAGAGTGGCAAAGAAGGAGGGCAATCTTCCAAATGTTCCCCTGAATGGGTAGAGAGGGGTAGGAGAGGGTTATAAAGGAGACCATACCCAAAGGAGAGGTTCAACGAGGACCGCGGTTCGCCGTCACGACTTAGACATGTTTACAGGGGGAAGGTTTTGCTGTCATTGGGTGAAAAAAAAGTGTGATTACCGTCGAAAAAAAAGATAGGGGGGCAGAAAACGAAAAGAAGAAATAACGATAAGAGAAGGAACATTCGGTTACCAAATGTGAGGACAGGTGGGAGGAAAAAGCTTGGGTCAGGAAGTACTGAATTGTAAACGCCAGCCCGGAGGGAAGGAAACAGTCGTCCACGGTGGGGGGACTAGGGATGGAGTCGTCGGGGTTTGGACGAGACGGGGGTAAGACTGCCCAAAGAAAGTTAAAACGTCCGTACCAAAAGGCGTGCCCAACACTACAGGGGCAAGCGAGACCACCTCCACACGCACTCAGGTAAACGGTAAAAGGGCCGAAAAAAAAATCGTGCATGTCCGAGCCTGGAGGGCTGCCCTGCCGAAGAGAAAGTCGGGCTGGAAGGACGAGAGGGGGTGGTTGCATGAGACATTACAAAACTCACGTCGGTAGGGGTCAAGGCGGCTAAACGGGAGGGAAGACGGGAAGAATAAGAGGGTAGCATTCTGAGGATACTCAGTAAAAAATTCACATATCCTTTGTAGGCAGAAGAGGGGAAGGAAACGAGATCGACAAGGGGGACGGCAGGTGGGGTCGAAAACTTCAGCCTTCACTGGTGGGGGGGGGAAAAACATGGTAAGCGTCTCTACCACGATTAACGGAAGGGGCAAAAGGAATGGGGGGGGCGCAAGATGGTACGGAAGAAATCAGATCTGGGTCTTCTTGAAAACCCGGGTGGTCGGTTGTCACAGAAGGGGAAAGGTCGAAGGTTTTTACGAAGGGTGGAAGTCTGGGGCATGTGTCCTGGGAAAAGGGGAGGAGAGACGTTGCGAAAAAAGGGCACGTCTGGGCTTTGGAGAAAAGACAAGAAAAATCAGGCAGGCAAGGGGAGCTGCCGGGAGGGTACGAAGGTGGGGAACGTTAAGGCAATAAAAGGATGCGGAGCAGGACATGAGTATAAAACGGAAAACTCCTAGGGGGTAGAAAAGAACCTACGTGCAATTGAGTAAAAAGGAGGGGAGAGAAACTATCTACGGTAGTAAGGAACGGTGTATAATCGATTCCGAAAAAAAGGTCAGGAGGAACGTTTAGGGGAGAAAGCTACAAAGGAGGGAGCTTTAATAGGAGTT
>Ga0179591_1366955_pt1 | contig 14766 bp, 12 predicted proteins | sample CZOMad2_1_08_16f_FD_182891 | JGI IMG/M metagenome (GOLD analysis project Ga0179591, IMG submission 182891) | Vadose zone soil fungal communities from Angelo Coast Range Reserve, California, USA - CZOMad2_1_08_16fungal (PacBio error correction) | ecosystem: Environmental > Terrestrial > Soil >...
AGCCGTGCCAGCTGGAAGTAACGTGAAACTCACCCCAATCTCCATCAGTCGTTCGGTCATCCCGACCGCTTATGCTTTAGGGAACCGGACGGCGAATTGAACGCCGGAAGAGAATAACTAGGTATGAGGACCCCGGTCCTTCTCCGTCGCGTCCGGCGTCAAAAAAACCGTATCAATTCCGTTTCAAAACTCATCGGCTTAACCAACTGCTCGAGTCATCAAATTACTGACGTAGGAAAGAGATTAATTTGTTGAGAGGACGTGATCATTATCTAGATGACGGAGGGACCACTATGTCGTCTATCCTGAGGGGGAACGCAATTAGGCAGCTGAGGACGGGAGTTCTTCCGGCCGAAAAAAGAGACGAATGACCGGCCCGCAGGGACCTGCCCAGCACTACGCGACACATTTCCCGAAGAACTTGGGGACCGCTAAGGTACGGATCTAAACTGTCGACATCCTTTACTTACGCGGGGAAAGAAAAAAGATTCTACCTTGAACACCTTCCAGCGCCTTCCACAGTTCTGCAAAAGAAAAATCTTCGGAGTACCCAGGGAAGGCTCGTCAAGCCGGGTCAACTGATAAGGGGGTCCGGTCCCAAGAAGGTTCGGAAGAGACTGGATCGGTTTCGTAAATGCTCTCCAGTCTAGCTTTACACTGGCCTACACGGCTGGCCCGTGGACTAGCTTCCTGAAGAAAAGACAGTGAACATGTCCGAACAGGAAGGGAGATGGGGGAACGAAATGCAAGCATCGTGCTGTACATTTAAGCTCCAACCGGCTCGAGGGGGAAAACGAACTGCCCGGGCGGGGACGAAGACTTCTAGTAGTAGAGATCTGAACTATCATTCACCAGAAAAAACCAAAGGGCGCCTCTTGAAACTGGCTACGCGGTGGCGCCGTCAGCTGACGGTTCTTTCGTGAGAATCCAGCCTTATATTCATTCCCTGGAGGAAGAGGAAAGGACCCCGCCTCTTGAAAAGTTTGGTTCCAGCAACGTGTCTTCATCAATTAAACAAACGGCTCCTGGTAGATAAAATAAAAAAATTCTAAGTACTGGAGCGTGGCAACAAAAAAGGAAGCCGACGGCTGTAGGCGGTATGTATAACCAGCCCCTAATGAGAAGGTTGCAATCTCTGAAAGTCTGAAGAAAAAAGGGGGATTGTCCTCGCCAGGAGTCAGCGTGCCTATCTTTGAGAAAAGGGGTCGAAGGCGAGAAAGAAATCGAAAGTGCCTTGTTCTATCGAGGGCAGTCTCGAAGGTGAAGGAAGAATGGAAGGGGTCGCAAAAACCCCCGTCCAAAACCAATGGGGGACTCGCCGGTCTCCTTAAATAGATGAGATGAGTAAACCCCGCTCCGTACACGCTATCCTCCCGGCAAAAGACTGTTGACGATGGCCTCGTCTACTGAGTGTTCATTTATCCGAGGGAGATGCGAAAAGCTGGTCGTCCCCAGGCGGGTGAACTTCAAAGAGCCTGATAGGCCACTTTATTTGTGGAAGGAGGGAAGAGAGAGGTATGGGGTGAGCACTTTTCGTAAGGCATCCCGGGGCAGCGCGCCCAGGTATGTGGGGGACTCAGAAGTAAGTGTGGCTTGACTGCAAGGCAGTCAACTGCAAAGGGCGGGAAAAAAAAAAGATCAGGCTGGAGTGGGTGAGGCAGCCGAGAACTTGAAAGCAGGGGAAAGACTGGTGGGGAGTCGGTGCTGAAGGATGTTGAATCCTCCGCTTTTGAAGGGAGACCAAAGATTTGGTTTCGAGCAACTAACTATGCCACTCGCCACTCGGTGCAGTAGAAACCCAAGAAAACACGTACACCCTCCGGGTCATACTGAGGATGGCTGACCGAATCGGAGAGGAAAAAAGGTACAAAAAGGGCACGTACATCTCATTGCCTACGTGAAAACCCTCCATGATTGTTGAAAACGTAGCTGGGATGGTTCTCAGCTATAATGACCAATGGTAAACTCAAAAGGAAGAAACCTGCTACCCCATCTTACATCAAAGATCAGATCTCTGGCATGGTCGCGCCCGGCAGGACACTGATCATCGCCATACTGAACCGACATCCTGGTACGGACCAAAGAAATTTCGGATTTGAGAAATCAAATCACTTGCGGAAGTCTAGACCACCAGAGGAGTTCCCCCTATCTAATTCTCTTAGGATATCACTCAACATCACCAGTACGAAAAAGATTAGAAAGGACGTAGCCGGCTGAAAAAGAAGGGATCTTCAAGCTTCTAAGGAGTTTTCAACTAAACAAGGTACGGCACCGGAAAATAATCGCAATATTAAACCTAACAAAGAAGCTTTCAACTCGGACTAACTTACTCAACTAGAAGGTCTGATTCCAGCTTACAATTCCACTCCGAAGGAAAAGGAAAAAATCCGCCGAAAACCCCACAATCATCTCAGAGCACACAGAGGAAGGAAAGGGTATTTTTAGGTTTGAAGAAAGTGAGTTCAGCGGAGTTCCTTGTAAAAAAAACGGAAAGCAAGTTCGTGAGGCAGGAGGAGGTTTATCAGATCGTTTCGGGTTCATGTTTGAGGTACATTTCGAATTTGGGGAGGGAAGGGAGCCGGACCAGCGGAAAAAAGAAAGTCGCATATCCCGTAGTGAAAAACTAGGAAAGGCCTCAACCACTAGTCGGGTGAACGTGCTTGGGAAGCCGGATACCGACGGGATGATCTTGGTGAGCGATTGCTGGGAGTTAGGGTTCAAAAGTGTCGATTGGGTCCGTAAGGCAAAAACTTGGAAGCGTCGTTGACTGCACCGGAGGGTGTTATCGGGGGGTATTGATTAAAATGCCTGGCTACAGGCTGTCTGCGCATGCTCGAAAGAGGGGAGGGGGGGGAGGGTGGCCCGTTGCCTGGGGGTACAAGCCTTGTTGGCATGAGAAAATGCGCAGTGGTAGAAAGCGACCGCGCGAGTGCCCTCTAAAGGAAGGCCGAGTTCGCCCGGTTTCTCGGGGGGAGACTAATTACGGCAATGAATTTCCGATGGGCGAATGACCTGAGTCCATTCTAAGAAGGTTCTTCAATGCCGGGCGATGGGTATCGAACAGCTCGAAAAAATAGACGTTAGAGGAAGTGCTTCCACCAAGACCAGAAGGCTAAAACCTCTCAAAAACAACGGAATTTGACTGGAACCAGGTACGTAAGGAAAGACCAACTTAGGGGAGAAAGGGTGGCTAGCTCATAGGGGATCATGTTTCAGACACATAGGGCTGAAGTTTCCGAAGTTGGAAATCTGGAGGGCGTACCAACTACCGCGCGGGAGAAAACAAAAAGCCACGCTTTCCGCACGCCGCACCTCCCGCACTATAGTTAAAACCGAGTGGAAACTACTATTATCAGGCTGTTATGGTTCAAAAACCCCGAAACCTAAGCTGAAGACGACCCGCAGATCCATGGCCACTGGCGGCTAGAAATGTGAATAATTATTCAAGTCCTCCGGTGGGAGAAGGGATAGAGGCGCGGTGTGGGCCAGCGTCGCCTGTTGAGCCTGGCCGTCGGAGGGAGATCACCACTCATTGGTGGTGGTGGTTATTACTGGATAACCCGGGCGGACAACCTTCTACAGCCACAGACGAGGGAGGCACCAATCCAAGTAAAAGGCGGTCCTCTCGCTTCCCAAAGACTAGCAGGCCCGATGCACGTATAAGGGTTCGCAGTACTAACGGAAGGAAAGAGGGGCTGTATTTGATAAAAATCTGGGGATCACCCGATCCGAAAAGCGTCGAGGGGAGCGTTGAACGCACGACAAGTTCCAGGTCCATCCGGCGCCTACGCCGGTATACCAAGGGAAAGCCGGGTGATAGGATAACAAAAATTGGCCCAGACTTTGCCCCTCTCAGGTCTGCAAAAAGATACCAGGGGGAGGTCTCGGCAGGGTCTATGACCAGGGGCTTATAGAATTTTCTTTTAAGTGCGCCCGACAGAGGGGGGAGGGAGCGGGCGCGTCCTAGTCGCTGACACCTCTTTATTTATATCCTTTTGATGAGTAATACTAGAAGTAGCTGGAAGAGCTTCCCTTTCCGTTCCAGAAAGAAACGGCGAATGGCGCGGACAGCCTCACGCTTGCAGCAGGCTGAATCACTTATTGATTTATTAATAGAAAGAGATCGAAGGGGGTCCCACGGTGAAAGGGGGCAGGGGGCCTCTGAAACTCATACGACCCTGAATCGGGATCCCTAACCCTGACTGGCCTTAGCGGATCATGTAAGTGCTCTTTCTATGGAAAGTGACCCGCCGAGAAGAGTACGGTCCGGAGTTGACAAGGGGCAGTGGGTACTTCGGGAGCTTGTTCGTTTAATTCCCGCCGGATCCTGGTAGGGCCAGGGCGCTACCTTAATAGAAGCACGCATGAAGACCAGATCTCTTGACACCAGTGGCGGGGGGGGGGGGATTCGACCCACGCGCATTGGGATATCAGGCTCTCCCGTTTTAACAGAGGAACGGAGGGTCTTAAATTAAAGTGCAGCCGTGATCGACTCGCGGGGTCAAAGGGACACCAGATTTCCATGATCTAACATTTCAGACGCATCAACCAGTCTGACTGACACAGTATTTTACGAATGGGAAGACCAACAAGAGGGGGGAATCAGGGGGAGGGACGGAAGTGCTATGGGGGATTTTGAAACGAAAGGACCTGTTCATTCTCAAAGAAAAGAGAAGAAAAATTTAGCTGAGAGGCAGGCGCAAGCCGGAAGGACGGTTCCACCAAAAGGCGTCCAAGAAAACAAGGGGATGGCATGAACGTAAGGTCAGTGGGTTAGAGAATTAGGGAAGAAAGACCCATCTTTATCAGGGAAGTCCATTAACGGAGGTTATTAATAGATTGCAAAGAAAGGGGTGTACGAACCCCAATCTCCATCATAGGTGGCTCTTGTGAGGACATACCTGACTTAATTTGGGAAGGGTGTCCCTTCATTCCATTTACGCCCTGTCTCTTATGCGATCAAGGGGGAGGACAAAAGGGGGAAAAGCGACCGTCCAGGCTGAGGGTGTCAACCTCACCTAGACTTCTTTTCAGGTAGAAAAGATAATTACCGCTGTGGATTTGAAACCCGCGGACTGACTTCATGTTCCCTCAGTTTGTACGGGGGGGGAGGTAAGGAGTGATCATGGAGAATGATGGTGGGAGAGAGGTAGGGCGTCGGATCCCGACTTTAAACGAAGGTCGGCCACTCTGTGTTTCGAGAACCGTTGCAAAGGAGAGAGAAGCTCTGGCCTTGAGTCGCTCAACCCTTTTCCCCGCCCGGGGGGGGAACAGGACGGTGGAAGGGAAGAGTACCACTGGACATCCTTGCCCCGCAATTCATCACAGAAAAGGGCCACGCGCAGGTTCACAATAAGCAAAGAATCGTCGGGTCTAAACTACCCCGCTAGCTCGAAAAAAGGCCAGGAAAGCTAGAAGAAACCCAGACGGGTTCTTGTCATCCTCGTAGAAAGGTGAGAGGATTCATAGTCATCGACATGAGGGGCACTGCGTTCGGGGCCGGGGGAACCCTTTTGCTCTTCGATTAAAATGACAAAGATCAGGCGACATTATGATGCCGGACGACGAGATCCTGGTGTAGGAATAGGAAGCTCTCTTCGATCTAGGCCCTTAAGAGCGAACGCCGCCTCGAGAGTAGTTATAGACATGCCTGGAGCCTATCATAAATCCTAGAGAAGCCAGGGGTCCAAAAAATTCAGCTTTTAGAGGAGAGATTGGCGGTCACGACTTTGTCCTCTCCACACTGAAAGAATGACATGGAGACCTTATGAAAGCCCTCTGTCCCGGGTGTCGGGAGGTCGACCTCCTCACCCCGGCCGGGAGGGAAAGGGGCTAGACCAGTAGGGCGGCAGGGATAACCTTCTACTTTAAGTCTCGGGACACCTACTCAGGGGAGGGAAAAAACTGTATCTGCCGTCAGTCAAACAACGTGTCGAAGTTCAAGGGGAGATTTCTTTCAGAAGGGACGTCGCACGTAGTGCATCGTTCCTGCTGAAGGGCAAGCATCGCGTACCAGCAGCAGGATGTCTCGGGTCGAAGCGGACGTTTCGAGGACTAGGACGCCAGATCCGAAAATGGGGGGGAGAACACCAACGGAACACGAATCAGTCAGTTTTCTACCTACTGAAAGATTGAGACTCGGGACAGAGAAAGTGACCGGAGGCAGCCTTCCCGTACGGGGCCGGCACTGATGGGGGGCAGTGAAAGAAGTCGCCGCGTGGGGAGAGTAGCTTATTCCAAAGAAGAGAGGGTGACTTCTGTCCCGCGAAAAAGAAAAGGATGTGAGACTCTTTAGCGACAGAGAGTGCGTTAGTTGCCGTCTCTCGTGAAGATCTGCACGAGGCTCTGGGGAAAGAGAGCCACGGTTTTCTCTAAGTATATTGTTTCAACCTTCTTGCCCACTATGTGAAAAGTGATCAATAAAAGTCCAATTTTCCCGACTGGGGGTTCACGAGGGTGGCAGCAAGCCTCCTGTTGGGGGGCGCTCGTTGATCTATTGTCCGAAAAAACGCTTTGTGCCGTCGCAAAGGAAAGGGGCAAAGCGAGCGAGGCCATCGAAATCACCAGTACCACCGGGCCAAAGAGATCAAGGGTCGTGCCATTCCGGTGGGGCAGAACAGAAGGAAATCTCAGACCTATGGAAAGGCCGCCATGAGAACTCATGGGCGAGGATGCGTTCTTACAAGAAACCTCTCCGGGGTCTCGGGGAGCCGGAACCAATGGCCACTGAAAAAAAACGGAAAAGGACGGCAACACCGAAAATGGAATATTCTCATAAGCTTGTCAGGTAATAAAAATTCCAGAGGACATAAATCTATAACGCCATAATGTCCTGACCAGTAATGTCATTCGTGTACCCGCGCAGAAAAAATCAAGGCAGACGCAAAAAACGAAAGTCTAAAATCCCTTACTCGTCAGAGGAGCCTCAACAAGCAGACTCTTTGATGAAAACGGGGGGAAAGACCGTCCTTAGTCAAGGGATCGACTTAAGCGAGCGGTCTGCTCAGTAGACCAGACACATAAAACATCGGCTGTATTAAGAAAAAGGGAGGATCAACCGTTCCGATGCCTCAGAAAGGGCCGGGCCGAGGAAAAACGACCAAACTTCAAAGGGGAACCAGCCCCACATCAAGAGCTCTCAACAACGGGGAAAAGAAGATGATGGAAAAGCTCGAGGGGAGTTCGCTGGCGGACTTTTAATCACGCCGGGGAAGGTAGCCAGTTCGGAAGGGTTAAACAAAAAAAAAAGTTCTGGTCGAATGGCGATGAGTTTTCAAGGGGGTTGGTAGGGCAAGGCCGCCCTCTCTCGAAATGAAGGAGCATCCTCAGCCGGCATGGGTAAAACACGTCGGGGGTAATACCACAGTCTGGGGGATGAGCTGTGTTGCTGGGCAAGAGCTAAACTATCAGTATGAAGAATGCGAATGCGGAAGTGGGATTCTGAAGGGGGGGGGAGGAGGGTTCCCCGAAAGAAGGGAGGGGGAAGGATCCGGAATGTGATCTATTTTCTGGCTGAACAGCGGGAAAGCTTTCTTAGGACTTCATCGAACAAGGTGATGGGTGCTTCCGGTTGCAAGGCTGACGGTTAAAACATTGTTTTCAGGGGGATATGCTACCATTCGCAGTAGAAAGAAGATGCAATCGTAAAGTAGGAGACTTGTTACTCGGCTGAAGATCCAGGGAAGAAAAGGGGGAAACGGTCTGGGAAGGATGGGGGAAGGATTTGTCGGCAGGTAGGATGGTGACTAGCACTGAAGAGAGTGGCTGAAATGTAGGGAAGGGCCGACGTGTCGACGTCCAAAAAAGAAAAAAAAATCCTTTAGGACACAGGGAGGAACACACGCTCACCCCCCGTCTGAAAGAGGAAAAAAGGGTTCGCTGCCTCCCAACGGGGGGAGAGCAAAAGCGAGGGATAGTTTGAAAAATGGAACCTGAGGTAACGCCCGTTCAATTTCCACTACGGGGAGGCAAAAACAATCCTTCGCTCTTCGGCCCTTCACTAGTAGACTTACAATATAGAGAACCTCCCTCACGAGAGGGGGACAGAAAAAGAAAAGAATGAGGTCATTCATCGGGTGAGCAGAAGTAACCCAGGCTAAGCGGGCTCCTTGCAGAATCAGTCTCACTCTAGAAAGGAGGGGAGAAGTAGGTGAGAATCTTATTAGAAACAGGAATTGGGGGGGGGGGGGGGAGGGGGTGTAGGGTCCTCGCGTTCTAGAAGAAGGGGGCGCGTAAAGGTTAGGGACGGATGGATGGAGTGGCGAACTGGGGAGGAAGTGGGGAGGTTGGTGGTGGGGGGGATGGAAGGAGTAGATAGGGGGGTGTGGGGTGGGGGGGAGGTGAGGATGGGGGGAGGTGGAGGGAGGTGGAGGGAGGGTAAAGGGACTTGCAGTGGGGTGAGGGGTAGAAGGGAGACAGGAGAGATGGGATAGGCGTAGGAGGGGGGGATATGGTAGGGTGGGGGGTGGGGGTATGTGCAAAAGAGAGGGGTGGGATGCGGGGGGGGTGAGGGGGGAGAGGGTGGGGTTGGGGGGGGAGGGGGGGAAGTTCAGTATTCGGAGGAGGCGGGAAGGCTCACCAAGCTGGGGGGTGGAGTTTTTTTCCAAGGTAAAAGATAAACCCGGCAATCGGGGATTCAGCAAGCTAACTACTCGTGAAAAAAGGAAGCAGGTATAGAAAGGGAAAGCGTCCAGCGTCGACCTTTCCAGGAGATAGAATAAGGTCTTGCTCGAAGCGTTCTTTAGATTGGGGTTGGAATTATTTAGCACCAGTCCTATCGCGGGATCCCGATAACCCAAAGGTCGGAGGTTGTCGTTTTAAAAAAAGGAGAGGAGGAATCAGGCAGAACTTATCTACCAGGGAAACTTTTTTTAGGGAGGTACTAGAAGGGATCAAAATCCATCGGTCACCAACAGGGCGCGGGCAACCAATATCGCCATTTCATTATAAGTGTGGGGCTGTAAGCGAAATCCGCCGACAGGGATGGGGTATTATAAAATCGACGCGAGTACGGTTTAAGCCAATTCTGTGGGTAGAGAACCTTATTCTGGGAAAAAACAGAGCCGATACATAGAAGGTCGTCGTTCAGCCTAGGGGTAAAAAGGAAAAATAAAATACAAGGTCCTGTGCGCTTCCCCTAAAGGAAACCTTTCGGAGCCCGCCCGGTAGGAATAATGTTGGTAATCCGAAATAGAAAGGGAACATCCGGACTTCGCACGCACTTCAGAGATCTCGGGGAGGTCAGACAGCGAACAGATACGTAGTTTACATAGGACCGAGGCCCGCATGATCCCGCAGATATCATGAAAAAGGGGGGTATTAAAAAGGGGCGTTGACATCATCCGGGTAGGTTACATCGCTTTTTAATTGAGTCGATCTTCAGAGACCCCGGTCGGACGAGGTATCGACCTCAAAAAAGATATGGCACGTCACGCAGGGGGAAAGGAAAAAATTCAGGGACCCAGCCGAACTACAGGCCCTCTCTTCTCGCATCAGGTGGTGAGAACGCCCATCAAGGGAGGGCAAAGAGAGAACTTACTTATGTGCCCGCCGGAGCAGAATGTTCCTCCTCCGGAACCATAAAAGATGCTACATGATCACGTTTATGGAAGCATCACCCCAAGAAGGCCCATGAGCCGAAAAGGCCAACCATCGACGCAAGGGCGGAGAAGGGTATGCTATGTTTAGGGGGAGAAACAAAAACGACGGAGGAGACCGGTTAATGAAAACTTTATCTTAATTCTAGAGAGAGGGAAAAATGCGGCCTTACAGTCCCGTCAGAGTCGGGGGGGCCTTACCTCCTGGCTGGAGTGGGAAGGAACACTTGACCTTATCTTAATCCGTAGTCCATGACACAAGGAAAGCTTAGGGGGGAGAGAGAAGAAAAAGAGGTCCTTCCAGGATAGAGAGGGGCGGTGAAGAACGGAAGAGAAAAAAAAGCCAAGAATTCGGTTTCTGGCTGGTGGGTGTTTTTTTTTTTTTTGTTTTTTGAAATAAAGAGCTTTTTCAGGAATTGGGGCCGTCGGAGCTCAAGGGCCAGGGCCCGACTCAAAGGGGGCGAGAAAGACTGACACCCGTAAATCCTGAAGGCTGGAGGTAGCACCCTACCGGGAACGGTTCAGAACGCCCGCCGAATGGGGGCGTACCCCGCTGGGAGTGGCTCTCTTCCGTCATGAAGGAAAAAAAAAGAAAAGGTACTGGGGGGGAGAAAAGTGTACTGTTATCAGGTATACGGGGGGGATGGGAAAAGGAGGAGCCCCTCTGCCTGCGTGCAAAAAGTACGTACGAGGGTTCTGGCTTGGGGCCGGGGGAAAAACCCCGGGCACGCGAAACCGCTCGGAGCGGTCCGGTGTTAAGAAAAATAAGCAAACACCCCGACTCCGGTGCTAAGGAGGGGGAAACGTGAAAGAATTCCTTAGCACCAGGAGCAGTAAGGTCTCCCGGGGCAAAACATCTCTCCTCAGTCCAGACGAACTCCCTTTGTCCCCACGGCAAAACTCCTCGGATGAAAAAAAAAGAGACTCATCCTGACCTGCCCAGCGATGGAAGTGATGTAAGTTCCCATCTCGGGAGGTGGATCCGATTCCAACGTATTGCGTAGTCAGTCATCCCATGCGACGTTATTGAAGTTACCGCGCTCCGCCTGAGGACAGGGAAATGGGAGGCCTGCCCGCGATAAGTGGACTGACCGGGCCCTAGGAGAACTCCATCGGAATCTCGCTACGAAGGTCTCTCGGAGGACGAAGGGAGAGGCGTCTATGCGGTGCCTAGACCTAGTCAAGAGGTCAGCTACTCACAAAGAAAGAGTACAAACTTCTAAAATACCGGGGGGACTCCGTTACCAGATCCAATGAGGTAGCGTGTCTGCGGATCGCGCCAGGGAACCCTGGGAGTCGGAAAACGGGGGGGAAGGTAGGCGAAAGCGCGGGACCGAGAGGGTGCATTAACCAGGTTCGTCAAAGATCCCCCCGACGGAACTGGTCCGAGACCGGGGGAAAAGGAAAAAAAAGTCGGCCAACGGAAGGACTGCTATAGGGGAGCGTTGTCAACCTCAAGACGCAGACTGAGGCGTCGTGGGAGCCCAAAGCACGATATCGGATAAAGATCACCTGGCACGGAGGGGCTAAAAACTACTAGGGATTCGACTCAATCTACGTGCACGTGGCCGAGGGGGGGAGAAGAGAGTAGAAAGGCATCTGTAAGGACGATATCATTTGGGGTGGACGAGCGAAGGAATTTTACTCCTATCCTGAAGAAGGGAATAAACCCCCCGGCCCCAACGGGGGAAACCAAGCTTTGTTGCGACTACAGAACTTCTGACTGCTACCGTTCTAAAGAAGAGAAGAGACAGAACTACTGGGATTCATTGAAGGGCCAGAAATACCTACTTCGACTGGGGGGGAGGAAGTTCCACTCAGAGGAACGATAAGCTTCTTGCCATCAAAAGTCAGGGGCCACTCGGGGTATTCCTAGAGGGAGAAAAAGACGTCGGGATTGGGAGAGTCGAGTGCACTGTGAGAAGAGAGAAAGGAGGGTTTAGTACTCGAAAAAATAGGTGGGGGACTTGAACCGGCGTTAACGTCCGCAAAGACCACAAACTGATCCCGAAAGGACCCTTGGGGTCCTACTGAGGAAGGAAATGTCGAATGTGTGTGGTGACGGTGTGCTCGTTTGATATCAGGTTAGACGCCCGTTGAGTCGCAACGTGAGGGTTCGAGCCCTGTCTAGACGAGAACGAGTCCGGGGGGCATAACGCAGACCCCGGGCCTTGACACATCGCAGAAGATCTATCTTCCATTCCTGACCGAGGGAAAAAATAGGATCGCGTCAACCCTTGGACAAGTACTTTGACTCATGGGTCGAGACGGATGCTTCTGATCGTCTGGCGCCTGGTGAAGCTATCCGGGACAGCGAAACACTGCCACCAAAAAAAGGACTCGATTGTAACGACAGGCGCAGTGATGTCCAGAGTCCCATTCAGGGTCACGGAATAAAGCAAGTATATAAGCTGTACAGGAAACGACGGGAGTCATCATTCAAAAGGGTTTCCAACCCTCAGGGGAAGTATGATAAATGAATCTTCCCAAGATCTAAGGCTCGTAGAGAGCTGGAGGACAGACATCAAAACCATGGGGGGCACCCCGCTTTAAGCAAAGGAAAAGACAAGGGGAGGGATTCTACTACTAAAAAGGCGCTGGGCGGATCCTTCATCTCCGACGAAATCATCAGGGACAAGAGAAACCGAGGAACACTGGAGAAAACGCCGAACAAAAACGCACCGAAGTCGGGGGCCCCGTACAAGAAAATCTACTTCACCAGCGACGGACCTCAAGCTCTATCAAACCACCTGAGTAGGGTAATTCAGAAATTGAGGTGGGGAACCATTCGGAGTGGGCAGGGTCCTTGGAAAGGCCAGGACGCACGCAGAGGACATTAAGGGGTGGGCAGACAGCTGGCCTGTGGGTTGGATATCTTTCTGTGTGCGTGGTCTGACAACCTCCTCGTAGGGGTCGTATAAAAGGGCCGTAAGGAATGGATGGCACGTCGGGGCGAAAAAACAATTCTTTTTCTGTGCTGAGGGGAAGAAAGAGAAAGCCTAAAAATTCATAGGCGATTCAAGGGATTACTCATGGGTGGCCAACCTATGCCATTACGTTGCCGCAAGGGGGAAAGAAACAGCATTCCAGTGTGATTATATCAAGGGAGGGAAGAAAACATCTATGGCGGGTGCCATCAAAGGTTTGAAGTCAGGCGGTTTTGCCGGTTTGGGGAAGGGGTTCAGGTTGGCAGACCAGGCGCAGGTATACGTAGGCCTTCTCTGGAGCCAAGGAGGCTCCATTATTGGATGCCCTGGGGATGAGAAACGAGAAATGGGATCGCCGTGTCAGCGGGGAAGATCGCGATGAAACAAAGGATGGACGGCCCGGGAGGAGATGTTTCTTAACGGCCTGGAGAAGTGAGAAGAGACGCTCGTAAAAAGGGGCCAACTCGGAAGGGAGGCCACAACGAAAGCTGCACCACAAGAACACCAGGGGGAGAGAAAACCATTCGCTTCCTACACGTAAAGGTGAGTCGTGAAGAATGGTGGAGAACAATGGGAAAGGTGAAAGGTCCCCACTGAGCTAACAACGGCAACTTTTGCAAGGAAAATAAAGGATAGCCGCGAAAATCCCTAATAAGGAGATCATCAAGAGGGGTATCGCGTCGAAGGGCAGATTAAACCTCGCGGGAGGGCGACGTTCATCCGCGCCCGCGGAAACCAACGATTTGGACCTTTGCCGGAAAGAAAAGTCCTTTCCTGCTTCTCTGCTGGCGTTTTGTGTAAATTAAGGGTAAGAGACGCTGGAGCTCAACCACGACGGTGAAAGAGGGATTTTTGGACTGGTGTTTTGTGACCGAGACCAAAAGAAGGATATCGGGGTGAAGGGTCTTATCATCTCTAACTACGCTTGAAATTAAAAAAGAATAGGAAAGAGATCTGAGGAGCCCGTGCCATCTCGGGGAACTCTTCACGGGAAGGTGCGAAGACCGCGTGAAAAAGAAGTTGTATTCTTTGCAAAAAGGCAGTATATAGAGTTCATACCTTCACAGCTCAGGAGTAGTTTGACCGAACCATTCCTTAGATCAAAGGCCGGTCCGAGAAAGTATAGAAAAGCCCGCTAGGTGATTACTAACCGTGAAAGTTCCCATTCCCCCATCACCCGAGAAAGGGCATTCGAGCGCCGGGAGCACCAACTGAGAAAGGGTTTCTATTACTCATTCAGGAAAAAAAACTGAATCATCCCTGCCCAGGTTGGTTGAATTTTACGCGAGAAGATTCTACATTTGGAATCTAGCACGTCACCCTTGTTGGTGAGTACATCGATAAGCATATCCACCTATTCAGCTGAAAAACTTCGGGCACTTACGACTCTTCCCGTCTGGAAGAGAACCTGTGCAGTCTGGTCTTCCCTATCGCTTATGGCGAGAGGAGGGAATGCGCAAAATAGTTCATTTAATCGAAAGAAGTCGAGAAGGAAGATCCTTCACTCCTTTCCTAAGGCAGGTTGCATATATCCCGCTACGTGGAGATCGGATCCCCGAACCGGCGAAAGCGGAAAAAAAAAAAAATTCGGGACAAAGGACTTGATATATTGCCTGTGTCTGTAGGAAAGTAGTTGCATGCCAGGTGAGGGTGGTACCAGGGACGGGGCTGCGTTCTATTGGGGGGAGGGAAAATTAAGGAAGGTCAAGCGATGTACGCTGGTCAAAGGAAGGAAGTTCACAGGTACCAGTCCTCAAAGAGGGAGGCGCAAATGGGCGTATTTTGGGGGGTCAAGCGGCCCAAGTGGGGAAAGGAGTCAGGATCTCCTTTTTGGAAAAAAAAAAAGACGAACGACTGAAAAGACGAGATCAAGGTATCTAGGCCAGTCGGTGGGAAGACCATATTCTCCATTATCAAGGGGGGGTAAAAATGACTGACGCAGAAAAAGGGAAATGACGGGAACATACTGTACTTAATGGGGGTACTGAGGGGGAGAAAAGAAAGCGTTTTTAATCCTATTTAGGGCACGGAAAGGATTGTCTATGTAGGGGGGACGCTCCAAAGAAATGACTGCGAGCATTAACTGGTAGGAGAGAGGATCGCCCATATCGCACAGGCGGCCGTAGATGAATTCTGAAAGGACGACTTCCTAAAAAGGAAAGTAAAGAAGAAAAAATATTTAGTTTAAGGGAAAGGAGGTGGGTGAGAGGGCCAGTTGGACCACAGGAGAAGGGCGAAGCTAG
>Ga0179591_1318485_pt1 | contig 14765 bp, 19 predicted proteins | sample CZOMad2_1_08_16f_FD_182891 | JGI IMG/M metagenome (GOLD analysis project Ga0179591, IMG submission 182891) | Vadose zone soil fungal communities from Angelo Coast Range Reserve, California, USA - CZOMad2_1_08_16fungal (PacBio error correction) | ecosystem: Environmental > Terrestrial > Soil >...
CTGTGAAAAAGTTCCAACGGGCAAAACACCCGTCAGGGGTTAGACCCTCGCAAACGAGAAACTCGGGAGGCCAAGTCTCACTAGGTTGCACCCATGGGGGGGTGAGCGTGGGGGGGGCGTCGCGAACCAAGGAATTCTCTCAATCGCTAAGAGTTACGGGAAGGGGGAAGGGGGGCCGGCAGCAAACTCGGGATCAAGCTACGGCCCAGGTAAAAACCTCTGCTGCTCAAATAAAAGTTCAGGGAGACCGGCGGTTGTATTCGCCATCTGAAAAGGCGCGGGAAAAAAATGGCCAAAAGCCAGGACTTTGGTGATTTCGGGCCGAAGGGAGACGAGTGCACGATAGGAAGAAAGAGAAAGGTTCAGAGTGACTTAATACGAACTACCCAGCAATTTGAACACCACAAGAACGGGGTGTGAAACGTCCGTATAATTCCACAGAAAAAAAAAGGAGGATAGGATGAGTGCCCCCACATCGATCCCTTGGACTGAAGCATTGCTCCCGAAGGGGAAAAGGAGGTACATATTAAGTTAAAAGGACGTTTGACAACTCAGGTCATCAGAAAGCGAATCATGGAAAAGGGAGACTATAGTCGGGGGGGGTAAGAGAAAGGATGGTGACGGTTCTCTGATTCAGGGAGCCAAATTGGAAAAGAACTTCAAGTCAGACTTCGGGCCGACCGAGACAACTAAGAACAACCGGAATCGGTAGTGAGAGGTACGAAAAAGACTCGGGAACCGTGAAAAGAACGAGACGAACATTGTTCTAGGAAATCCTCGGGGAGAGCTGCTTGCCGGAAAGGTACGGAAAAGGCCAGTGTAATCTAAAAAACGATTAAACAAGGGGGAAAAGGAAGAATAATAAAGGGGCTGGCTCAATCATATAGTAGGTTGAGGCCCTACGCTCGGATGGTTCTCATACCTTCTGAAGAGGGATGGGTGTAAACCACTACAAAAGTTGGAGAGTAAGCAGGGACGGAGCGAAAAGAAGTAAAAAAATTGTTCGACAGTTGTGAGCAAAATTTAAAATTCTGGTCGTAACTGCAGGGCCGACCTGCTATCTTTGGAGCTCCTTTAAAGGGAATCGGACACAGGGTGACACGCTGCCAAAAAGGAAGGCGGGGGGGACGCGGTGGGAGTTTTAGGAGAAAAAAAGCGGGTTCGGGACAAAAAAGGTGTGACGAAAGTAGTCAGGCTCGTGGAAATCCACAGCTAAATCGAAAAACTTGAAGAAAAGACAACGAGTGAAGAGGGCCAGGGACACCTTCCAAAGAAGTCGGAAAGGGAGGACTTTTGATCATGATCCAGACTAATTGGACGAGGAAAAAGTAACGTAAAGGAAGATCGAGATCAAAGTTGAGGAAAGGAAGTCATACACTCAAGATGCCAGTCGGTAAGTCTTCCATTTTGAAGTTTAAGATAGTCGGGGGGGGAAAGGGGACGTCCGGGGCTGAAGCGTTCACAAGCGGACTATAAGATAAGGGGGAGGGGTCATCATCCCTAATCAAGGATTTTATTTAAACAAATATAGGACCGAAGGTTGGGAAGGGGGAGCAAAATTCCCTGAACTCTACCAAGTAACGATTGAGGGGTGTCGTGTAACCAAAGGGAGTTTTGGTGGCAGCTCGTTGTATGACCATTGGCAGGGATCTTATAAAAGGTTGTGTAAATGGGGAAGAAAAAAGAGGGTTGCCCTTGTATGCTTCAGTGAAAGGGGGCCACTGAAGGAAAAGAAAAGCATTATCCAGGTTTGAATGGTGGAAAAGAGAAAGACACGAGAGACGCACGGTAATCAAAGAGGCGGCGGACGCTAGAAGGTAAAAGTCCAAAAAAAGGGGGTAAGGAGCTATCAGCACCTTGCTGTCCTGAAGACACGGTTGGCTCAGCTAAAGAAGGATTCGAGCATAGAAAGGGAAATTAAGATACGACATTCTCGGGAGTGGGTGCTAAATCGGGGAACACGGCACGATGGGTCCAAGGAATAGGATCTGTTCACCAAGAGAGTGGAAGACCCTGTCCGTGATTACGAGCTACAACAGGTGGGTTGGGAAGAGTTTTACAGCCAAATAGCTCACCTCGGGTAAAGGACAACCGGAGCAACTGGGGGGGAAGAAGTCCCTAGGGCTCAAGGGATAAGAATCAAACACTACCGAGAGTAGGAGGAACCAGGAAGCGATCACAAGGGAGGATTCCCGAGGGGGCTCTTAATACATCATCACGGTCAGGAGTGGCCGCTACACACTTTGCAATAAATGTCAGCACGAAAGAGGAAGGGAAAGCATGGGGATAAAACATATACAAGGAGACTCGTGCTTCAGTCCTGAATCACCAACTGCCTCCCGGAGGTCACAGAGAGAAAAAAGCAACCAACAACAAAGGAGGGAGGACATATGATAGGAATTTCGGGCAGGGTGCTAAGGAAGAATGAGGGGATATCGAAAAGGAAATTGTGAGAGTGGTTTAGTTTACTTCTTTTCTGTTATAAGATCAAAAGTGGTCAAAAAACTCCAAGAAGCCGGCACCGTCATTCCTTTTATAAACCATACGCGAAGGCAGTGACAAGGGGGAGGGGCCCTACGCCGGTGCCCATAAAGTGCGCCCGGGGGGGGCGAGGGCCCAAACCGGAGCACTAAGACGTGGGGACCAAAGGGCTGCTGGTGGGGGCAAAAGGGTCAAAGAGGAGATGCTATTCGACTTTCACCATCGTTACAAACAAGGGTGGAGAGAGGCAGCTCACGGTCTAGGTGAAAACGCTTCCAGAATGAGGGGCAAAATTGCACGGTCAACCTGAAGCAAAAAAAAGGATACAACCGCGATTTCCGAATCACAAAAGTCGTGGGCGCCGAGCCTGAAAGCTGGAAAAGGGAATCGGGCCTTGAGACGTCAGGTTGAAGTAACTAGGAGGAAGGAAATTGGACATGTGTGTACATTTGGTAAAACACGAGAACTCTATCTCCTCCGTCATCCGGATACAGGGCCGGGAAAGACTGGGGAGGTCGAAACCTAATTGTGGACACTGCGTGTCAGGGAACTGAATTGGAATCATGAGGCGTGCACACTACTGGCTCACGGGGGGGAGGTCGTCAAGTGGTAAAACTCTGTAAATTTCACAAAATTTCAGAAAGGGGGAAAGAGGGTTGGAACCACCAGACGGTGGTTTACGCAACACCTTTTTACTTTCTGAAAAACTGGGAAGTTCGGGAATTGGCTGTTGGGGATCCTCACCTTGCAGGTGCTCACGGGGGGGGAGGATGATAACACTAATAAGAATAAAGGATGTAACTTAACGGGCTTTTTATTGCTCTGAAAAGTACACGATCGTAGCGTGAACGTCTTCATCAGATATAGAGAGAGGGGTGTGAGCAGGGTGCCGAACACAAGCGCTGGATTCGAGACTGGGGGGACGTAACCATCGTCCGGGCCCAGGATCATTTCCATGCGTGCGGAGTCCTTGCCATGTGACACCAAGGAAGCCTGTCAGTAAATTTTTAAGAGGACGACCTTTAGGAGAGGGCCGTAAAGTACCGAAGAGGACAATCTCGTATCAAATGGGGAGCCGTTGAACACCAGAAGGGAATACCTACTTGGATAAAAAAACACCATTGAACGGGGGGAAAAAAGACGTGACTCCCAAACACCTGAAACGAGAAACAGCCACTCCTTTGTGCCCGCAAAAGCAGGGTCAGGGTGGAGTCCCGGGCTGCGGGGCAAGAGACTAGGGGTAGAAAAAGTGGAAGTCTACGGGGGAAGAACAAGTAACATCCAATAAACGGCCAAAGGTTGACTAGCAGGCGCTTAAAGAGAATCAATCCCTTCGTGGTTTACGAAAGTGGGTTCACGAAGAAACAGAGTAAGAGGCTGCATGCCTCTCGCCGCAAAGAGGGCTATGTTCCAAATCATCCCAAGCTGGCAATATGCCTTTTGTCGGGGGGTGGTGCGTGTCATTTCGAGGCTTTCAGCATTGGGAAGGACGGGATAAAAGTCCCTCACCTGGCGGTCAAGGTCATTGGTGCGAAAATACCAGCGAGGGGGAGAAAGGTTCATTGAACGGGCCAGAGGAGTCAAAGCAGGAGGAGCCCTATCCTGCGTTTGGTGGTGTGGGTGGGTTACGTGAGAGTCATTGACTACGAATGACCTTCGAGGATAAGAACCTGTTACGGGCGCATCGGGGACCGGGTCATCAGACGTTAAGTCCAGACTCATAATTCTTTAATTGCCATGGTGGGAAAGAAAATCTTCAATGGACCATTGTGGAAAAATACTCTCTCGAACAGGACATAATCATTATAGTGGTAACCGAGGGGACTAAACTGCGGACTTCCTCACGGGGGGGGAGTAGGGACGAGTTTAAAGGCGTAAGGTTCTGGAAGAAGGAACGGTAGGGGGGCGTATGTGTGGGGGGGGGAACGGGGGGGAGATGTCTTATAAAGCTAACTTGCAGGAAAAGATTGATCAAGAGAGTGCGCCAGATCGATAAACCGAACGGCGCGTATTATTGTTAGGAACTGGGAAAGGGTCAGCGAATGGGTAGAACTCTGTGGCGTGAACTCCACTCGCCGGGGAAAAAACTAACGATTTTTAGGAAAGAGTCTTGAGAGGTTGTTTAATCAGGGCTTTCTGGGGCTGGCCCGGGTCCTTAGGGGGTTGGACGGGGCACGGGCGAGGGAAGAACAGCTTGGCAGAAACCATTTTGGCGAGGATTCCTTGTCAGTTGCCTCCGCGGGATGAAGATTCGGCGGGCGACGATGAGAAGGACGTCGGCGGGTGGTGGGGGGGAACCCCCCCGCTTAACTTGAATGGGGAAAGTAAAGGAACTCATGAACAAAGATCTCAGAAAAAACAACGGAGTTTAAAGATAGAGTATCGGGACGGGGACAAGGGCAACCCGGCAAGCCGCAGGCATAGGAATCGGGGGGGGGAAAAAAAAAGCGTCGTCCGCAACGATCGAGGATGTAAGAAAAGACGAAAGGACAGATCAAATTTTGATACAGTCGGGCTTTCCGTCGACGAACGTCCGGGGCATAAGCGGAAAAAGTCGGTATACGGAAAGGAGGGAAAAAACCTCGACAAAAAGCACAAATCACACTTCAGGGGGGGAACCGTCGGTGAGGGGTCCGCAACCGAGGTATTCGCTGGACAGGGGCCAAATACGAAAACGTGGGTAAAGGCCTCAAGTAGTAATACTATAATCGGGAAGCAAAGGCTCAATAGCCATAGGGAAGAGACTCCCATTCTCCCACAAAAACAATCCGTGAAACGACTCCGGGTAAGTGAAAAGCAAAAACTGAGGATCCTCGAAGGTAAAAGAAAACCACGAGCGAACTCCCCGTGCTGAGTCCCTCTGGAGTCCATCAGATAGGGAGTTTCCATATGAAGTCGAGAGCGTGGGAAAACTGCATGGGATCAAAAAAGAGGGAAAAATGGCCCGCCTCCAGGATTAGGGTAGAAATGAGGGAAAAGTCTGATTAACGGTCTCTAAGGGGTCCCGTCACGGGGATACTCTGGCGGGCGGCTGGGGGAAGGTCCGACCGATCAAAGACAAAGAAAAAACAAGGATCAAATTTAAATTAAAAGAGTCCAGGGAACAGTCAATTTCTACTCTCTGATGTCTACTGAAGTCAAAAAAATGAAATGGGGAAAAAGGCCGTTCAAAAGTTTTTTTGTTGCCTGATTAACCAGGCAAAGACGAAGAAACCAGGAAACCAAGGAAAAAAAAGAAGAGGACACTGCCGCGCATTTGCGTTTTATTCCAAGACGCGGGGGGAAACGTTAAAAGAAACCGGGGGAGATTATGGGAGGAAACCGAAAAAAAAAGACAAACTGAATGTTCGGGAACGACTGGATCGGCCCATACGGGGGAAAAACTATTAATGGGACTTTGGAGTAAGGGAGGGAAGGGGACCAAAAAAGAGTAAGAGCTTCGGAGGGGAAGAATGTACGTACAAACCCACGGTCCCGAGTTGGGGATGTTTTTTCAAAGGTTGTTTTCGGGGGAAATGCTGACAACACGTTTGGTTAAAAGAATTCTTAGGTCTATGAGGGGTAAAGGCATCAGGAAGACCGTTTAGGAAAAACGGCCACGCCGTAATCCGGACAGAATGAAAAGTCCAAGACTTACTGAAAAAAGGGTTCATTTCGGTAATTTTGAGTAATGATCCTACTGAAGAGACAGTGTTACGAAAGAAGGGGCGCCTTGTAAAGCTGGACAGAGGGGCCGAGGAAAAAAAAATGATGACCATTTATAGCAGGGAAGCATATAAGAGTGACAATCATAAGACGTGTACCGTATTCAAAAAGCTTCGAAAAAGAGAAAACATCAATCAGATACTTCCGTGCATCATAAGGGGAAACCAGGGAAGGACAACGATCTTACGAGGGAAGGAATAGAGAAAAAGCAATTTCCCGACCTCACATGGTAAGTAAAAGGAATGGGGGGGGGGGGGGCACCGCCGCTTTTTAAGGGAAGAACTTGGTATGTATAAATGGGGAAGGGGAGAAAGGGATTAAGACCGCATTAATGTTGGGTGCAACTCCTCACTCAGGATGATTGAGTGAAATCCAGACCTAAATAGGGGGGAGGGGGGGGGGGGTCAAGAAACCCCCGACGATCACGCCGGCGGCGGCGGAGCTATAGAAGGCCCAACGCGCTCTTTAAGAAAAAAAAGGAAGTCTCAGGGGGCGAGAGGACCGATATAAAAACAAAGAAAAGGAACATGTAGGGTGATCTACTTCAGCGGGTGGTGTGAAGGGGGGGAGGCTAAACTACCAGGGGAAGGGAAAGGTGCAATAGTACTATCGGCAAGAGTCTCTATGGAGAACAGAGGAAAAAAAAGCTACAACCTTTTTGGGAAGGGTGGCAAGGGACACATCCGCGAATCAACAAAAAATGACCTGGAAAGCGGGGAACAAATCAAACCTGTGATTCCATAGTGCTCCGACGGGAAGCGCACCCGCCACCACATCAAAAAAATTGCCTTCACAGGGCATACCAAAGGCTACCTGCACCAGGAGGCAACGAGGGGGGTTGATAAATCAGGGAGTGACTGGAAGGGGGAAGTTGAAAGGAAAACGGGGGGAAATTTCTGAAAAAATCTTCCGTCCGCATAAGTGGAGAAAAACAGATCTCAACGGTCTGGCTGAGAGTACAACACCAGAAGAAAAAAACATAACAGGCCGGTCAGATATAGAAAGTCACAACAAAGGGGGAAAGATATATGAGGGGAAAGGGAAAGGGAGGGTCCTTCCGACTGTTCAATCTCAATTGAAGGGGGAATATACATTGGGACAGTGATGTGACTGAAAAACTAGATTGTTTTAACAGAGAGCCTGACACAGTCAATGCCGATGTTCCCCAGAAATATCGCTCCTTCTGTACAGAAAGGGATAGAAATACGCAACGGGAAGAAGAGAAGCCGTGAGGGTTTCTTATTCTTACCATAGCGTTACTGTGAAAAAGAAGAGGAAGGCAAAGGGAAAATCGTAGTCGGTCATCATTATGGACTGGAAAAAAAAACTCTTAAAAGGGGTAGATGAAAAACAGTGACTCCATAGAGCCGACATTGAAAAAATGATTGAAAGAGAGAGTCATGGCCAAGGGGAGAGAAAATCACAACATGAAATACACCTGAGCTTGTCAGGTATCCGAAATTGAGGGGGATCAAAAAGAGAGACTAGCCACCCGGCTCTGGCAGTGGTTTGTCTGAACAAGGGGGTGAAGTAACATCTTCAAAAAAAAAATTAGAGTAATGTAACAACAAGAAGCAGATACGACGCAGCGGATAGGGCGGAATAGGAAGGGGATAAAAAACGTCAAAAGAGGGTTGGACTGCTATAGGTGTCCTGGGACTGGCAGTGGGGGGGAATGAAATTCAGTGATAAAAAAGAAGTCAAGGGGGGGGAGTCTCTCATGGTCCACTCCAACTAAAAGAACAACCTTACAAATGACAAATGACCGAAAAGGAGGTGGTAACCCAAATAGGGTTGATAAAAAAATCTGGGGACTTTCCTGTTAAAGGGGAGGGGGGGATAACCCATTCAGAAGTCAAGGAGGGTAGTATATGACACGCGTAATCCAGAATGAGAGTAGGCCCGTTTGAAAAAAAGATTTAAAAGGGAAGAAGGAAAGGACTATTAGGGAATTTCTTCTGGTCACTGGCGAAGGGAAAAGAGGTTTTGTTGAGGGAGGAAGGAAAAAAAAGTAGGAGGATACGGGGAATCCTCTGCGGACCAGGGGGGGCGTAAAGAAGAGGAAAGCAAGGTGCAAACAATAATACCGAACACTGGATATTGATTGGGTGAAAGGGGGAGAACCGGAGGGGGAAGGGGAGGAAATCTGGGGGGACAACTTATTCAGCTGTGGATTGACGTGAAACAAACCAAGAAAAAAGAAAAGCTTTGGGAAACAACCAGGACTGGAATCCTAAAAGGGCAACAAGAAAAGTTTCGTCCTTTTGAACGTCAGGGTCATTTTGGGGGCAGGAAGGAGGGAAAAAAAGATCATCTCTAAAGAGTTCGAACAGTAAAAAAGTACATTTCATAGTGGAAAAAAAAAAAAAAGAAAATAGTCGCACAAACTCTGAAAAATGGATTGTCCTATGGTCAAGAAGGGAACAATGACATGGGGGGAGAGGAAAAGAGACCAGATAAGCATAATCGTCATAAACTCAGCGATGGGGAGTATTATTCAATACTCAACCAAAAAAGATATCTAAGAAGACATGAGTTAAGAGGATCGAGGTCGAATTTAGGAGGAGGAGGAGGATCAGGAGGGCCGTAATACAAGTTCTTGAGAAGAGGAGGGGGGGGGGGGGTCCTCTAAGGTAAGCCGCCTTCTCATTCAGTTGCGGTTCCATATAGGCAGTAAAAAAAGAATAATAACAGGGACAGGTTGGTGGGGGGGGGGGAGGGGGGAGAGGTAGGGAAAAAAACCAGATTAAGCACGAGGCCTTTCCGGGAGGAGAAAGGCACCTTTACTACTGAAAATCGACCTGGCAAGAAAAAAAAGGGGAAAAGTCCATATTCGAAGGAAATGGATTAAGAAATGATTCAGGCTGGCAAGAGTGACCTAGATCTCTAACTTCGGGGAGCCTGTTGGAAAAGAGGGGACACCGGGTTTCGGGAAAAGTGCCATAGCCGAGGGTTAGGATAATGTTTAGTGGCTGGAATGTATAAGGCCCGGCGTGTTAACCCCGAGGGTTGGTGACAAGGGTTCTCATGAGGGGAGTCATAGAATCCTTCTTGGAGAAGGGGAGGAAGAGAAGAACGAAAAATGAGCCGTACCGAGGGGAGGAGTGGGGAAGAGAACTGGCCAAAGTTTCCCCATTGAAGAACTCTGTTGCGGACATCAACTCTAAGGGGAGCAGAGGAATGGTGAGTCGAGGAGGGAGTGGGTTGATCAACCGTAGGCGATGTTCTTGAAGGAGTTTCAAGGGGAGGCGGACAAAAGGCGAGGAAAAGCTTGTACGAACCATTGGCTAAGGGGACATGGGGAAAGATGGCAGGTCACAAGAAGAAAGGCGAAAATTCGTTACTACAAAGAGTCCGCCAAGGGCTCAGAGACCTTTAACAGTGGAAAAAAGGGTTCCGTCTGGAAGGCCAAAGGGATCTCGACAAACAACAACACTGTGAAGAGGAGGGAACGTTATAAACTAGGCAAAATCAACTTAGGCAGCTAATCGAGAACTAGGGAAATCATAGCCAATCTCAGAAGGAATGACAGTAACGCAGAACCAAAAAAAAAAGACATCTTAATGTAGATAAAGATGATGGAAAGGGGTCTGCGGAACAGTTTTCCTTAACAGCGGTAAACTCAACGGGGGGAAAGAAATAATATTGAAAGCAAAAAAGAGACTGAAAGGGTAAGAAATCACAATTATCTGAGAAACGGGCTGAATTTGGAAGCAAAGGGATTCTTCAATGACTACGCATTTACGGGTGACCTTCTTCCCAATATAAATGGGTAAAGGGATGTGAGCGATCTAGAAGAAAAGTAAGACCAGAAAATTTCAGGGGAAAGTAAAGTGGGGGGAACTCTACCATCCAAAGGTACACCACAATCATTACTATGCCCAGAATTGAAAGAACAAAAGATGGGAAGGGGGAGAAATTCCGTTATACCCAAACGTAGACTCATTATGGGGGGACGCACTTCTTCGAAAAAAAAGGAAACTATAAGGAGTCCATATGAGAGAGGAATGGGGCCCACTCAATTTTAAAAGAAGGGAAAAGGAGAAGGAGGGCTTCGGTGAGAATTTAGAAAGGGGAGAGGGACTGGAAGAGTCGACGCGAAATGGGGCAAATACCTCTTCAATGAATGACGGAAGGGCATAATTGTCCGGAAGAAACGCTAGAAGGGATCTAGATGGGGGATAGAGAGTTGAAACTCTCTGCCGCCTTTCAATTAACAGGGCCTAAAAAAGTGGGGTGGGTGTGGGGGGGGTTTTTTGGTGAGGGGTGGTTTTTGTTGGGTGGTTTTGGGTGTGGGGTTGGTGTTGGTGTTGTGGGGTGGGGGTTGTTTTTTGTGTTTTGGGGTGGTGGTTGTTGTGGGGTTTTGGGGTGGGGGGAGGAGAGAGGGTGTTGTGTTTGGGGGGGGGATGTGCCCGTAAATAAACCAACGACCTCGTTCGACCGGAACCTAGGGCTGCCCCTTGGGAGGAAGGGGCCGCGAAGAAAAGGAACGCACGCAAACCCGTCAAACCTCAAAAGGAAATATGTCGGGGAGGGATCAGCGTCTCACTCAATGGCGTCGGAAAGGAACATAAGCGAAGTGGAAATGAAAAGCCCATCTACGGGTGGGGAAACCAGGCGGAAAAACTGAAGTTTGGTCGATTGACTCATCTGGGGAAAGGGAGGGGGTGGCGACTGATTATTTTCTTGGTTCGGTCAACCGCAAGGACCTTAAGCTAATTTCTATCGCAGAGGCAGAGGGGGCCGGACAAAAAAAGGATTACCCTTCCTGCAGGACAAGGGCGGTTTTTGGCCAGGATGGTTTTTGAAAAGAGGGGGGTTAAAAACGCAAGGTTTGGAGAAAAGGAGGGGGAAGGGGCAGAGTCGGGTGAATTGACTCCCCAATGCTTAAAAGAGATCTGGCATCTACCCTTCTAGTGGGAACTAGGAAACAGGAAAAAAGGACACTTCACAAAGGGGGGCTTGTCAGGGAAGGGGGGGCAATGAGAAGAAAAAGTAGTGAAAATTTCCAGAGGGGGGAACGCAGTATCGATCAGCGAGGGGGAGGCTCAGGGAACAACAGAAGTTGTCGGAAGGGAAAAAAAGAAAAAGGATTCCCGCAAAGAAGATCGACTGGAAGGAAAAACCGGGGAAAAGAGGGCTGACAAAGTTCCAGGCTACTCGGGGCTGAATCCCGACAAGAAGGACCAATGGAACGGATGAGAAAAAAAAATGAATCCCGAAATCACACCTTAAAGAAAGAGGGGGAGGGCAAGGGGGGAAACCAAAAGAATTTTTTCCACAGCGCTATTTGAGGGGGAAGCATGGAAATGTGTCTTAGGAAGGGGGGAGCCGAGGGGAAAAGGGAAAAGCAAGTGTGTTCCTCACTGCACATTCTTCGAAAGGCAGGGGAAAGAAAAAAGATTCTCAAAAAAAAAGCGGGGGGAATTTGGAAGAAAACCAGCCCGCCGAGAAAGAAGGAGAAAAAAAGTAGCGAAAATCTAAAAAAGAAAAATCCAAGCAAAAATCCAGAAGTTCTTCAAACAAGGAGGGAAAAAGCTAGAGGATCTCTTTGGACATAACTTCTGATCACCGAAAAAGGGAGGGAACTGAGAGTATACTAACAGTAGGGGGGGCTAGACTTTAGTGTCTCAAAAGGGGAAAAGGCAACAAGGGGGAAATAAGGATGGAATATCGTGGAAAAAAGGAATTGAATAGGAGAAAAGTGAGGAAGGAGAATTGGGTAGGGGAAAGCTAAATAGCAGAGGAGGGGAAAAAAGAACCTGTCAAAAATCAGCCATGTTTACCGAGATTGGGTCACTTTGTCCCAGAAAACCACAAGATCCAAGAGAAAGGATATCTGACTAAACGGACGTGGATGAATGCACCTCGGCGCGGCAAAAGGAGGAGGGGGTGAGAATTTAAAGAGGAAAGGTAGCTTGAAAAAATTTGGAATATGACTTTCACAGGTCGGGCCGAACAGAATGAAAGAAAACAGGAAGAATCTTTCGACTATATATTGAAAATTCCATTCCGTAAGGAGCAACCCTTCAAGGAAATAACGGAGTAAGGAAGAAGGATTCCCAGAAGGGAAATCTGACTCGGAGAAGGAAGGACTTGCAGGTTGAGCAAGTTCAAAGGTATTGTCAAAACACAGGCGAAAAAGGAGAGAGCTTTGGAAAATCAATTGGTTCACTTCCTATCTGTTTTGCGGCAGGAAGTTGATAAGTTGGTCACTGAACACATTCACCTTAAGAGGAATGATGCAAAAACAGAAAGAACGCTCCATGGAAAGAAGGTCTTCTCCATCAAGGGTTAAAAAAATCAGTTCGGACGGAGGTACGGAGGAAAAGAAGGGGAAGACACTAGGGTGGGAAACTTCTTAGGGGGGGGGGGAAGGACGTCAAAATCCAAAATCCATGAAAAGGGGAGCTGGGGGTACAAAAAAAACGCAAAAACCAATTTTGGACGACTCACTGGAGAAAGAAGGGAGTCATTTAAACTCTTATTCCCATCAAGTGCAAAAGGAGTTGCAAGGGGGGGAAAGGGAGAAAAGACAACACCAATCCAAAATCGCCTTAATTTCGTAATCTAAAAAAAATTCTTTTCTCAACCACCGGGGAGGGAGGGGGAAAGGGGGCTTGATGCGCGTGGTATCATCTAAAGCTTACATTTTGTACCGGGGGTAAAAGAAGGAGCAGGCCGAGCTTGATACGGGAGGCTTGATCGGCGTGCTTGGTTGAGAAGGGGAAAACGATGTGTAATGGTGGGAATCGCGGATTCTTCAAGCAGAGGCATTTAGCCACACAAGCCGGGGAGGAAGAGGGGCTCAAAAAATTAGGAAGACCTGTAAAATTCAAAGTCCGAAGGAGAGGGGAAGGTTTGTCCACCGGGGTACAAAGCACAGAGGGATTTCCGGTAGGGCGTTTTGCTTTAGAGATCCTTCGTCAGAAGTCGTTGTACGAAAAGAGGGATTCAAGGATTCACTGTAATACAGAAATAGGAGTCAAGAGGGGAAAGAATTAGCTTCATCACGTATAGGAGAAAGGGGGGCAGGGGGCGCCACTGGCCGAAACTGGCCAGGGAGGGGGGAAAAGAGGGGGGAAGAAGAAAAAAGCGTAATAATGCTTAACCCTAAAACAGAAAGAAGTAATCTGAAAAACGAACCTAATTCAGCAGTTCAGGGAAGGGGGGGGGGAAAAGGGGGGAAAAAAAAAAAAAAAAATGAATCCAAAAAGGTCCTTATTGCCGAGTGCACGTGGGGCGGGAAAGGGGATCTCTAGTCAAAGGGGGGGGAGGAAAAACGTTAAACACGAAGGGGAAAAAACCTTTTTCCACAAGGGTGGACGGGTGGAAAAAAAGGGAATGACGAACACAAACGCTCCCAAGAACACCGGAGTTTTCAGGGGGCAATCGGGGAAGAGGGGGGGAAGGGGGGAAGATTGACGGGCGGCCAGATAATAACATCTCATTCTTTTAAAGGAATGTGTGAAAAATAAATGGAAACTAAACGTCGTCACAAAGGGGGAAGAATTATGGGGGAAAGGAAAGGAGATAACTACTCATTTTTTTCCACACAGACGGGCAAGAAGGGGGGAGCATCGGCTCACTACAGCTCAGGAGTAAGGGAGGAAAATACCAAAGAGAGAGAGAGGATGAAAACATAGTTATCTTTTGGCACGGGGGGGAAGGAGGAGTGCTTCTAGGGGAAAAGGCCTCAGAATTTACCGCTCCCGCAAGTGAGGAGGGGGAAGGTCCAGGGGGGGTGTTCGCGAGAACATAAAAAGGGTATCATCGCAGTTATTGAACGGGTCCAGAGAGTCGGCCACTCGAATATAAAACACGATCCGCAGTTTTGGTGGGGGGGGGGAGGAGGGGGGGATAAAGGAGACCAGAAGCCAGCCAGCTTCCTTGCAGCGTCCCGTTGGGGGGGGGGATGGGGGGAAAAGGGAAGAAGGAAAAAGTGGCCAGAATTCTCCTCTGGGCCAAAATCAAGAAGGCGAGGGGTGCCCTGGAAAAGGCGTCCGCGGCGCGGGGGGAAAAGTGGGGAACTGAATTCAAAACAAGTGGTGGAAAACTCGAAACACGTGAAAATTAGACAGCAATGGTAGAAGAAGGAGGGGGGGGGAAAAAAGGCAGGGATCTAGGGGTCTTTAGGGTTAGTATAAGTGAACACTGAAACACCCGGGGGGGGGGGGGGAAAAACTTGCTTATTAGAGAAAGGAACTCAAAAATGGGGAATAGTCGATTCATAAAAAATCTTCTGGGGATCTAGCCGCAAAGGGGAGGAAAAGTAGGTCAGTGGGGGGGAAAAAAATGGCCAGGGGAACGACATTTAAGACCTAGGTGTCGGAACAGCAAAGAGAAGGAGACCTCGAGGTTTGGTTTTAATTCAGAGTCAGGTCGGGGGGGAACGATCAGGGGAAGGAGACGATTTTCTGGAAGGGTTCCGTATTGGTCCACGGGAGAAGCGACGGAAGCACTTCGAAGTTAGCGCTGTCCTTTGGTAGAGGGCGGGAGGAATCCTATCGGGGAGAAAAAGAGGAGAAGGGACGGGGGGGGCAGGGAAAACGAAAGTTGCAACGATTTAAGCATATAAA
>Ga0179591_1235131_pt1 | contig 14764 bp, 17 predicted proteins | sample CZOMad2_1_08_16f_FD_182891 | JGI IMG/M metagenome (GOLD analysis project Ga0179591, IMG submission 182891) | Vadose zone soil fungal communities from Angelo Coast Range Reserve, California, USA - CZOMad2_1_08_16fungal (PacBio error correction) | ecosystem: Environmental > Terrestrial > Soil >...
ATCTTTTTTTTAAGGTTGGGGGACAAAGTGACAAGTGTTTTCAAACACTGATTCAAAAGGACCATTGCTCGGACAGGAGCAACAGGTTAAAAAGTGGTCCTTTAAGAGTGGTACAAAAGAAGAATGGGACTCAGAAAAAACAAAGTTCACAGGGGTTTTCAACACGGTTTTCAAAAATGAAAAAATAAGTAAAGGTGTATCGCCAGTTCGAAACGTTTTCAGAATGGTGTGTTGCCGGGGTTGGTCAAAAGGGGGGGGGGGCCAAAGTTTCACCCTGGAAGGAGGGGATGTAGCACCATTCGCAACGGTTTTGGGCAAGGTTGGAAGAGTGGGGGGGGCCTGGGGAAAAACTGAAAAAGTACTTGGGGGGCAGAAGACGGTGGGGGTTACAGGAAAAAGGCATGGATAGGTCGTGTCTTTCCCATGTGGGGTTAAAGCACCATGGGGGTAAGCGTGGAGAAAGTGAGGTCGGAAAGGGGCCCGGGTAAAGGTTCCTGGCGGACTCGGTTTTCGCAATAGCAAAGCAACAGGGTCTACCAAGGTCATGACCTGAGGACAAGGACGGCAATAGAAACAGGTGGACAAGGTTCTTTGACATTCTCTGGGGGGGGGGGGGCATGGGCAGGGAACCCAGTGGGAGGCATCACCAAGTGACCTGGAAAAACCGGACGACACCTTAGGGAAAAATGGGCCAACTGAGAACAGTGGGGGGAGAAACCAAAACCTCGAGGGGGGGGAAATGCAACCTTTCGCCCTACAGACCAGACGACAACAAAAACCCAATGGGGAACGTTGGAAAGTGAGTTCTGTAGCAAAAGAGTTACTAACAAGCAAAAGTTGGCGAAGTGGATCCCTTGTCAATTGGGGGGAGAATGTTTTTGCAACCTAAAAAAAGGGGGGGGGGGGGCAAGGAGCAACCAATATGTGTGGGAAAGAAAAAGGAAAAATTAAAAAGACAGTGTGTTGGGGCCCAGGGTGAGGAGGTTCGTAAATAGGAGAGTTTTTGGGATGGCAAAAGAGGAACCGACACTGGAAACCATACGGGAAGGGGAGAAAAGGGGAAAAATGTGTTCCTTGTGTATCGGCCCAAGCAGGAGAAAGAAAAGTGCTTGGGAAAAGGGAACGGGGGGGATCCCACATCAGGGGAGAAGTGGGTGGGTTAAAACAGATGGTCATGCAACCAATAGCCGTTCTAAGAAGAAAAGAAGAAGTTTAGATTGTGAAAGGCCTTTTTCATAGGCAAGCTGAAACGGACGAGCCGCGTTGCCTGTGACTCCACTGGGAGAGGCCAAGGAAGAAGAGAAGTTTTCCAGAGTTAGGAAGGGGAGATACGATGTAATTCTCGATCAGAGAGGACTTAGGGAAGGCAAGCCTAAAAACGAAGTTACTGGTTCAGATTTTTTATTATTTTCCCCAAAAAAAGAAAAAATGCAAGAAGGGCCCAAAGGGAATTAGTTGCAATAAATCGAACCCCTTCAAAGGGACAAAGAGATGCGAGGGTTGGACAAAGCAAAGGGGCATCGGAGAGAGGAAAATGGAGAAAAAAAGAAGGCCTCTTACCCAAAAGCCCCAAACGAATTGAAAAAGGCAAAGTAAACGCAGAATCGGGAAAAAGGTGGAGGAGGGAGAAAGGGCCTCGTCTTACAAAAGAACAACCGAACAAAGTCACTTTGGTGACACGATGAGGGGAAGGTCCGGAAGGCCAGGTCAGAAGCCACGCCGCAGGGAAAAATTAAAATGAGAAAGAACGGATCTGCCACTGTATTGGGAAGGGAAGATACTCAACAGAACACCACGAAGGGGGGCGTACAAGGAGAAAACAAAATTAGTCAAAAAGGCTTTGTCTGGCAATCTGGGAGCAGTTGTGACTCCATAGCGGCGTGATTACTACCATCATCGGGGGGAAGGGTAACAAGTCAGAGAAAAACAAAGGTTACGCCTCACACCGGACATTGTGCGGAAAAAAAAGAGAGGCGATTGTGGGGACTGGGAGATACGGCCGGAAAAAGACAAAGACAGACAGAATGAACTTGACCGGGGGGGTCCAATCAAAAATAAAATCTCAGGAAGGGGTATGGGGCTGATTAAGATCGGGGAATTCCTGAAAAGGAAAGAAAGGGAACAAAGAGCAAAAAAAATCTCATCGTCCACCGCAAGCAGGGGATCCGACTGGAACAAATCGGAAAGTCAGAGAGAAAGACGAAGGGAAAAAATCAAAGAGAAACACACACTCTTTTGGGACGTCCGCAAAAAAAAAAAAAAAAAAGAGGGGTATAGGGAAGAAGGACCATCGAAAAAATAGTGACGAAGCGAAAATAAGAACTTCAAGGTGGTCATTAAGGGAGAAAGTCGGCTTTCCTTCAGCTCAGGAAGAGTAAGGGGACCATCCAACCACATCCCCCGGAAACTCCAAGGAAGATTTTCTGGAATCGAGGGGCCCAAGAGAACTCGTGATACATTATTTAGGGGGGAAGGAGGGATGAAACAAACGCCCTCGAAATAGCATCGGGGACATCGAAGGGTGGAAGAAAGAAGATGTCCTTGTCATACCGAAGCAGGGGGCAAACTCCTCACCAAAAAGGTTTGCGGGGGGGGTACGCAACAAGGTGTGCACAGAAAAAAATTCCTAGAATTCCAAGAGAACGGCGCACAAACCTGGATTTGACGAAAAAAAAAATTTTCATGGGTGGGTGTGGCGAAGGATCCCCCGGAGCTGAACAAGTTTGAAAAAAAAAATGGTGGTCCAAAAGGAAACCACGGGGGAACAGGTTACCTGCCATGCCAGACAAAAAGTACCGCCAGAGGGGAGACGGAAAAAAAAGGTGGCAAAAATGGTCAAGAAGAAGAAAAAAGTGGTCCAAGAGTGACCACAAGTAAGAAACTGGGGGAGGTTACAGGAAAAAAACTGTGAAAAAAGAACGGGGTCAACCTTGTAAGAAACCGGGAAAAGGGGGACGCACAGGGGACAGGAGACGGTAAACTCATGAAGAAAAAGAGAAAAGAGACTCAATTAACATACACTTTAAACTATGAGGAGGAGACCGTAAAACATAAAGCCTTCAAACCCTTAAAAGAACCGTTCTCAGGAGAGGAACAGTTACCTCATGGTGAACAGACAAAAAAAGGTAAAAAAAAAGGAACGCACGGGTGGCACGGGCCTACAGGTGGAAAAAGAGATACACGCATGGGGTTTAAAAACAGTTGCCAAAAATTGGACCAAAGGAAAACCTTGCAGGAAAAACCTTTTCGAAGCTGGAAAAATAAATTTCAAAAAAGTAAACACCAGGGTGAAAACCTGGGGCAAAAAAGGTGGTGCACCTTTAGAGAATGGTTTCCCTCATTTAACCACAGGTGAAGTAAAACCGTCCAAACTGTGGGAAAAGGGGGGAAAAGGGACTAAAAGGTGCCAAAAAGGAAAAAGCAAGGGGTTAAAATGTAAACAGAAATTTCAAAAAACCCGAAAACACGGGGAGAGAGAAGCCAAAAACACAACTGATGAAGGAAAAGAACAAATATAGAATCGGGGGGGGGGAAAAAATTTGCAAGTTTTTGAATGTGTCAGCAAAAAATTCGTGAAGGAAGGGGGGAAGGAAGAGCAGTCTCAAAACCGGGGTTTGCCGGGGGGGTGGAATTTGTTTTGAATTATTGGAGGAAAGGACGTTCGGTTCTTTGAAAATGACACTGGGTGGGAAAAGGAAGTACAGCGCAAAGGGGCACACGTTTGCAACCCGGTTCTTACAGGTCAAGCAGAGACAACAATAAAAGGGGTCCTTTGGAAGGGTAGACGCCAGTTCGCCCCCGTGGGGGGAGGGAAAAATGGGACGGTGTGGGCCGGGGTTTTGGGTTGCCAGTCACACCAAGGGGGGAAGGGGGTTACTTGTGTACGGGGAGGACCAAGGAGGAAACAGGTTGGGGTCAAGGGTTGATGAAAAAACCAGGGGTGAGGGGCAAAAGGATGGTCCCGCCTTGTTCTGGGGGAAGAGGGAAGCAACCAGGGGAGTCAAAGCCGGTCAAGGAGTTTCGTGCCGGTCGGAAAAGGTGTGTCACAAACGGTGTAGGGGTAAGGGAGGTTCCTTAGGTTCAAGGGTAGTCAACCTTGAAGGTGCCTTTTAAAAGGGGAAGTTACCTAAGGTGCTAACAGTTAACGGTCACCCGGTCCTAAAGGTGAAAAGTACGGGTCCTGCACCTGGGGGAAGGGACCAAAGTAGACCAGGGTGTTAACGAAAGTGGACCATGAGGACCCCCAAAGGGAAGCGCCAAGGGGTGGGAAAGAAAACCGTGTCGACAGCCCCGGGATGCAACAGGGTCCTTATCACACCTGAAAAACGGGAAGAGGACAAGGAGCCCCTGGGGGACCCTTGGGGGGAAGAAGCGACTGACCGAGAAAGAAATGAAATCCCAACCAACCACTGAAGAGGTGAAGGGTAATGGTTAATTTCTTTCTCAAAAAAAAAGGGGAAAAGAAAATGAGGGAACCACCAAATTTTTGGAAAACAAGAGTCATTCGGAAAAATTGGTGGTGTAAATAAAAAGATCCGGTGTGGGGGGTCACTATTAGCCAAAAATAAGTCGGAGAACGAAAAAGTGGGTTTGGGGTTGGGATATCCGAAGGTCTTCCCTGAGACTTGTCTCACGCTACTCGGTTCCAGCACACGGAAAATCAACCGGAAGACTGGGGCTGTGACAGCAAAAAAGCACGGTGGGAAGGGAGGCTTCCAAGCTAGGGATAATCATTCAAAGTTGGGGGTAAATGGGAGGTAGAAGTCAGACTGAACTAAGTTGAAGCGAAGTCATTCAGAGCCTTTAGAAGAACGGGAAAAGACTTTTCGAAATTTAGAGCTTTTCTCAGGACAGACTAGGGGACTATTCATAGAGAGATCGGGAAAAGTAAATGACGAAGCTGACGAGGACGTTCTACAGAATTTTGGAGCGGGGGAAAAAAGATGACGAAGGCAACAATAGAAAGAAGAGGCAGAGATCCAGGGGGCTGCGATACGGAGGGCGGAGGGGGGGGCTTTTTGGAGATGGGTCCAACAAAGGGGTAAAAGGGAAAATACCTAGAAAAAGTTAATACCGCGCCAAAAAAAAACCTAAGCACCTTCCGAAGGACGAGGTGACACAGGGAAAAGGGGATGCAATCTAAGGAATGTATGAAGGGATCAGAAGGCTACGTTAAACGGACAACTTCACTCCTGGCAAGTAGTTCGCAAAAGTGAAAAGGGTACATCGGCCGGAAACGGGGTTTTTGTTCTGGTATCGCCTTAAACAGGAAAACCTCTACCACAAGAAAAAAAAATCCTCAAAAAGGAAACCATTAAGACAAAAAATCCTGACAACGATGCAGGTCAAACCGTGAAAAAGGAGAAAAAGAAAGGAGCCCACGCCGCCCGGAAAAAAGAGAAACACCGGAGCAAGCGAAAAAGAACTTCGCTACGGGAAATTTGAAGCTTCAGCTGGTCCGTCAAAAAAGCGGATTCAACAAAAAAAGTTTGCACCACTTCCAGCTAAACAAAAAAAAAAAGAGCTCTCTGCAACCTCCTTTTAGAATGAAAGGGGGGGGGGAGGAAAGTTTGGTTCGCGCTATTGCGGGATTGGAAAAGTAAGAGACACCACAAGGGGGGTTAATGCGTCACCCTAGACCACCCTTGAGAATGCAACCTGAAAACATTCCGAATCGGCCAGGGGAGGGTTGCCATAGCCAGGAGGGGGGGAAAAGAAGAGACTTCTCATCTATGAAGGAAAAGGGGTGTTTCACCTCGCAAAGATGAGTTCCTGAAGTTAGGGTTCGAGTAAATAAGGAAAAAGAAAGATGAGGGGACAATCGAAAAAAAAAAGGAAGAAGAATCGCAGAGGGGTAAGCAACTCTCCTCACTCCTGAAGAGGCACGCGCCTGAAGCGATATCTCTTAAACGGTCAAGGAGAGATCAAGAGACAGGTCGTGAGTCGACCGAGAGGCGATCTATAGGACTAACGAAGAAATCTCAAAGCAGGGGAAAGGAGAGTCCTGCAAAAGTCGGAGCCTCGAAAAGAGAACTTAAGTTGGTCATTACGTGGAAAATGAAACACTTCCAAAAGTAAAAGTTGATTTGGAAAAAAAAGGCGAAAAAAGGAAAAGGTCTCACTGTCCTCCACTGACTTAAATGGGATCAGTCATGCCAAATCGTGGGGGGGGAATAAGCAAAAAAAAAACAGAGAAAAAGTGTTTTGGAGTGTTAGGTTGGACTGCCGCACTCGGCGAGAAAGCGCAAAAGAGGCAGGCCACAAAGCACAACCACAGGGAGTTACAAGGGGCGCATCCCCCAGCGAAAACAAAAAAGGTGTCTTGGGGTTCGGAGAAAAGAAGAAAAATTGTAAAAGGAGCGGGAAAAAAACTGGAGCCGGCCTACAACCTGCCGGGGGCGAAAAAGATTTACAAGTGGGGCCTTGGGGTGTGTGACAGCGGAAAAGACCGGGAGCGACAATTGCCAATGGGGAAAAAACAGGGAACCTACGGTTCCAGCCCCAAAGGGGCCCACTCCCAGCCCCCTAAGGGAAAGCACGGGGAAAGCAGGGCGCTACATTTTAAACTGGCTCAGAAACAGGGGGACCACGACCAGGGATCCCAATTAGAAACTTGGCATCTGGTCAGCCTGGGCACAACACGGGGGAAACCGGTCCCAATAACCGGGCACATAAAACTTGGAGGAAAAAGGGAACAACAAGTTCCACCACAGGTACCTAAAAACTTACACCCATTAAAAAGGAAAGAAAAAACAACAGAGAAGTCTAAACAAAGTCCCATACCCAAAGAAAAAGAGAAAGAAAGAGAAAGAAACATGCCCAAAGAACCTTTTTGGAAATGCGAGAATTGCAACCAAAGAGGGTGTAAACCTTCCAAACAGTTCAAAAAACACGGGGGAACCTGGTGGCGACCTGGTTGATAGCCTTTCCAAAAGGGGAGAACAACGCATGGTGGAAACTGGCCAAAAACGAAAAGGAAAAACGTGCCTAAAACACTTTGAGTAGAGGCTGCTACATTTTGCCAAACAAAAGGTACCGGCAATGGTGGAAGCCCGACAACGGTGGAACAGGGAGAAACTTTTCAAACCTCAGGGACCAGAGGGTAGAAACCAGAGAACAACGGTCGACTGGCGCTACTCCACCAAAAAAACACGCAATGGTAAACTTGGTGCCCACCGGGGAAAAAAAAAAAGGGAAAAACGTGAATCTCGAGAACCAGAAAAGACAACAACGTATTATGATTAAAAAGAGAGATGAAAAATCGGGGGGGGTGGACGGGTGATGGGAGACATTTTTCATCACACACCTGCTGTCCAAAAGTGGGGGGAACATGTAAACGCAATTTCTCAAAAAAAAGGGGTGGTGTCCAAAGGTTTTAGAGAAGTTTCCCCTGTGGGAAACCTTAGGGGGAGGGAGGGAAGGGTGCCGAACCGTTGTTACCCCAGAAAGCGGGGTGGCAACCCAGAAGGCAGTCAACTCCCACGCTTTTCAAAAGGGGGGGGAAACCTGGGGTAAGGCGGCAAGCATGCGACCCGGGGTGCACGAAAAAGTATTTTTGTTGGCACACAGGGTGGAAAAACTTTTTGGCCTGGTTCAAACCTGCGGGTCTGGGGAGTAAACAGGAGACGGGTTTGGTTCCACGGTGGTAAAAAAAAAGAAAGGGGGGAAACCCAGTTTTGTGGAACGGGGTTGCAAAACTCAAAAAAAGGAGAAAAAAAGGGGGGCCTTTAGCAGGGAAGTCGCAAAAGGGGAAGGGTCTGGCCGGGGACTTGGGGGGGGGGAGGGGGGGACGGGGGGATCAAAACGGAGGTTAAACATTGGGGGAGGCCGAGGTCCTTGAGTGAATTGAGTGAGGGAGAACCGGGTTTCTCCACCGGTCACGCGCCACCACACAAAAACAAGACAACCAAGGATTTCCCCTAAGAGGACAGCTGACCAAGTCTTCCAAGTGTTCGTTTTATGTGGGGTGGAAGCTGAACCCTGAAGCGCCAGTGGGGGGACAAAAAAAAACCTGTCGCGAAATTCAGAACCCTGGTGCAAAGAGGGGAACTCATTGTAAGAGGGGCGAACCGGAGGTCACCAGAGGGGGTGAGACACAAGTGTCAGAATCGGACACGCCGGAGGACCAGAACCACCGAAAACTGGAAAAACTTGTAAAAGTAGTGGAAGGCAGTGAAGTTCCCATCCGTAAACTTCCAGTGTTGTCAAACTGCTGAGAAAAGGGGTCTCAGGGTACACAGAACAAGGGGGGGAGAGTAGACAACCAAGGTGGACTAAAGTACCGACAGGGGTTTGCCCCCTGCGCCCAAAAAAGGGGAGAAAAATTTTTTGCCAGGTAGGAGGGATCCACTCTAACCACTAAGAAAAAAAAAATAAACTAACTTTACTCGCTTGGGTATTTGATCTTCCAATATATTGGTAAATAAATTCATGTTCAGAGGAGGGGGAAAGCCATCGTAACTCAAAAGGAAGGGGGGGGGTAAAAGTCTCCGTTTCCACAAGAGCTCCTTGGGCTAAAAGAAAAATTGAAAGAAAGGGATCATGGGAGATGCTTTCCGCACGAGCGAGGGACTGAATAAGAGACGAGGGAACAAAGGGTCAAAGAGGCACCTGTAAGACCCGAGATTATCGATTTGTGAGCAGTTCAGACATATTGTCAGGGGGAATGGCGCGAGATCAGCAGCAAAAAGGAACAAATCCTGCTCAGTCGGAGACGCACTGGAAGACGGTGTGGTTACCGAAGTATAGGGTCACCGCTGATACCGGTGAAAAAGGTTAAAAAAAGGCCCAAACAAATCTTTAGGGTTTACTCGCCCCTCAACCGTAAAGGAGAGATGAAGTCCACAAACTGAAAATGGTAAAAAACTGGAGAGGAAAGCGGAGAGACCTAGAGAGAGTTCCACCAACTGCCAAACGGTTCCAATTTCACAAAAAAACTTCATGGGATACGAGCTTCAAGAGGGCAAAAAAACTCTCAGGGGAAGAGACTTTGGCAAAGAAAAAAGGAAAAAAAACCCAAAAGAAAACAAAAAAAAAAGGCGACACACCAGGGGGGAAAAAAAGTCGTGTCGTTAAAGAGCAGCATTATCTGATGGAACAACATTGAGCAAATAACAGGGAGAGAAAAAAAAACATCTTTTGGGAGAAGACTCCAGCTGGAACAAAAACAAACAAGGGACCCGGCAACCTTCAAGAACCGTATTTTAGGTTGCGGTGCTTACACCAAAAACACAAACAAAGAACCCGCAGAAAGAATTAACAAAACCAAGAATCTAAACGGGTTACTAAAATCGCTCCCACAGAAGGAAGATGCCAACGCCAGGGAAGAAGATCGGCCTCCCCGCCCCACACCCCATCACCACTTACGACAAAGAGGAGCGAGCTCGCCACGCTCCCCTGCTAAGGAAAAGGACCAGACCCCAACAATGGTCCCCCCAACGGGGGTTCCGGACAAGGTAGGGGGGAGAGAAGTGGGCCGCGCGCTGGGGGAGAAAGCCCAAAAGACCCCCCCCCCCACATGGACCACAAAGAAAAAAGGCAAACCCCCACTGGGCCCACAAGAGGGGTCCAAAACTCCGTTGACGCAGGAAACAGAGGAGAATGATTTTCCCACAACCCAGAAGGCGACCAGCGCATGATGAAGAAAATCCGTGAGAGAACCGGGGTTTTCGTTGTCTTCAGGGTTTTCGCGGCACTCAAAAAAGACAGGGTTGCTTGAAATGAAGACACCGCAGAGGGTAAGGCTGGTCAATCGGCGGGGGGAACAGGAAAGAAAAACGTTGAACTCTACGCCGCCCTCCCGGGGGGAAAACAAAAAAAAAATAGGCCCGGGGGGGGGGGGGACAACCCAGGAGTTCCTAAAGCTCCCTCCTATCTATTTAAAAGGGAAAAGGGAGAAAACGACATGCCTTAAGTTGGGGAGAGGGAGAAGAGAGGGGGGGGGAGAGACTAACGGTCTGAGTTAAGAGCAAAGGGAGTCAACATGGGGGACGGTGAAGAAAGCAAGGGAGGCTGCGCTTGGGGGTAATGGCTTCGGAGCCCTTTGCCTCTAATCGCAGGAAAAGAGAGAACCAAGGCTAATCTGGGGCTAGTTGCCGGAGGTCGACAAAAAAAGAGAGAAAGAGTGTCATTTCCACTGAAAATCGTAAGAAAGATTCACAATGAAAAAAAAACGTCCTGGTTGTCCATTCAAGGTCGGGGAAAGTGGAATGGCGCAGCCGCTTAAAACCTGCATGAAGCAAGGGCCCCGACCACTTTTCCCTCCAGAAAAGGGAAAGGGACATCGATTGGCCCGAGCACAACATCTCCAAGTAAAAGGGATTTCGTGGGGGGGGGTCGGTTGAAGGGGGGGAAACGCAATCTAAAATGAGCAAATCCAACGCAATCGAGACAAAAAAACAAAACCAGAGGGGGGTCGAGGGAAGAACGACCATGGGTTGCGACGCACAGGCCAACAAAGACTGGGGGACGACAATTTTTGCATCCCTCCAGGAGGGAACAACTCGCAAACTGAGAGAAGAGGGAGCCATCACTCATTAAAAGTGGACGAGTGTTTTGGGGTCTTTTCACATCCCACTTAGAAAAGGTAGAAAAAAATGGTGGTCACAACGATTGACATCAATTGTTCCCGCAGATAAGCAGAATGGGTGCCGAAATGACCAATTTCCTCTGGGTCGCAGAAAGGGAGAGTTGTTAAAATAGTAAGAGAAAGCATGCCAGCAAGGGTAAACCAAGGAGGAGATGGGGAGAAAAGGGCAATGAAACATTGGTCAGACAGGTCGGCAGAAGGAAAAAAGATTAACTACTTTCTCTGAAACGGAAGCAACCAAGTTTGGACCAACCTCACAATTAAACAAAGTACTGGACAGAATAAATTGAAAGAAAAAGACACCTCAAGTCTAAAACCGTCCAGACCGGAAAGAATGAAAAGGACAACCGTTGCTCAATGGCCTAGAAAAACAAGAAGGCCCCAAAATGACCTCATGGGTTAAAAAGAAGTCAAAAAAAAAAAAGAAAACCGGTGCTACCGGTTGCTAACGGTCGGAAAAAAACAAAGTCCAGTGGTGAAATGTGGCCAAACCTTCCAAAAAACCTGCCGCCAAAACCGGTAAAAAAAAAAACGGAGGAAACGACTACAGTTTCAAACAACCCCCCCCAAGTAAAAAAAAGGGGGGAAACCGTTGCAAAGACCGTGGAAAAACTGTCGATACAGGTTTCAATAAAGGGAGACAAGGGGAAAGAAGAGCAAAAACCGGTTTCTACGATCTTACAAGGTTGAAAAAAAAGGAAAAACATGGTTTCACAAACTTTGAAACAACCAGGAACACAAACATTATAACAAACAAGGAGTAAAAAGAACGATACGGGGGGGAAGTTTTTTTTGGGGTCAAAGTTTTTGGGCAAAGTTAGACAGGGAGTCCTGTTTTAACTGTAATACAAAGAAGGAGACGAACCGGAGTTACAGGGGGGTTAGCCCTGGGGGTCCCTGAAAAAATTAGAAAGAGCAACATTTTTGGCAACCACGGTGGCAGGGGGGGACCACACTGCCCGGGTCCCTTTGGGGGTGAACGTTAGACAGTAAGAAAAACCAACCTGTGGGAAGGTGGTGTCCGTGTTTTCACAGTGTGGCAATGGTGGAAAAAACTGCAAAAAACAAGTGGTCCCATTTGGGGGACAACTGGGAAGAGAAATCCGCAACAGTTTGTTTGGGAAAGGGGTGTGGGGGGATCACAGGTGTTGGCCACGGGATTTCAGATGAAAGGCCTTGGGCATTAGAAAAAAAAAAGAAAAGACCAGTCGCACACGGGGAAGGCCGGTCCTGGGGTAGAAAAGGGGCCAAAGGGGGAAAAGAAAACCAGCATTGGGGAGGGGAACCCCTGGGGGGGGGAGGAATGAAAGAATGGCTGGGTACTGTGAGGGGCCGGACCGGTTTGTCCATTGTCGCGAAAAGGGCGGGCAACCCGGGGATGTAGAAGAGGGATGGTGAAAAAGCCGGGAGGAAAGTTCCTACAAAGAACACATTCTGAAAAACAGTTTTTGTTTCTCCACGGGGGGGGGGGGGGGAAACTGCCCGTACAATGAAAGAGCCAAGTTTCCCACCAACGTGGAAAAAACCAAAGGACAGGAACCCCCGGAGGTTTCCTTTGCCATCGGCCTAAAGGGGGGGCCCTGTGGGTTCACGGACAGGAAGGAAAACTGTTGACACAATGGGAGACCTGGGGTACGCCTGAAACCGGAGTACCCGCAAACGGCCCAGACCCCACAAGGAACTTGTAATTAATTGCCTTGGAAAATCAGGTCCGCAAGAAAAAGGTGGGGGTCAAACGCAAAAAAAGACGTAGACAAAAAAAACGCTTGTCCGCGGTCATCAACCAATGGGGGGGGTGGTGCGAGGAGCAAAAACATAAGGGGGGGAAGTACCTACCAGGGGTTTGTGCCTGCTCCGGTAAAGGAAAGTAAAGGGGGGTTTCGGCAGCACCCGACACTAAAAAAGACATAGGGGGGAGGCGAGCGGGTGGTTGGAGCAAGAGTAGAAAAAGTTAACACAGGGGAGGGAAAGAGGAAAACTTAACGCAATTGTAACTCGGGGAGAGAGGAGGAGGCGAGGTGACCTAAGAACGGGAGAAAGGAAAAACCAAAAGTTTCTCAGTGGGGAGGGGAAGGGGAAAAAAACTGCGAGCCTCCAGAGACCTGAGCAAATAGAATGCAGAAAACGGAGAGGGCACGAGGCTCGGATTATAATCTAAAGGGATCGTTCAAGCGCAGAGTAGGATAAGTGGGAGGACGGCGCATAAAGACGAGAACTGGGGGACAAAACTGCAATTTGTTCCTCTTGTTGTGGAAGGGGAAAAAGCCAAAAATTAAATACCAGATATTGACTCGAAAAAAGCCGCTGAGGGGGGGGAAGAGATTCTAGTGCAACCAACCTAAAGGTCCAATCGAGAGGGGAGAAGTGTAAGACAGACACCTAAAGAAGAGTCGAACCACACTACCCCCTGAGAAAAAACGTTAAGGGGGAGCGAGCAAAGAAAACGGGGGTGGGACTCAGGGCGCGGATTAAAGAAAGGAAAAAGAAAGATGCAGGTCGTAATCCAACGCAAGAAAAGGCGACGACAACCGTAGCAGAAGCACGAATTTTCATCTCTCAAACAAACACCAAAAGGAGGGAAGGGGAATCGCCAAAGACAAAAAAAAAAAACCAAAAGAGAAAAACACAAAACACAAAAGACAAGGAGAGAGGAAAAAAAAGGGTGGGAACTACAAAGGATGGACGTTGTTCGACCATGAGGAAGAAGAAGGAGACCTCATACGTGTGTAAGGATGATAGGGAGCAAAAAAGAAAAAACCCTTGTGACCGCTCAGCTCGAAATAGAAAACAGTTGAGAAATAGCGAGGGGGGGGGGAAAGCCTATTACGGTCTAGAACAGACTCCCTCTCTGGGCTAAATAAAAAAAGGGTGTCAAACTCTCATAGAGTCACCTGAAGGTGGGACTTGGAGGATGGGGAAAAGGAAATGACGGTCACTTATTGGGGACATCTCCAAGAAGGAAGGAGAGAGGAAACGTCTCATCATATCGACACTAGTTTACAATGACATCCCAGAAGTCACCTCTGACTCGCAAAAGGAAAGAGAATGATATCGGTGACTGGTCTGCGTCACGCAAGAAGATTAAGTTGGAGTCCGAATCGAGAAACCTCTCAGAATAAAACGTCAAGGTGGGGAACTGAAGAAAATGGAACACGGGGAGGCTTTCAATTACACACAGGTCCTTACAAAGTGGGGAAAAAGAGGAGGGAAAACCTACACGTTCATCACCAAAGGAAAGTAGGGAACGCATCAGGGAGGTGGGTCCAAGCGAATAAAAGCAAAAAAGTGGTTTCCAGTTGTAACTTTGGCTGCCTGAAAAGCCTGCATGGCCGCATCAAGTCCCAGCGAAGACCAGTGTCCCGTAAGGACAAAAACACCTATTTTTTGCTACCGGCCCAAAGAGGTCGTGGGAACCTTTTCCGAACCTTGCTGGTGCAAAAAGGGAAAATGGAAGGGGAGGGGCCCGAGCAAAAAAAAAAGTGAAGTTTTCAGTGGGGTGGCACGAAACTGGCATCCGGGAAAAAAAAGTGCCACTGTCCCACAGGTGCCACTGAGGTAAAAAGAGGTCCAAAAAGCAGGGGCAACAGATACACTCAACGGGTCCGCAGGGGACCGAGGACGACTGGAATGAAGGGTCCGCGAAAAGGGACCACAAGTATAAACGTTTCCAACTGGAAGAGAAAAAACCGCCAGACCAGGTCAGCAGGGTCGGGAACTGGCGTGAACCGGCTCAAACCGGTAAGAAAGTTACAAGGGAAAAGACCTAAAAGTACCCTCAAGACCCCTCATGCCGAAAAGCCGAAAAAAAGAAAAAAAGAACCGGCCGACAGTGTCTGATTCGCTACGGCCACCAAAGGACCTCAATACCCGGAAAAAAAAAAGTTTAAAACTGGGTGCTATACATGTACCCCCAAAAGGAAAAGGAAAGGGCCACAAAACCGGCCCACATGCCCAAAAAAAAAAGAGGAAAAAAAAAGGGGGCGAACTGCAGCGAAAAAAAGTTCCCAATTACCTGTCAGGTTTGTAAACCTTGGCCAACCTTTAAAGGAAGCCTGTCAAATAATTTCAAAGCGGAGGGGAAATAAAAAACGGGAAAAACTGTCTACTGCAAAAAAGGAAAACCCAGGGACCTCATTTTGTAAACGTGGGGACAAAACTGTCCAACACAAAAAAGAG
>Ga0179591_1370285_pt1 | contig 14764 bp, 21 predicted proteins | sample CZOMad2_1_08_16f_FD_182891 | JGI IMG/M metagenome (GOLD analysis project Ga0179591, IMG submission 182891) | Vadose zone soil fungal communities from Angelo Coast Range Reserve, California, USA - CZOMad2_1_08_16fungal (PacBio error correction) | ecosystem: Environmental > Terrestrial > Soil >...
TCTCGAAAACGGAAAGATTTTGGATCGAGGGTAAAACGGTTGGAGCTGCGTCAGGGAGATTGAGGAAGCCTTACACCGATCCTGAAGTGCTCTCGAGATGTGGTCACTCCGCTTCAGAGAAGCTCACTACTGGAAAATCAGGTCTGTCAAAAGAATCGCACTCATCGGGAACAACTGATGATGGCGCGCGCGATTCCGTTGAAGAAGAAGCAAGGCCATCAGGCAACGAACAATTTATAGGGCGGATTACGCAACGTGGGGGCAAGGAGGATAAACTTACGGTAGGTCATTACTCGCACCTTCCAACGAAGGGGGGGAGTTCGTGGGGGGGACTTCCGGGGGATTCTGAGGGTAAGGAGCGCTGGGGAGGCAGATAAGGGGGGTGAAGAGAGTAAAAGGAAAACGAGAAGTGAAAATCTCACCAGCGAGCCAGGAATAAACAGGGAAACGGGGAGTAGCTATCCTAAAAAACAACCTAAAAACCACTACGAGATGGGGAGCGGGAGGAAGAGGGAAGCCAAGTAAAGAGGAAAGAACCCGTGAAATGATGTTACGTCTTTGGGCGTCGCAGGGGACTCCTGAAGGACCTCCTTTTGTAAAGACATGGAGACTTGAATACAACGGCGCGGGAACTGGAAGGAGCGGCGACGAAGGTAGGGTTTTCTTCGCTTTCTTCGGGCCGGGAAAGTCAGGGCTGCCGGGGAAAAAAGAAGGAGGAGACGTGACCAGAGGGACGCCAAAGACAAAGGGCGGATATCGAATAAAAATCAACTGCTCCTTATAGAAAGAAAAAGAGTAAGAGGAAATAACGCAACGCCCCGAAGCAGGAAAAAGAGGGGTAATCAGGGGAGGATAAGTGAAAGCCTACCAAAGTTTACACAGGGGGGAGCGGCAGAAGAAAAAAATCTCAGGTATTCGAGACGCATGAAGAATTGGGCAACCCAAAAAACGCACCGACCGAAGGGTGCCGGAAAGGGCTGCCGTCTTGAGATCGGGGGGAAAGAAAGCAACAGCGCGACGGAAACATTGGTTCGCCGGGGTTGAAGATAGGCTCACACCCGGCCGGGAGGGGAAAAAGGCCGCCGCAGTCCGATAGTGGAATCACGGAGTCATGACGTGGGCGCCGGCTTACAGATGCCATCCATCGGTAGGGGGGGAGATTGGGAAGGTAACGTCGGAGGGGGGGTGTCGGCCTATTTGGTTGTGTAAAGAAAGGCGACGATTGGGAGGGGGAAAACAGCATCGGGCAAGCCTTCCACTGCCCGACCGTCGCCTTGCCGTCATAGCACTTGAAAACCTCGATGGCGCTTCCGACGGTTGATGAGCGGTCGTCGACGCGGTTAAGTCCACAGGATGGTGTTGCGCCTTCAGCCGAGAGAGTTGCTCTGAAAAAGGGAGGAGGGGGGAACTGGCAGCCGTGAAATGCAAGGGTTCGCGTACGCGTCATCCGTCTACTTCAGAAAGGCGATCGACGACACCTGATTGTGACGCTTGCAAATGTTACCTTTTCTCAGGTTCCCCACAAGCGCTGGGTAACAATCACGATATTGAGAAGCCCAAATCTTCTCGAGGAAGAAGAAAGAACGTAGCTCCCCGCTCTCGAAGTGGGATTTTTGGGTTGAATATATGACAGAAGGTCCTGTTTTGGACCGGGGAATTGTGGACCACCTGCGATGAAGAGTTCTCGGCTAGGGGAGCAGTTTGAGCTCATAACGTCGACAAATAGTGAGATACGTCGCGCAATTCGTCAATGCCAGCAGCGGGAGAATCCCCGACTATCAATGGCTCGCCCGGAACCGCCATAGGAGGCCTTTCATATCGTACCTCGACGCACGCCTTAGACCTTGATTGACTGCATCGGCGCGGGCTGGGGAGTCAACCAGAAAAGGCAACTCGGCATAGACTCTCCGACCAGGGGGGCGGGTGGGCCTGTCTCTCTTAAATGCGTCTCAATGCCGTCGTGGCGGCGGCAAAGAATACGTTTGATTAATAAAAAGCCTACGAGCTTTACATTATATCGCCAAAACACAACGTAGGTGGATGCTCGAGCAGGGCGGAAAGAATTTCATTCACTCACGGGCATCCGTGAGGGGCCGCCGAAAATACAGGCATTCCCAGAGGTGTACCGCAGATGACAACAAATAGGCGCGGGGGGCGAAGCGGGTGTTGATTGTTCAGAGCGCACCACCCGGCGTCAAAGAACGGAGAGAGGGTCCTACAGGGGAGAGGGGGCGGCGGCAATCGGAAGGGCCGAGTGGGAAAAAGGGGACTCCTAGTTTTAACTTAAAGTTTCGTAAGGCCGTATCTCCTGACTCCTGAGGAAATGAGCAGACGGCAGGCCTCAAACTTCGTGGAAAGGCAGCCAATGAGGGAAAAGGGATCGCCGGTATACCGACGAGAATCGCCGGGGGCAAAAGTACCCGGGACAGGAAAACTGGGGATCACCGAAAAAAAAAAAAAAACACTCTCTCGAGTTAGCATGACTAGCGAGGCTTCTCACGCAGCAGAGTCGTCTACCATCCAACGGTCTTGTGTTAGACTGGGCTGATTTTTGGGGGGGGGAGTAAGCCAAATGGGGAAACCGAAAGGCAGACAGAGAAAGGTCTGCTACACTACCGAGGGTATCGACTTGCGTAATAATGCTATATTTACACCGGGTAAGCGGCTGCATTTACACTGGATATCAAGTTGGAGGCGAATCACGAAAACGACGGGGATAAGGAGGGGGGGGAATGCACCAAAAGAAACTTTACGCAAAAACCCTGCCTCCCGCATGCGCTACGAACAGGAGGGGAAAAGTCGGAAAGGCTCACTAACGTCAATGAGACTGGAAGAGTCTGCTCTTAGTGGAGGAGTTCTAGAATGTTCTTCAAAAAAAGCCCCTCAGTGAAGATGTGCGACCACAAAAACACCAAGAATACAGCGACCGTAGATATAAAACAGGAGGGGACTGGATCTGCAAGAAATACTCTATCGTACAAGGAAAATCCTGCGGGGAGGGAAGGATCACTTCCCTTAATCGTAAAAGGCGTAATGGAGGCCAGTAAACTTTCACGGCGGCGTGATTTAAAAGGAGGGTCTTAAGAAAGAACCGTGAGAAAGGTCAGGAAGCAGCGAAATGTCCGTCGCATAAGGGGGACCTTGCCGGGAGGTCAAAGAAAAGGGGAAAGGGGGTGAACTAGTCCAATCTGTGGTAAAAAAAAAGGGCGGAAAAGTATCAGCCCCCCCACGCGGGCTATGAAAAAGTCTGGAAAGGGTATTCGCCGGAGAGAGGGGGGAGGTCATCAATCATATGAGGAGGGAAAAAATGGGAGGTGGCGTGAAAAAAAAGAGGATGGTCCCGGAACCAATTGAAAGAGTTCGGGGACGGGAGAAGACCTAATTTGGTCGAACGGACACAAAAGCAACTGCAAGAGGAGTCGAGAAGAGGGGGGGTAGGGGGCGAGAAACTTTCGGCTCACGGGTCGGGGGGGGCAAACAGGGGGGAAAAACGCCGGGACGTAAGCTTTGCTAAAAACGAAAAGGGAAGTCGATGCCGGGGACGCTCCATAGAGGGGGAGGGATGGTAGAAGTTGGGCGGTGGGGAGGATCACGAAGAGGAGGCACCTGTGGGGATCTGATAATGTTAAGCGAGGAAAGGTCCGATAAGTCAAAAAACGGGGACTTGTTAGGAGCTCGATAAGACGAAGGAGACGGACAGGGCACCTGGCGGCAAGGGGAAAAGCCTGAAACAATACCGTAAAAAAGTCCTGAAAAAGGGAAAGTTTGGCGTAAGGAAAAAGGCAGACCGGTGCTTGCACGGCACTCAGACAATCAGAAAGGATTCGCAGCGAGAAAAATCGACTAGGACTAAAATCTACTGACGGTTATCGGGGGAGGGGCAGGAATCGGTTCTTGAGGGTCGAAAAAGGATACGAGAAGAACACATCGAGAGGCAACGAAATTGAGGTTTCATCTTTCCGGGAAACCACGAAGGAAGGGGAAGAAACGACGAAAACACGTGAAGAAGGGGGGGGGAACCATAAACATTTGACGCCTAGGCTAAGTGAGAGTCTCAAAAAAAATCAGAGGAGGAGGAAAGAATTTCTATATGGAGCAACTGACCATCGGGGGCTCTTTAAAGGTGAAAGGGGAGTACGGGGTCCGGAAACTTAAAATGGGATAAGGCGTCAAGAGGACAATAAGTAAAGGCGATGTGTAATCGGCCTCTCGCGAGGAAGACTGGGGGCGGGTCTGCGGCATATAAAATATCACCATAAAAAATTAGATGATCCAAAGAGGAGATCTCGCAATGAAATCTCTGAGGGGCCCCAGACATCAACCGCACCAAAGACATTGGGCGTCTTAACTGAAGGGCAAACTTTGGGACTTGAGGGGGAGGAGAAGTAACGGTTGAGGGGGGGGGAAGTCCAAAGCTTTTTTATCAGGGCCCGGTAAGAGTATTCGAGTGCGGGGTAGAATCCATGGTGGGAAGGGAACTTTCAAGAGCCCGTCCCGCTCAAAAGGAGAACGCGAAACAAGGTGGGCACCTCGGGGGTCAGCGATCAACTCAAAAAAAAGTAGAATCTCACTAAAGCCCATAAGAGAGGTTCTGCGCGACCGCGTCTTCATCAAAAGCTAAAAAGGGGGGAGGGGTAATTAGGGGAAAAAGCTTTAATCCCCCTAACAAAAAAACCTGTGCTGGAAAAGCTACAGGCAACGGGGAGTCTCTCCGCGATCGCATGGGAGGGAGTGGGGGGGCGTCGGCAAAGTGGAAGGATAGGCGGCAGGGAGGATCCGGAACGTCACAAAGAGAGGGGGTCCAAAACAATGAGGGGTGCCAAAAGGCACATGGGCGGGAAGGTATATGGAAGTCGCGCCTTCAAAGACTGGAAATCGATCTGCCGTCCGAGGGAAAAGCCAGAGGCCGAAGCAATCGGGGGTCCTCAAATGTTAAAAGGAATAAAAAGGAATGGGTCACCTGAGGGGTCGGGAGGCGGATCAAAACATAACAGGTACGAAAGGCTGGGGAGGATTGGAACGGGGGTAATTACTATATTAAACAGATGGGGAACTTGGGAAGGGGGGGAGTTAAAAAAATGAGGGTCGATGAATACGGTCGCTGAAAGAAGATTGTCAAAGCGGCACTTGGTGACGGATGGAACGGCAAAAAGTGACGTCATCCACAAAAGGACTCGGATCAAGAAAGGGAACGAAGCCTCAGCGGTCGTGACGGGAAGGGGGTAGCAGATGCCCAATCAAAAGAGGCTGGGGATTTCTGGCCCTGGAGGTAGACGGGGGGAAATTGGGTGCAGGAAAAGTGGGAGGCGTGACGCCATCGCAGATCAATTCATTCCAGAAAGCCGGCGAAGGAGACGGGAAGGAATAGATGTGAAAGAAGGAAACTAAAGTAATGAACAAACATGCATGGCGGGGGAGGGACGCGTTGGGGCACCGTGGTGTTGGAAGGGGAGCACGAGAAGCATCGATTGGGGGAATGAAAGGGGTAGGGGGAAAAAATGGGTAATCGACACTTTTCCAGTCCCTTCGGAGGGTGGGGGAAAAGAGTAGCGACGACGAAAGACTTACTCAAGGGAAAGAAATCTAAAAAAAACAGGATGAGGGCTATGACAGGTTGGAAATTGGATGACGGGATTACCTTCTCGAGAAGGCTCGCAAAAACCACACAAATTCTGGGGCTGCGGACAAGGCCCGTCGAAAAAGGGAGGCGACCAGCGTTGAAGTGCTCTGATCTCCCGCAATAAAGCAGCTCATCGGGAGGGGGTTTAGTTGTTGGGGTCATCACGGCGTTGAGCGCAATAAAAAGGGTTGGGGGGGGGGATTGGTTCCTTTGTCGTCCCCAGCTATTACAGAAGGAAGCTTAGAGAGGAGAGGGGTCAAGGGGCCCAACTCGCGGATGAGGGAGGAAACACGAAAAATAGGGGGAAGTAACGGAAAAGGAGGTCTCATTCATTTTCATATACTGAGAACTACAGGAAACACAAGGGTTACCATCAGGCCTGAGAAAGAATCTGCCATCGGGAGGGTCAGCAAGTAACTTCTACAGGGATGGCAAATGAGAGCCAAAAAAGTAAGGGCTTAATAAATGAGAGGTGGCGGACACAGAGAAAAAACTGGGTAAACACGGGGAAGGATCGGAATATAGGAACGATGTCTGGGGGTAGGCAAAGGTGCTAATTCCAAAAAAACCCGGCGGAAAATTGGAATCATTATGGTGTGATTCTGTCCACATCCCTGCATCGGGAGGAAAGGATGAAAATCCGCTCAAAAGCAGATTTTAGAAGAAAAAAGAGAACACAAAGGAGGGGAGGTAAAATAGACGATAGAATCTCTCATTGAGCCATCTTCAAGAAATATGAAATAATGGGTGGGGGAAAAAAAGAACGCAATAGAGGGAATGAAAAAGGCAACGCCTTTGGACGGGGAAGCCAGAGGAAGCACAAGAGAGGGACGATGGGGTTTGTTGGAATCGGGCGGAGGTGAGGGGGGGATTACGCGTAAGAAAAACAACAAAAAAAGCCTAATGACAGTGGGGGACCTCAGGTGGAGGAAGTGGGGGGGGGGGGGGGGGGGGGGGCGGTCAGTCACTACTCTGTGGAAGATAGATAAAAAGAAGGAATCTTAAAGAACGGGGGGGAAAGGCGAACATGGAAACGGCTTGCCTTATCTCGAACAATGCAAATGAAAGCGGAAGCTCGGAAGGTCTCCATAAAAATGAAAATAAGGAAAAGACTACGAAAATGAAACATGACTACCGAGTATGGCCTCTGTCCTCTTCCTGAAATCTCCTGGAAACGCAGAAACGAAGACGGTAATAAAGGATGCAAAAAAAAAACACTGCTATCGGAGGGAGAAGGCTCACTGCGTGAGGGAAAAAAGTCATTGCAAAAAGCTTCCTGGAGGGGAAATAAGAAGAGGTCGGGGAAAAAGATTCGATGGTGGGGTGGGGGGAATCGCCTGAGAAAGAGCAAGGGGTAAAGGTAAAGACAGTAAATAAAAGGAAGTTCTTCGGTAACGGAAAGTAGACTGAAACTAGAGATCGGAGGAACCGCCGCCTGAATTCCGGTCAGAGAAAGTAACAAAAAAGAAAAAGACCAACCAACCACCAGAGCCTAAAAAAAAAAAATAACTGGGTTGTCAAAAAAGGGAAGGACTCAGAGACATAAATCTTCTTAAGAAAGGAAGCTCTTCACCTGAGGAGGGGACAGGGGAGGAGGATAAAGACGAAGAGAAGAAGGAGAGGGGGGCGCCAGAACCTAATGGGTCTACAGGGGAAGTAAAAAACTCGGGAAAACAGAAAAAAAAGCTAAGGAGAAGCTACGACTCTAATCTGGTGCAATCGGAGAGACACAGGAGTCCATAAGAGCTCGAGAAAAGAGGCCGCTGGGTATTTAAGATCTAAGCAAGTTTCTTATATCTAACAAAGGGTCTGAGGACGTAAAGTAAAAAAGGGGCTGTCGACCGGAGGCGAACTTGGTATTAGGGTAGAGAGAAGGCTAAGTGGAAAAAGTTGCGTCAGGGCTATGGGTTCAATTTCGTATCCTAAAGGGCAGGAAAAAACTAAGTTGGGATCAGGCGGGCCTGTGTGAAATAGGGTCCAAACACCTCAAGGGTCGGTACGAAAAGTATCATAAGGGAGGGGACCGCGGAATAAACGTAAAAAGTTCGTTATGAGAATGTAGGGCTAGAAGGGGGCTTTCGAATGCTAAGAGAAGCGGAGCAAAAAAAGTTCAGTTGGGGGGAGAGTTGACCGGCCGGCATGAAAATCGTGAACGTAAGTCGCGAGCAGAACCTCCTTAGAGGACGAAGGCAAAGAACATCGATTGCGAGAGCAAAGGGATTGCGGACCAACAGGGGGCGTCGTTCTCCTCTGGAAGGTGGGGGGCGAGCGACAAAAGACCGAAAGAAAGTCCTGGATCCTAATCGAAATAGAGGAGGAAAACAAATACCAGGGGGGATTTGGGGGGACGTTGGGGGAATGTGTAGGTACATGAGAAAAGGGGGGGGGGGATCGGATAGCGTGGTTTAAAAAGAGGAAAGGTTTCATCGCAAGTCAACAACTGTATAGGCGCAAATGACGAAAAAGGGGAAGAGATAAAGGAAAGCCAAAAAAGAAAGGGATCCTGGTGAAACGCAAACTGGGAGAGAAAGGGCCTTGGACACATGGGGTGGAGAATTGCAAACATTCTTCACAGATGAAGAGTGAGGAACAAAAACTGGAGCCGAGGAGAACATGCGCGGCGTCAGCAATCTGAGCAGGGCGATAAACTCTTATTGGGAAGGATCCTACTGGAACGGGAGGAAAGGAAGACTAAAGGAAGACAGGGGGAAATCATATCGACGACTGCGGTGAAAGCTTGCCGCCTCTCCACTCGCCTATCCGACGAAAAGGCGCACCGGGGCCAGAGAAGAAGCAGTACATGGGGAAGAAGGAAGTCATAAAGGCATAAGCAAACAACTGGTAGGGAAAGAGAAAGAAAAGGAGAGGGATGGCGAGCAGAATCCACCATGAAAAAATTGGGGAATCTCTTGAAACGTGGGAAAAGGGGGGGGGGGGATGGAGGTTTCTCAAAAAGGAATCATTTCGGTAAACAATCTGACAAAAAAGTGACTCTTTTGACTCAGAAGCTCATCGGGCGAATAAGGGGGGGAAGTAACAACGGGGGATAAGAGAAAAATCCGAAGACTCTCAGTCAGCCGGAATTAAGGGGGATAAAAAGAATACGGGGGGGCTAGCCTAAAAGAAAGGATCAACCGACTAGAGGTGGTTCGGCAATACAAGTCTCAGTGTTTGGAAAGAGAAAAAGGGGAGTGTGTAAGGAAATTGAAAATCGCCCGGAAAGTGTGGAGAGTGCCGGGTCGCCTGGCTAGATGAGAGGGACTGGAGGCAAGGACAGTGGTGAATAAAAACCTGAAAGACAATGGAAAAGGTCACCCCTCCTCTCAAAATGTTGCACGAGGGAGGAAAGTAAGCGAACCGTGCCCCAACGGGACGTCCGGGTACCAGAAAGAGGGATCTGAGAGGCTAAAAAGAAAGGTCTCGCAAAACCGAATGTAAGTCAGAGGTTTACCTGTCTTCTCGGAACACCCCCATAAAGGGAGGGAATACAATGGGGGGGCCCAAAGGTCTGTCGCGGAGAAAAAGTTACGGGCTTCTGGGGATCTCGGCTACCATACTGAGGGTATTAAAACGCTTCAAAGTTAAATTCAAGGGGAGGAAATTCAGGGAGCGGCAGGAAGAAAGCTTTAGTCCAACTACACATGGGTGAGGGAGGGTAGCAGGCATGTACATTAAGGGAAAAGCAAGAGAGGGGGACGGGGCAACTAACGAACAAAGCCCTGCGAGAGCTTCTAAGGATTGAGAACTGGGTCATGGAATCCGAGTGGGGGGGAAGTGGTAGAGATGAATCACCCAGGTAGTTAAGGCAGGCAATTTGCTGGAGTAGGGAACGTATACCGGGGCGAGCAGTGAAAAGGACCATTGGAAAAAAGGCATCAAATTGGGGGACGACCTGGTGAAGATCAAATAAAAGCCATTGATGCAAAAATCCCTGGCCGCATTGGGGAAATAAGGACATTGTGAAGTATTGGAAACGCCACCGGGCAGGGGTTTCACTCATCCTATCTTTTGGGTAAGGAGCGCGGAAAAAATATGAAACAAGCGACATCAGGGGGGTCTTAAAACTAGGTCGCGGGGGTCCTTCGTGTGGCGCCGGAATGGGGGGGATGAAAAAGAAGCCCGGAAAAATTGGGGGACCGAAGCAGCATCGACTTCCTTAAAAAAGCGGAAGGTAGACAAAAAAATCGAATTAACGCACACAAGGGGAAAGCATTAACGCAAACCCGCATAAGTGGTCGGAGAAGGGGAGGGGGGTATCCAAGGAGGGCCACAAATTATTGGGGAAGCATGACAAGCGTCCGGAGAGTGAAGGTCTTCAAGCGTGAGGAAAAAGGGGACGGGGGACCTTAATATAAGTAGGAAGGGGGAAACAGAGTAGAGAGCATAGTACTCAAGAGGGAAGAAGAGGGAGTATTGAGTGCAGGGGGGAATTGTTGACGCTAGCGGAGGTATACCCACAACCATCTTCTTGAGCTGATAAAAGACCGGATGTGTGTCGAAATGGGACTAGAAGGCGGATGCGCGGACTAATCAAGTTACATGTCTCCCATCGCTATTTGGTGGGGGGGGGGGCAGTCGATGGTAAGATATGCTACAGGTCCCTCGTTTTTCCCGTAGTGGTTGGGAAAAGGACAAAGATAGCCAGAACTAGGGTAACTCCTTCCGGGGACTCTCAGGGTAGACATGAAAAAGCAGTCGAACATTGGAAAAAAGGTCTTAGAAATGAACGGCTAGGTCTCATCCTCAGTTGGGGGATAGAATGAAAAAAGAAAGGGGGGGTCGCCTAAGGAACAGGCCGAAACTTCTGGGGGCCTTGTCTATAAAAGCATCAACGGTATTAAAAAACACCCAGGTCTCCTGGGCCCTGCATCGAGGGGAGAAAAAGGCGTGGTTAGGATATTCAGAAAACAACACCTGCCAGCACTCTTGAAACTGAACTAGGGAGGTTTGTAGGAAAGAAAGTGGCATTAGGAGGGGGAAAGCGGGTAGTGCTTCGGAACACGCACCGGAGAGAGTGGAGTGACAAAAGAAAGACAAACGAGCTTCTTTTGGGAGAGAGAAAAAAACACAGGAGGGGAAAAAAGGGATAAAAGCTGCAAAGGCCTCGGATAGGGGGTGCAATCAAAGAAGAAGGAAGGGAGGTACCTCAAAAAAAAAGAGGCATGACGGGAAGAATTTAATGACGAGATCAACGACCTCTGAGATCGAAAGATGGAAGGAGGGTAAATGGGTTTGCATCGAGGCACAGCAGCACAGGGCGGCCTCTATCATTGCCATGGGTACGAAGACTGACGGCTGGGAATGCGATTAATCGCAATTAGGCCTGGCCTATTTGAAAAAGTTTAAAGGGGCTTAATCTCTCCAGGCTTCCCAAAAACAGGCACAGTTCAGAGAGGGAAAGGGGTCCGCAAGGGGGGGGATCACGCCTGCAAGGCTGCCGGACAACAGGACTGTACTAGCTTTGGGATAAAACTGACCCGGAAAAAAAAAACATAATATAGAGTCCATTTTCAACCAAACTAATAGAGTTCAAAGTTGGAGAAAAAGTTAGGAACTGACTGACAGTACAAGGGGAAGGCGTCCCAGCAGGTGTTTAGCCAATAAATTTTTGTTCGAAATCCGCACAGGGAAAAAATGTCAGAAAAGAAATATTCCGACACGCGTCGGCTTTACTGTGGGGAATTCTTCCTTCTCAGGGACGTCAAAAAATCTCGAGAGGTCCTGGAAGATGGAAAAGTCGGGGACAAAAAGTCAAGGCGAAAAAGGGCTTAAGAGCAACTCAGCTACTCTTGAAAGGCAACACCATAAAAGGGGGGAAGGAAAAAAAAAGATAGCAAACTTAGGGGACTGAACCTGCGGTCAAAGGTTATGACGGCAATTCACTGTCTACTGCGCGAAAAGTGGTAAGGAGGGATGAGAGGAACAAAAAAAGAAGGTGGAGATTCAATGCAGATAAAAAAAACAGGGAACAATAGACGAAGGGGCTACAGCGCCCCTATATTACGTGGGGGCAATCGCATCCAAGTAAGGACTCCTGGAAAAGGGGGAGTGATCAATACGAACGGCAGCGTGGCGTGTAAATTTCCGTGCGTTCAATTAGGGCAAAGAAGAAAGGGGAGTGGGGTACGGGGACAGGCCGGGGCAGGGTCGTTCGGTAGAGCAAGACTGAAAGGCGGAACAAGTGGGGAAAGATCAAGATAGGCAAGGAACTCTTAAAGCATTTCCGGGAAGGGGAACTAAAATGAAGGGGTAGCTCAAGGCAATAGTGAAACAAAAGTCACGCACGTATCATTTAGCTTCGATTTAAGGGGGCTGGAAATTAAGATTCTGTAGGGGAAGGCTCATAAGCTTCTGGGCTCACAGTGTGCTGGGCCTAAATAGATGGTAAAGTAAGGCCTTTGAACGTTGCCAGGGTCCGATCAGCTCCTGGCGGGGCATAAGCGAAAAGGTGGGAAGCAAACGAAAGAAGAACTGTCCTAGGAGTTTATCAAAATGGGGTATTCGCAAACGGGGAGTGCTCCTCGTCGGGGTAAAGAAAGAACCGAAAACTCCTTCAGCAACTTGAAAAAGGGGAGATACTTCAATGGGGAAGTACTATGCCGGAGGCCAGCTATGGGATAAGCTGGTTTTTTACTGGGGTAGAGCGAGGGAGGCGCACTGTAAAAGGATCTGGTGACTGGAAACTCGAAGGTCCTCTTCATTCACAACACAAATCTAAAACTATCGAAGAGGGCACATTCGACGGTAAAGAAATCCACACGCACGCGCACCGGTTCAATTCAACGAAAGAAGAATGGAAAAAGGGTGAAAACGAAAACCATTAGGACAAACGAGTTCATGCACGGGCTGTCAGTATAAGCAGTATGCGCAGCTGAGAAAGAAAATAGGATAACAAATATGAATCTGAAGGGGAAGGGGGAGGTACTTAAGGGGAAAGATATGACGGCGTACCGTAGGAACGTATGACTAATACGGAGATGGAACTGGAAGGAACAGACAAACTGAACAAAAATGTATCAACCTGGGGTTCCTCGATAATTAACAGGGAGGTTTAGACTCATCATCGGATCTCTCAACAAACACCGGGGTGAATTGAAAATGACGGTTTGAGGAAAGGACATGGGTGGGGGGGAAAATCTTGGGCCGGTGCTAACGGGGGAGGCGTGCTCGGCACTTTTCGAGCGCAACTTAAAAGCTAGATGGGGCAATCAGAGTCATAGGGAGGAGGACGCGGCCGCAAACCCTCCGGAAAGGCTGAAAGTACGAACCAAAGGAGTGATTGGAAAAAAGGGCCGAGGCGGGGATGGCAGCGGGGCTAATCCGTGCTTATCTCAAAACGGAATAAGAACCAAGTGAAAAAAATATACCGTCTCCAAACGTGTTTGAAAATGATGCGAATCCAATGGCCGAAGGAACACAGTCGGGGCGCACACTGGGGGGAGTTCGTGGGGAAGTCATACTTCTTCTTCTCAAGAGAGGGGTGAAAACTGCAGATAAATTTTTGGAGGGGTGAAAAATTCAAGGGGAGAAGGCCCAAGCAGAACAGGTGAAAAAGCTCACACCGGAAAAAAAGGAGAGAAAAGCTATGAAGGTGGAATCAGAGTCATGGCCGGCTTTCGAAAGAAAAAGGAATTGGGAGCATTAGTTTACAAGTCTGGGAAAAAAAAAGGAAAGAGGTTACCGGGCACGGGGAAGAACGAGGGGGAAGGCAGGAGTCAATGGGGCGGCGCGAAAAAAGCAATTATGTAGAATGACAGTCTCTCTAGTCGGCAAGAAAAAAAACTTTGGAAAGGGGGGGAAAAAAATCGGAGGAAACAACGCACATGGCGAGAACAAACGATATGGCTTGCTGCCTGGCTCCATCAAGAGATGAAGAGAATAGACAACTCACTATGCAGAAGCAAAACGCAGCCTGATATCCCCTTGCTAAATTTCTTTTGGACCAAATAATAGGGTAAGTAGGAAAACACAGGGGGTTGGCATAAAATAGGAAATTGCTAGAGCTTGACACTAGAACTTAGATACCTTACAAGCCGGTGGACAAGTGAATCGGAAGTAGAAAGAAGACGACAGGTCGCCACCGCGCGTGTCATTGTGGGAAAGGGGAGCAATCCTTGAGACAGGAATAAAAAGCAGAAGGAAAGGGCAAACGCCGTATTCCCGCGGCGCCGCTATAGGCCCAAAGAGAAGAGAGAAATGAGGGGGTCTGGGGGGAGGGGGGTCCTTTTTCGCACTGCTTTTTTTATAGGACCGGGGAGAGAACCATGTTGTGGGGTGCAGTGGCTTGTGCAACAGAAAAACCCCTGGTCAAGTCAAAGAAAAAAACTCCGAAAAAGGGAGGTTGTTCAGGGAGAAATTGAGCCGGTCACAGAATGAAGAGGTTATGGAAATGATATCGGGGCGGAGCGGGGTTTAAGATGTTTGGGGTGTCCGAACTTACAAAAACCGGAGAGGTGCTCTTCAAGAGCGCCGGCTTGGAGAAGAGGGGTAAAGTCCAAAAAAGAAGGGGAATGACGGCTATCAAGGGAAGGGAGGACGTAACCAAGTAGGAGAACAAGGTGCTTTGCTCCTATGTCGGGCCTGGAAGAAAAAAATGCGCGGCGCAGAAGAGCCAACATATTGAAGTACAATCCAGATGAGTTAGACTCCGAAGTCAGAAGCGAGGAAGACTGAAGAGTACTTGAAAGGCAGGGAGGGGGGGGAGATTGGGGTTGCGCGATTGACTCTCTAACTTTCTCTGTTTTGGGGGACCCGGGGGGAGGGGTCGCCAAAAAAACTATAAAAAGGTGAGAGACTCGGATAGGGGGAAAACGGGGGGATGCTGACGGGCACATGAATACACGGTTCGGCGGGCAGAAGGGGAGTAGTATCCGGCAAGAAACAAAAGGTCGGTCCCGGGGAAAAAAAATCCCTCGGCGCCCTGGGCTATAAGCGGACAATCCTATTGCCGAACATTACGGCCAGAGAGAGGTCTCCGGAGGGAGGGGGAGAAAGATCTCAAACATCAGAACCTGAGCAGCACTTCGTCTTCCAGGGGGGGTGATGCTCGGGCGTATTACGGGAGTTGACGGGGGAAACGCTGGATGGAGAGTACAAGAAACAGTCTCGTGGGTACGAGGGACAAACCGCTCCGCGCTATTTGAG
>Ga0179591_1378448_pt1 | contig 14764 bp, 12 predicted proteins | sample CZOMad2_1_08_16f_FD_182891 | JGI IMG/M metagenome (GOLD analysis project Ga0179591, IMG submission 182891) | Vadose zone soil fungal communities from Angelo Coast Range Reserve, California, USA - CZOMad2_1_08_16fungal (PacBio error correction) | ecosystem: Environmental > Terrestrial > Soil >...
AGGAAGGTGGCAGGATGCGTGAGCGATAAGTAGAGGAAAAGTCTTGTTCAAAAAGAAACCACTGAAGCGCGGCTACAGGAGAACGCGGGCACGGAATAGGGCCTCGTCGAGTGTCAAACTTGTAACGCAAAATGCCGGATTCTCCCCAAAAGGCAATCTTAGAGGGACCTTTATGTTCTTCGGGGAACTCCTCCTCTCGGGAAAAGAAAGGGGAAAGACCGCTATCTTATCGGAAACCGGGGCGAGTCCTTCCGCTAGGTTTTGGGGTGGGACTCGGCTTATCTTGAACGAAATTACCATTAACAGAAGATACTGGCTCTCTCATCGGGGGGGGATAGGAAAAGGGCCTCCGACGCCACAACTGGTGGGGGTATAAAGCTCAGAGAATTTAAGGGGCTTGGAATGCCCCGAAAAATACTCACCGGTGAATTCCGGAAGGGGGAATCTGACCGGGGAAGAGGAAATAGTCCGGGTTCGAGTAAGAGTCTCGTAGTCCAGACTATGGCGTCGTACCTAAACTGAGAGTGGTCACAATCGTCGTCTTCGTTTAGCGGGGGAGGAAAGACCAATTGTTGTCAAAGGGTTACGGTTGCAGGACGTTCAAACTGGCAACACCACTGACGCTCGCTTACCGACGAAGAGAACAGCACCATGTTCGAGGCTTTTGGCCTCGTAGAGGGAGGGGGGTAGGGGTGAAGATTTGGGCAAGGGCGCGCCCGAAAAACTGGCTTTAAGAGATCTAGGTCCCCTAACGGCACCAAGCTCCCTCTATGACCTCTCTAGAAGGAGGAGGAAGGGAAGACAGGAGCAATACCTCACTCGTCTTGGGTCATTACTGATTCGTGGCCAGGGTCACCCGTCCGCCTCGGGAGGGCAAAGAAGGGGGGGGGAGGGATGGAGAGGAAGAGGAAGCCCGGGGGCTCAGGGCCCGTCCGCCCAAGGCTCCTGGGAACTTTTCGCGAGCCGTTTCGCGAGGAACTAGTTCAAGCTTAGGGGTGCATGGAAGAAATTGGAGAAGCACTCGTCCGGATTCCGGGGAGAGGTGGAGGTAGACGGGGCTGCCATGAATAACAGAACTACATAATTCTAAACGGACTAACCATAAGAGCCTACGGGTGGGGGGCCCCCTTAAAGAAGGGCCAGATACAGAAAAAGGAAAGAGGGGTGCGGATCACGGAGAGCCCTACGGGGTGATCGTTCCGTGAGGGGAAAAAGGGGACCAGGAAACTCCACAACATTGGCCTCAGGTGGAAGGGGGAAGAAGGAGGGGGTCCCTTCTCAAGAGACTAAATTGTTTCTTCGGGGCGCTGCCACAGCACGGTGGACCAGGACATCCTCGTAAAAAGAAGCCTTTTAGTGAGGGCGGATGGTCACCATGGGGGGGAGGGCGCCCATCCGTCGGGGAAGTGTGCCGCCAGAGAAAGGAAAACTATCTAGTCGGGAGGAAACCAGGTAGCCTTGACAGGAGAAATTCTCAGGTAATCCTCGCGGGTCGCCCGCGATCACGGGGGGAAGTAGGTGTTGTGGCGGAAGATGACGGCTGAAGGGAATCATACTTCCAGCAGGAGAAAGGGGCCGGTATCGCATGAAATGATGGCCCTTGTTCCGCTTGACTGAAAAGGGGGGAAATTAGAGGGGGCGGGCTCTGGTTGTGGCACTCTAAAGGGCTCTGGCCCTCTGGCAGTACAGTGTCCGCGTCCTCTTAAAGTATTTCTGGCCTGACGGAAAAAGTCGGGGTATCTCGAGTGGCTGCCTAAAGGAGGCGTGCAGGAAAGAGTTCATTAGGGGAACGGGGGAAAAGGGACGGCGTCGGCGAAATCAATGTCGTCGTAGGGGAATCAGGAGTGTGAGGAAAGCCGCCGAGTAAAAATGGGAGCATCGCGGAAAGGAACATTGTTCACGCCCGACGTTGGGAGGAAGGGGACGAACGAAGACTTAAGAGCGAATGGGGGGCCGAGCCGTGCCCCCTGAAAGGGACGGTGGTTAAAGGAGCGAGAAATTTTTACGCAGCATCCGCTGGCCACCGCCACAAGCGTGTCAGGGAGGGCGTCGTCCGCTGAAGTGGCTCGGAGTCCGGCGGTTAAACGAACGCACCAGAGCCTTTTCCAGAAAAAAAAGGACAATGTGAGCGAAAAAAAAATGCAAAGCCGAGCGCCTTCGGGTACACCAATGGGAACAGCCTGTATCAGAGTCTCTAAACGGAGAGAAGAAGGAAAACCAGGCTTGGGAATCAAAGGAAAAGACCCGGGCAAAGGGAAATGACGTCGTCGACACTCATGGACAGAGAACGGAAGAAGTCAAGCTCTTCGAACGGCACTCAACGCACATTACTAAATAAAAATACGACATCGCCGCCCCATTAAGGATCGCCGGACGTCCGAAGGAAGGGGAGGGGGAAGTGGAACTGCCATTCAGCTTACTGGGGAAGGGGAAAACTAGCCTCGTCTACAAACAGCGGGGACTTAAATGCTGCAATTCAAGTGCGCTCGTGAAGGAAGGATCGTCGATCCCGGGAGGAAACCCGCCGGGCGTGAAATCGAGTTCAAGTCTATGATACAGGCGCAAAAGGAAGGAACTGAAAAGCCGGCTGAAGGAACTGGACGACCTGTGGGGGGACATGAAAATCCAGTAAAGGAAAAGCCAGCATCATGCACGGGGCATTCAGAACTCGAAGATTGCCTATAGCGGGGGGCTTCAAAACGGCGCAGCACCGTAAAGGGGGGAAATGCCAGCACCTAAAAAAAAGGCCTCTCCATTAAGTCGCGATTCTCTACCATGGGGCCACAATCTCGGAGAAGAAAAGCCCATCCGTGCAGGGTCATAATGGAAAAGGGTTCCAGGCGCATGCTCTCAAAGATGCGCTCCGCTAGCCCACTCATAAAGGGTAAGGCGACCGGAAGAGTGAAGCATACCACACACCAATAGGCAGCTGAGCAAGACGGTCTGGGGGCGGACGGGGCCAGAGCGCCCTAAAGGACGCCTAAGAACGGGGGACTACAGGAGAGTTTCAGAGAGTGGGGAGGAACCTATAGGCTGGGGAAAGAAAATTTCAGTAACGTGGGAACAAGAAATGCCAGGCGTCGAGGGGGACCGGTACCGGCTGGGCAGCGAACAACACAACAACAATCCAACACGGAGGGGGAGGGAAAAATCGTCTATGGGAAAAATGCGACCGAAAACCAGGGTACGTCCTCAATAAAATTTAGGGGGAGAAAGGCGTCTACCTCTTCAACTAGAACATGAGGGGAAGACGCAGGGCCCTCTATTCGCTGAAAGCGACTTGGCGCAAATGGGTCTATAAGGCGGCTTAAAGCCGCAGTATTAAGAGTGAAGGGGTGTGCAAAAAGAGAGACCGGGACGGTCCTGCGGGGATGGGGAAAAGGCACGTTCGATACACAGGAAACAAAGAAGGCAGGCCGGCAACGGAAGGGGGGTGGGGCCGCCTCCTACTTTAAGACAAGGGGCTTATGGTCGTTCTTGGGAGCGTGGTGTTGGGAGGAGCCCGGAACTGGAACGCTTGCCTCTACCCGAGATCAGTCTCTAAAGGGGGGGGGGATCCTCGCTTAAAGTAAAACAGACTGGGCATAACCAGTGGAGGGAAAGAGGATCAACCTGGAAGATCATCAGCTTCTAGTTAAATCGACGAGGGAGCGCAATTGTCGGGGGGGAAAAGCTCCCTGTCTGCATCAGAGAGAGGGCGGCCTAAGAAAGGGGGAAAAGGTACAATGCCAACGACCCAACATAGAAGAAAACTACCTCTACCACTGGTGGACTGGGTAACGCAGCGAGGGGCTCGAGAAGCGGACAGTGGCACGCTGACCGAACACCCATGCTAAGGGGAAAGGGCCGGGGGGAAAAGTGGAGCGCCCTTTAAGGAATCAGGGGCCAGCTGCGCGAAGATGACAATACCGGAAAAGGAGATAAAGCTCTAGAAGCGACCCAGTCGGATTACGCGCGACAAGAGGGCGGACAAGCGGAAAAACATGTGACAGTTCTATGGGAAGCGACGTCCCAGGGAAGGGGGGAAGTTCGAACCAGAGATCAACTTGATTCGAAAAGGCTGGGCCATCTTCGGGTACTCCCGAGACAAAGGAAGGGTGAGACTCCGCTATCGATTAATTTACCTTGGTGGGGGGAGAAATCCAAGACGTAACCCAGACTCGGGGCCGACCCGTGGAGAAAGGTGCCCTTCCGAAGGAGAGTACGGGCCAAGATGTCGATACTTCTAGCGCGTACGTAGCCAACGGGACGCGGCATCTCAGGAGGTGCGGGGAGAGCCTCAGGGTTCTTCGGACGATACGTCCAGGGGGGAGGCCGATGACGTTCACGAAGGTTCTGCTTGGAGAAAAGAGTCCCGCTAAGGGGAGGTGGGAGGGAGGGGGAATAGAGTGGTAGGGAGAGCCTTCCTTCCGAAAAAGCCAGAGAAAATGAATTACGTTCCTACACATCTAGCTCACACAAAATGGGGAAAAAGAGAGAGTTTAGGGATCGAGGAAGGGATGGTCCTGATCGGTAGATACGACAGGCCGGGTTGACCACGATTGACGCCTGAATAAGCGAGAAAGCGAGCGCGGCAAGGCAAAATCTTCAGAGAGGGACTATATCGGGGGAAACCTCAAGGTAAGCTACTTCCTGAGGTCAAGACAGGGGAAAAAAACACCACCCGCCATGGAAGGAGGGGGAGGCCGCGTCCACTTTCGGCTACCACATTAAAAAAGACGCCGAGGACGCCGGGGGGGTGGGACCCGCCGATGGAACTGGCCCTCCCAGGGAAACAGGGAGCGGCCGAGGGGGAGGGGGGATTTTGAGGGAAAGGATCTGAACTCATCCAGTCCCCAGTAATCTAGGAGAACGTCTACGTAGGGGGGGGGAAGTACGACCATTGGCCTCAGGGAAAAATACAAAAGTGATCTGAGGTGTGTATAAGAGCCCGGAACGGGCCGTCCTTGTCAAAAAGAAGTTACAGTCTACTCCCGTTAAGAAAAAGACGCCTGGTCTCAAGGGAAGCGGCGGCAGTCCGGGGTGCAAAGTAAACTCGTAGGCCTTTTATAAACTCCGTAGAGGACACGCAGCAGAAGTGACGGGGGAAAGAATCAAGCGCGGTCCAGGTACGGGAAAACGATCACCATCGGCCGCAAGGGGGGCTCAGGAGTGTTTAGGGGGAAACTTAAGGGCCAGAGCAAACGGACGCTCGAAAACCCAATCCTTTTGTGGAAGATCCTTCTGAGGGAAGGGGGATTTCGAGGGACTAGGAGGAAATTCGGGCGTCTTCCCGATCGAGCTTGGAACTTGCGGCTGATGAGGAACGTCAAATGCCGCGTCCGGTCCCCGATGAGCCGCTGTCGCCAGAGAAAGGAAAGCTGACCTCAGTAATAGGAAAGTGAGTCCGGATGTTAAAGGTGACGCCGAGGATAACCGTCCACGAAAAGTCTCGCGCCTGATCGAAGGGAGGGACAAAAATCTTTAGAAGAAAGGGGCTCCTAAGGTCAAAAAACCACGCAATATCACTGGGGTAGGGGGGAAAACTGAAGGCGGGGGTACGCGACCTATGCCGGCGTCGGGGGAGGGGAGGGAGTCAGTCCGAAAGAGGCCGGGAAATCGTCGGGATCCAACCGCAATTGCAGACGAAAATGAAAAGGCGGCGACCATCGTCAGACGCTCGACCCCCGTTACCGACGGGAAAAAGATGAAGGAGTAAAAAAAGTCAAGGGTGGAGCGTGCAGGGGGGTCGCCAATTACACCACACAAGCGCTTTCCCGTCCCGTTCCGGGTCTGTCGGTGGAAGACTAAGAATGTGGGGGGGCAGGGGGGGAGTAGGGTGTGAGGAGGGGTGACGCACGTCGGAGTGCGAGAAAGGACGGGATATCGTAAATCGGTCCTGGGGAAAGTCCAATAAACGCCCCGCCGGGAAAAACCGCGACAAAAAAGCGGAAAAATCGTCTTACCGGCGCAAGTTACCATGGGAAAAAAAAAAGAAGATACCAGAGGAAAGCGCCCGTCGATCAGATTATCGTCAGAACGGTGTCGCCCAGGAAAAAAAGAATCTGGGACTCTAGGTGCGAAACGAGAACGTAAGGAAATGGGCCACCTTCCTGGAAGTTAAGGGGGATCCTGAGGACAGAGAGGCTCATCGAAAAGGTATATTTTTAGGGGCACTGGTCGGGAATCGAAGGGACTAAGCTTGCCTTCGCTGCCAAGGTCCTAGGAAGGCAGCGGTGTGCGGGTCCAAAGGAACTAAAAAAAAAGTGCGTTTATCATAGGGGGGAGGGGGAGAATGAAGAGCTGAGTGCCTGGGACGACAGAGGAACCCTGGAAAGGTGGGCGGGAAGGTCACTGCTAAAAGGAGTTAATTCGGAGCTAAAGAGGAACCAAAAGATACAGCGGGAAGAAAAGAGGAGGGGCGCCAGGAATGGGGGTAACAAGACCTGACCGGCCGCTTTTAGCAGGGAAGGGAGGCCAAGGAGTGTATAAGCGGCGAGGAAAGGGAGAATCCGAGAAGGGAAGCGGAGAGGGTAGAGGAGGAGGCTGCTGGGGGTCATTGTCGTGGCGAAAGTGTCGTCAAGTCCGTCTGTTCCCGTCGTCTGGAAGCGTTTTCCCTGACTTAAGGGATGATGATCAAAAAAACTCTTGGAGGTGAAAAAAACGAAGGGACCCCGGGGAGGGGGAAAGGGTTTCCAAGACTGTAGTATAGTATGAGGCTCTCAAACCTTAGTATGATATAGATATGATTAAGACTCCAAGAGGCACCCAAGAAAAATCAAAAAATGGGGGGTTGGGGGGGGTGGGGAAAAGGCAGAAAACGTATGCGTCTAAGAATGGCGAGAAACCCAGTGGACCTAAAAGATAGGTCGCCTGACAAAACTACCCTTTCCATTGACGAATCGAAAAAAAAAAAATCCGTGCTCGACAAGGCTCCAGCCTAGAAAAACTTGCTAAGCGGGGGAAAAAGTCTTAGTACACATTGTTTCGGCGGACTGAAACCGCGTTGCCCTACTGGGCGGAACCACCATGCAGTACCAGGTCGTCGGATAAAGGCCAAAAAAACAAAAGAAGGGGGGGCGTAACATAGAGGGGGTCTACATTCTGACAGCGGTGGCAAGGGGCGTGCTGAAATGAAAGACTTCAGACGTCCTACTAAGGACCAAGTTAGGGCCGAAGAGTTACAACGTGGTAAAATTCAAAGAGATCAGGCCGCCTCAAGAGCCGATTCCGACCCCGAAGGAGACTTAGGGAGGGGGGAGCAATGCCAAGCAATGCATGAGGAAAGGGGGATTAGATCAGGCCAGCGTGACAAGCAGAGATGCGAAAGTTCTAGAGGAAGATCCCCGCATTATCAAAGAGAGGGGGGAACTCGCCGTAAAGGGGGGGGGCAAGCTGCATAACTCTGGACTGAGGCGCTCCTATAAAATACTGTTAGAAACAAAGCCTTCCAAGAAAGAACACCGAAATGAAAGGGAACCTGGATTCGCGAGGGGGGCCTCTGCCATCTCATGGGGGCGTTCCTGGTTAAAGTTTAAGAAGGAAGATCGTGTGCATAGGGGGGGCTAAGCGGAGGGAGCTTAATTGCGAAAACTGCCGAATACAACCCCTGGAGGGGGCCGATGCTGAGAAGCATCCCTTTAAACGAGTCCTGACCAAGAAAAAAAAGAACAGCCGGAGGAGGATCCTGCGGGACCCGCGAAGGAACAAACGGAAAGTGCCCTCTAGAGGAGGTAGGGACTTGAAAAAGGCGGACCTTTCAACAGGTCGGGGGACTGGGGCTCCTTCTATCATGCTCGGGGGGAGAGGAGGTTTACATTTGGGAACTAGATCGAGGAGGACGATGCGGTTCGACTTAATGAGGTAAAGGTGCTTTTTGGAACCAAGGTCGCGACAAAAACCTAGGGGCAACGCCAAAGAATCGATTCTGAAGAAACTATTGAAACCAACACCTATGCATAATCTTGAGGGTTGAATCCTCCTACTTAACATCACCTTATTGGGGCAGGGGTTATGGGGTTCCCTTTCGTACGAGAGGAAAAGTGACAGAGTCCATCTCCGTAATCATAACGATCAAACCCCGTCTGAAGGGTGTCTCGTGAGGAAACTTAATCCTTCACGAACAACCTGAAATTCGAACCTTTATAAGAGATCCTGCGGAGTAAAAATTGGTCATGACTGAAAGGTTAGGGGGGAAAGCACGAAAAAGAGGTGAGGGGAAAGGGGGAAGGTAAGGGAAACTAGGAAGCAGTAGGAAAAAGAGAAAGGCAAGAGGGAGACGGGAAAAGAGAAGCGGCGATAGAACAAGGGAGGAAGGCAAGGGTCCGTCCATGGCAGAAGATTTCGGGATGAGACGCTCCTGCCTCTGCAAAGAGGAAGAGAAATTTGAGGGTCGACGAAAACAGGATCGATTGGGGGGGGGGGTGGGCTCAGAAGCTTGAACAGGAACCTCCTCACAACCTCCAAGCCGCTCTAATCGACACCCTTTTTTCTGGGGGGGAGAAAAAGATCTCGAACTGAGAGGCTGTTGAACGAAAAACAACAACAAGGGGCCTTTCCAGTTAGAAGTTTGGAGTAAAAAAAGAACAAGTAAGAGGAAGGGAGAGAGTTCAGTATGATGCATATCGGACACTAATACAGTCCCTACCGCTAGACGAAAGTGAAAAAAGAGGTCGCTTAGATGGAAAGGGAGAAGTTATAGTCCAAGGAGTAGTCCATGTGAATCATTCACTCAAGTCAGACTGACCGGTCTCGGCGATTAAGACGTTAATTCGGGAACCTCTCTCTTAAAAAGAAACCGAGCGTAAAGGTGTAAGAGGTAAGGGACCGGTGGTTCTCCGGGTCCGTCAACAAGCACAGATGGATCACGGGATAAAACGGGGGAATTTGCCTCGAAATGCGTTGAAAGTAAGCTTCTCTCGTTATGGGGTTCGTGTAGCAACAGGCTAGGATGAAAAATTTTCTTTAATCCATAGGAGGGGAGGCGGAAAAAGGGGCGGTAAGAATTGTACTAGTCGATTACGTCTGGCGGCTAACCGCAGGCTTTCTTCTACTTGAGAGTGGTGAACAAAACGGTTTCCGGAAAAAGAGATCAAGAAGCTTAAAGTAAGCGTACAGGGGGGACAAATCCTTTCGAAAAAGGGCTCAAAAAAACAACGGAATGAGGTAGTATGGGGATGGGGGGCCAGTCAAAGAAGGGATTGTCAGAGGATAGATCTCAGTTTACGATTGACAACAAGCAGGCCGCCGAATCCCGAAAGCGAACACGGCGTCCTAGCTCGTCAAACGGCCTCACTGGTAACCGGCGAAAAAGTCCGCAGGAGCCTAAGAGAAACGGCCGCGGATTACGCCCTGACGAACCACGAGAAAAAAAAGAAACGCAACGGAGCAAGGGGAAAAGGGGGGGGGGAACACGATGAATTAGAATGCCCCGTTAAAGGGCGAGACGTGGGATTGGCTGGGACTGATCTGTCGGGAAAAGATACACACAGTACTAGGAGGAAATCGAGATCGGGATAATACTCCGGATGGCCCTCAGAAGAGAGATTGAAAAATCACGGTTGAGGAAAAGAGCAGCGACCGTCCGGAGGAAAAGTTCATCTTAACAGAAGGAAAAGGGGGAACGATGAGACGGGGTAAGCGAGGAGCTCTTGATCTAGTACTAAAACTAGATGATCGTAGTAGGCCTGGGCCGCCCTAGCGGAGTCAACGGGCGACCGCGTCAATCGAAAGGAAGCGTCAAGAGAAAAAGACCACTGGGTGAAAGGAAGTGATCCAGCCGCGAGACCGGCGAGAACTCTCTAAGTAAGACGAAATCACCGTGGAAGGGATGCCGGAGGAGCTTGTCGGGTGGATCGACGGGGGGATAGGCTCAACATATCTTTCAGAAAGGGGAAAAGAGAAATCAGGAGAAAAGAACTTTAGATCTTATAACTGCTCTATTAATAAAGGTCTCGCGATTATCTAACAGGGGTCGAGGAAGAAGACACCGTAACGTTGTGGATCAAATGCTGTCCCTTTGAAATCGGAGGTCCCCCTTAACTAATGGAACTCTCCTCGGGGGGGGCGGCTATTCAGTAGGCACGCTAGAAAAAGAAAAGCATTGCACCCAACAGCTACGAACACTCCGGTAGCGTGTCCGAGGCATTCCAAGCAGGGATGAAAAGGTGGTCTTTCAGCTACCGTTAGCAGCGCGATAGGCTCTCGGGGAAGAAAAAGATGGGCTGAAGCTCGGCATCATTCGTACAAGGCACAATCTGTGCAACTAAGGAAGCAAATACCACCTTTGAACTCCTTCCGCAATATCCTGATGTGGCCCTCCACGGGGGAAGTGACGGGGGGTGAGTCTTAGAACTCCACGCATCAGAGGGTTGAGTTCTGTCGTTTGGGGGGAAAACGGACGAGGTAGTTGAAAGCCAGTCCGGTGTTGGTCTTAAAAGGGGGGGCCAAAAGCCTTTGGGGACGAACGAACTCAAGACCTTGAAAAAAAAAGGATACAGGTTGGGTGGTAACAAACCGGTGAGTTCTTGGCCTAAGCAACCAAAGGCGCGGCTCTCTTGCTACCGAGACTGAAAGAAGTTACTAAGAATGACTTTGACAGGACTAGCGCAGCCTATCAGCCGCAGCGGCCCAGCGTAGGGTTGTCAAGGACGTGGACATTGAAAAAATGCAGAGACTGGGCCTCAGGATCGGACATCGAGAAAGACAGAGCAGGGGACCGCGGATGTACTTTCAAAAGTAAGGATGGGAAGAGTGAAAGCGATAAGTGGGGGGGAGGCATGAACGAATAAAAAAAAAAGCCGGGGAAGGGGGGCTGCTAGATGCCGCGGGTCTTGCCTTGTTCGTCCACTGGCTGGGATAGTGAGGGGGGAAATCTTATAGGTCAGGAGGGAGGGGGGGACTTCGTGAATGAATGGGAACTAATTCGGCGGCCCAAAGGTACTTAGTGCGTCTTTTTTGTGGGGGGCTAAGGACCGCCCAGAAGTGGCAACTTGATAAGAAGAACGACGAAAATTGAAGCCACGCTTAGACGACTACTGCTTTCAAAGTAGGGCGACAGGGGGGAGGCCGTGGACCAAAGGACGGGGAAAGGGACGGGGGGGTAAAGGAAGATCTAAACATGGGAGAAGCCGTGTCGAAAGCGAGAGATCGCGAAAGTCAGGGGGATTCTCTGGCAAGGGTGTTTGGGGAGGGAAGCCAGCAGGGACATAGAAGGGAGATGACCTGGGTAGACTCACAGAAGGATGTTCAAATCTTCGTCGACCCCGGGGTAGGGTTCTCCAGCGAGGTCTCTCTCAACTGGGGAAAAGAGAAGAGAGACGTCATAGGGGAAAGTCCCCTAAAAAGGGGGAACGGAAGGCGCTATTCGCAAAAGACTTGAATTGGGAGATACAAAGGGCCAGCCAACCAGCTCTGGTAAGACAAAACCAATACAAAGACAGGACAGAGATCCAGACCTAACGCCGACGCACTGCTCACTACTCGAACTTTGCTAAGGGGGGAACGATGCTGCTGAAGGAAGGGGGAAGTCAGGTCATACCCAAAAAAGAGTTCCTACTTTTCCGGTCGGACGCTCAAGGAGAAGGATTTAGTCTTAACCACAACCGGGCGTTCAGAGGGAGGGGGGCTCGAGATGGGGAGGGTAGGTTGAAATAGTAAGCTTCATTATTAACAAAGCCGCGTTCTACAAAACGACCAGATGCGGGCCACACCGTGGAAGATTTTGCAGAAGCATGGCAAACTGGGGGAAAAGGCCGCCCCCGATTTCAGCCCCAGGCAGAAACTGTGGACTAGGGATGGAGCATGGAGGGAAAGAACGAGGTCAACAGTCCAAATCATACCTTCATGCATCGAGGAACGACAACAAAGATAAGGAGAGCCAATATCCCGGACAGAAAGTCTGACGGAAGAGAGTAAAGAGCTGCGGACTGTCGGTAGAACATCCATCTCTCAGGGACTTAATGGAGTCTCAGAGGAAGAAGGAGCCCCGTACAAAAAGAACTGAGAATGGAGAGCTTCGAGTAGGGTTGCTCGATCAAGAGAGCTAATTGCTTCTGGTGGACCTAGAAAAGGAGGGTCCAGAGGTGGTTGAGCCCTCCGGCTGGCTGGAAAAGTTGAAGAGCTCGCTCCAGGGTAACCCTACCCCTTGATGGTCCGTAGCTGGGACTCTGACGGACTACTGATTCATAGGGGACCCTAATAACACACAAAAGAAAGAAAAGGAGTCAAAGCATAGTTCAGAATTGAAATCTCACCCGGGGACCTGGAACCCTCCTCAGGATTTAAGGAAGGAGTTGATGGGAAATCTAACATCACCTCATCTGGGGTCGAGCGTGGGCCCTAGATGCGTACTGTTTGCGGGAAGTTACGGGTTAGAGAAACGAGATGGGGTCTCAGTCGTAGGGCGAGCGGCAGGGCGGGGGGGCCGCCGGAGACAAGCGATGCAAGTAGCGTCAGAGTAGGAGACCGTCGAGCACCTGAAACGACACTAATCGGGGGTTTCTTCCGGAGGCCGACGTCTACAAGAAAAGGGGGGGGGGGGAGGTAGGGTCTGGGGAGGAATGTTTAACCTGGAGGATCTTCAACATACTGGATCCGACATCGCTAGCCATAACCACGATTAGGCAGTGTGATAGTAGGAGGGGGGCAGAATCAACGCAGGGGTGTCAGACCATGTAACGATGCAGGATAAATGTATAAGGAGGGGCAATAGCTCATGTGTTACTGGGTCCAGCCACGGTACTAGAAGAGCCAGCTCTTAGACGAAGAAAATCTAGAGGGAACCAAAGGGCACCTGTTCACGCGGAATCGAAGGAAGCAGAGAGGGCCACTACGACGAAAGTGCTGTAGTTGTCTGGGGGGAGAGAAAAAAAAGTGAAAGCGGAAGGTAACCAGAGTAATGCAAAAACTGCCAGGAGAACCACGGGGGGGCGAGGGGGGCAAGAGCAGCACGCTTTACGACGCGTAGGCTCGCGCGGGAAACAAGAAAAAGCGGACGACCAGGAACTAGACGAGAACAGACGAAAATCCGAGGAAAAAGGGGCAGGGACGACGATCGTAAGAGTCGACAATTTCAGCTGCAGAAGGGCCGGGTAGCGGGGAGGCTACCACAAAAAAATAGGGGAAAACGGGAAGGAGACGCGGAAAGGCCATAGAGCGGAAACCTGATCGATATGAGAAGGTCAGAGATGTGAGTGGGACCGAACAGCCGCCATTCCCAGGAAAAGAAAACCGGGACGGAGAGGCTGTGCACGTGGCCTGGCGAGAAGAGAGTCCACGTAGGGGGATGGGAGTCGCTGGAGGGGGAGGGATAATGAGGGCGGTGGTCGAAGACCGGTAGGCGGCCAGACCGCGTCGTGTCTGAAGCAGATCTGGGGGAGGGACCAGTGGGTACCAGTGACGACGTGAGAATCGTGGACGGCTGCGGCGCGAGAGTGTCCGCGGGGATCTTGATATGGGTCCTCGGGAAAACGGCTCTAGACTAGCTAGGGGAAGGGGGTGAAATGAGGAGAAGAAAACCTGAAAATATCTCAAACAAGGGAAAAAAAAAGAAAGAGAAAGGGTTTTAAAAGTCCCATTCAACACGGGGAAAGGGGGAAAAAAGAGCTTGGTAAGATCGACAGACGGGGTGAAAACAAAGAGGGGAAACTAACCGCGCGCCAGAGGTCAGCCACGCCCGGCTCTCAGTAGGATCAAAAGACGTCAAACTGACCTCCATCCGAGGCACCCGCTAGATACTCTCTGGGCAGTCCCACTCAGAAAAGGAAAGGGGGCACAGAAACTCGACAGTAGAGGACGGCTCCCCTTTCCTGCAGAACAGGCTTGGGAGAGGGGGATGGGGGAGTGTTGAAAAAGTCGCGGAGAGTGTAAGTCCTAACAGTGCGAAACTGACTCAGGTAGGGCTACTCCAGAGAGGAAAAAAAAACCAACAAGATAGTTTGGGGTTGATGTACTCGCCGCGAAAACGAGGTTTCCGGACAGAACCGACGCGTACGGGGGGACAGGGGGGTCAGCGAAGAGGAGAGGTTAAGGGTAAAGAAGTTATGAAGGCCTGGTAGTAGCCCTGGCGCGTGCTCGAACATAGTGTCTATCTTAGGGCTCGCGCGTCCTTTTTAAAATGAAGAACAGGGGAAGAATCCTGGTTTGTACTCATGAGTGTGCGTGATACTTGACCATGTCGAAAAACCTTGCTAGCCTCGAGAGGAAGCAGCAGCCACAATTGGTACACGATGGATTGTCTAGGGATGCTGTGTGGTTAGTCATTAACCCTGATGAGGGAAACAGTGTTGGACAGAGTCAGGGCGCCTTAGTTATCGTGGTGACTTCGCCCCTAAGGTAAAAGAAACCTGCTCTTGTCGAAATAGTCTGCAGTAGAGGATATCCTGATAGCGCACTTTCACAGTTGCTCACAGGCGGTGGTGATTTACGAAAGCACCAAGGGACTCCGGTTGCTCTCTCCTGGATCGCACTAATCCCGGGAACCGGTGGATCAAAACCTCCGAATCAACTGGTTAGGTCTCACCGTAGGGGAAGTCGAACTCAGGTCGGCTGGGCGGGTGTGAGCGACTTGAAAGTCATCGGGCCGGCGGGCGTCGTGGGGATAAGAAAAAAGTTGAAACAAAGAAAAACTCTGCAACAGAACCTCTAGTCCGTCTGGCGTTTACCTAAGGACGCAGAGCAGAGTGATGAGCACGCAAAGCCAGTATTGACCGAGGTTGGAAGACAGCAAAAACGAGGTGCCTGACGTGGAAAAGTAGGAGGGGGCTTCACGAGTCTCCTAACGTCA
>Ga0179591_1417798_pt1 | contig 14763 bp, 17 predicted proteins | sample CZOMad2_1_08_16f_FD_182891 | JGI IMG/M metagenome (GOLD analysis project Ga0179591, IMG submission 182891) | Vadose zone soil fungal communities from Angelo Coast Range Reserve, California, USA - CZOMad2_1_08_16fungal (PacBio error correction) | ecosystem: Environmental > Terrestrial > Soil >...
TTCCCGCTGCGACCCCGCTCCCAGTCCCGGAGATCTTCCTCATTGAAAGGGGCGAAATCCGTCCAATGAGGATACCCTTCCGCGGTCATAATCAAGTCCTAGAAGAATTCTATATGAGGAGGGTTCCTGTCTTAGGAAGAGACCTCCATCTGGAGCCGCATACCTCAAGGGGTCCGGTCGAGAGGAGTCCTCCTCTTTCTAAGAGGACGATTTTACAGGGGATTCACATCCTGGAGGGGGGGGGGGGGGGGGGGGGTGGGTTTTGGGGGTGGTTTGGTTGGGGTGGGGTTTTGATTGAGAGCGCATGGCAAAGGAGGGGGGGATTTTAGGGTTTTGAGGTTTTAGCGCGAGGGCAAGGTGAGACTCATCGGGGAGCCCCTGCGACGAACGCGAGAGGGGGACGCTCAGGAATTTGGGGGGGGGGGGAAGCTCCTTCTTGAAGGAGTCTCCCGCTTGAGAGGTGCTTTATGATGAAAAAGGAATCCCAGATGATACCATCCCTAGAAAGGAGAATCTATCGTTGAAAAGTTTCCTTAGCAAAATAGGAAAAAATGGAAGCCCTATCAGCAGAGGAGGGAAAAATTCACCGTCTTCGGAGAGACTTCTTCCATAAGTTGCGAAGGAAATTCTTTAACAAAGAAAGGACAAGCCGAGTCTGTTCGTTAAGAGGCACGGCTCAAGCGGCGGGGGAAGGGGGGGGGATCACTTCATCCACAACTATTGGAGAGTTTAGGCCTGGATCAATTGAAAGAGAAAAAAGTTCTTGATGTAACGTACAGGAAAGAGGTTCATGCTTAATTCTCGGAGCAGAAGAAGAGAATTGCATCTCTCTCCAGCAACGGAATGCTCTGATCCGGCTCGACAGAAAGGAAACATGCAGACGCTTGTCTCACTACGAACGAAGCAAGCGAAGACTACGTGAAGCTTAATCCCAAAGAATTACTGATCTGTGAGCAAACTAGAGGGTCTCCTTGCCGAGGACTCCCCTACGGTTTCACGAAGCGGTGGTTGGGTACCTTCTCTTTCGGCCTTCTTGCTTTCGGAAGTCGAGGCCGTCCTGTTTCAAGCTGCTCTTGAGAGGAGGGACCTTTTGGCAAAGATGGGCTCATGCCCGGGCTCCAATTAGGTCTATGGAAGGCGTACTTTGAGAGATGGCCTGCTCATCCCTAAGAGAGAATTCCTCCTCTTGGAATGGTCCACAGTAGCTGCGTGGCAAGAGGCGTCACAGAGTCCGAGCAGCGGGGAGAGGACCGTGTCGAAGAGACGGTCTCTCTAATCTGGAATGCGCTTTTTTGTGTTTGTGAAGTCGTCCTTCTCCCGAGGTCTTTCTTGAACGGTCTTTAAGTTTAGGAGTACAAATTTCCTGTGTCTTTTTCAACCGCCCGTACGGGGGAAAGGAAATGAGCAAGTCTCGTCGGCTGAAGGAAAGGGGTTCACAACATAATTGAGAGCCGCATTAAAGGCTCTCAGGGAGGGCTTTGCCAGGTATGTGGAAGTCTTTCACATTGGAAAGACCCTGCTTAACGGGGAATCCTTGCGCAGAGGGAATTATCAAGAGGGTGGAGGTGCTTTATTTTCAGGGGGAGGGTCATCCTCTCCTGGAGTGTCTTTTGGAAGAAGAAACTAAAAGGGGTCTGTCGGTGGCCTCTCTTTTATCGGAAAAGCTTCTCTTTGATTCGAAGAGGAAAGATCTCGCACTGATCGTGGAAAAAAAAAGGAAAGAACTGCTGCTTAAGGGGGCTTTTTTCACGGAGATCGCGGTGGTGAAAAAGAAAGCTTTCTAAGAAAAGAAAGAATCTTCTCTCGGCTGGAAGATCGCTTTCTAAAAAAAGAAGAAACGCTAATTGATAAAAAGTCGGCCGGGGGGTGTGAGCAGCCAAGGCGAAGCTTAAGAGGTTGCGAGGACTACAGAAAAGGGGGAGAAGTGGGAGCGAGTCCCCAAACTGTTTGATGACTCTTCAAAGGGGGAAACCTCGATGCTAGAAAGAAAGCGTGCAAAAGAAACTAATTTTAATGGGAAAGGGTTCATTGATGACAAAAGGGGGAGAGCCATCTCGAATGGGCCACGGGGGGTCTACCTGAGGAACCCCCGCTGAAACTTAAGCTCTAATTTGGCAGGAGACTTCAGGGGGGACGGCTACCAAAAAAATTTTCTAGAGAGGAACTTGAGCAGGGAGGGGTGCGCTTGATCTCTCACTGGCCTCCATAGGAGGGGAGGTCAAAAGGCCGCGACGCGCGTACTCTAATTTCCTGGAGGGAGCGCAGGCGGCAGGACGGAGAAAAGCATCTCAAACCCAAGCTGGTCAGACCACGCGTTTTTCCTCTCCGGGGAGTCCTCAATCCTTCGGGGAACTTCCCATTCCGGAGAGAAGTGGCGGGAAGATCGTATCTTGAAGAAGTGCCCTTAAGTCTTGCGCGGGAAAGGGGGAGAGCATAATCTTTATAAATTCCCCATTCGTGTTATCGCGGTATAGGATAAAGGAGGGGGGCGCCAGGGTTCTATTTGAAATCCATCCTATATAACGCCATCACTTCTCTTCTCGGGGAAAGTTTTCTTTAGAGGTCGGGGGGATGGGGACCTTGCTTGGGAGAGAGAAAGTTTTTGTTCCTTGAGGGGACCTCGAGGCGGCGGCCCAAAGTTGGGGGAAGAGACCCCGCCTTTTCCCCCTCTCCTCAGGGGGGGAGTTTTGGACAGTTGAGGCTTTTTTCTTTCCCGAAACCATTCATTTTCCTTAAGAGCGTGTCGTGGGGGGGAGGAATCGCGAAATCTTGAAAAATCACACCTCTCTCAGGGACCTTTTTTTCGGGGGCTATCAGCCTCTGCTAAGGAAGGGATCTGGGGAGAAACAGGAGGGGGGATCTTCTCTAGGATTCTTTAAAGGAAATTTCCTAGGAAATAGAGGGAGAGCGAATCATTCTCGAATGTCAGGGGTTCTCTTTATGAGCAAAAAATTGAATCCTGACTCTAGGAAAGTTCATCCTCACGGGCCCCTTTCGGGGGTTCTTCTCGGAAAGAGAGACGTCACAAAAGGCCGGAATCTTTCTATAAGAATCTTCCCTTTATCAGGGATGTATGAAACCAGCGGAGAGCCTTCTTTCTTTTGGGGACTTGCCGACTAGCTCTATGGGAGAAACTCCTCTTCACAGATCCGCTTGGAATGAATATCTCGCAAGGGAGGGGAAGTTGGGGCCGGAAAAAAAAGAGCCACAACAACAACGGAGGAGGAGAGGCCCTGCTTCAAGTAGAAGGACCTATTTTCTATAGAATTCTGAAGAAAGCGAAGAATCGTCAATTATAACGAGCTTCATGAACTCGCGCTGGGGAGAAAGATTTCTTCGAAGGAGGGAGAACATCGGGGAAGAGACCAAGCGGCTTGGTGATCGTAAATCATATCTCCGGAAGGTGCTTCTGTCGGAGGAGAGAGAAAGCGAGTGCCATAGAGACTCTATCAGAGCCATACCTGAAGAGAGAGAGATAGGGAAGGGTTCATTCTCTTCCGCAGTTTCGAGGATTTCCAGGGGGGGACTGTCGTCGGTTCTATGGACTTGGTGGGGGTTGGGGGGGGAATTAAAACCAAGAACAATTCCATGGAGAGTATCGGGGAGGGAGATCTTCCCCAGAGCGTTTCAGTCCTCCCCTACTTCCGACAAGGACACTTCATCGCGTAGAGGAAAAAGAGAGGGGGAAAGGTCAGATCGCTTGGGCACTGTGGGAAATGATTCAAAGGCGTTCTAGAAGAGGGCCACCAGTCACGCCCTGTCCAGAAAAGAACCCCCTCAGAGTCACTTTCCGGATTTGATGGGCTTCTTTCTTCGAGGTTGTCGCCTCTTGGGCCGAAAATCCTAGCTCCCGCTCTGCTAAAAAAAAATCCACCAATCGGGAAAAGGCGGGGCGAGATTCTGATTCTTCAAGGGAAATCTACTCATAGAAAACGTTAAACATCAGGCTTTCCACGCTGAAGAAAGTTCGAACTCGAAAAAGGCATTTCCCTCTGCATTCTTCAGGGGGATCTTACCAAGAGATTGGGAAGCTTCTATGGACTCTCTAGGGTCTCGCGGGAGAAGACTCCGGCGTCATCAACCATAGCCTTCCCTTCTCAGGGCTCCAGCGTATGGGAATATAACGCCTGACCGCACTCTTTTTCCCTAAGAGAAGTCATCACCTGGAAAGTAGTCACGGGGGGGAGTCCCCAAATTCTTTTATGTCCCAATCTGGGGGGCATCTCTAGTCGCAAGGGAGAGCCAAGGGAGTCTGGGGGATTTCCATTCGTTATCTTCCTTAAAAGGTTCATCCAACACGACAGGAGGGAAAAAGGGCGTGGGAGCTTTGCCGCTTCATTGACGTCGCTTCCAGTAGGGGGGGGGGGTAAATGGGTACATCAAAAGCGCTAACTCCGATCATTACGCCTTCATCAAAACCTGTTTAGAGAAACCAGGCTTCTTGCAGGGGAAAAACACACTTACTTCTGGGAGTTCTCCATTGAAAGTCCTTCTTTTATAGGGATCACTATCCCTGAAGGAAAGGATTTCTCTCTAGGGGGAGGAACCCGAGTCTGGGGAAGGCCTCAATCAGCTTTTCCTAAAGTAGGAGCTTCCTTTTCGACTCCGGGGAAAAGTGAGGTCAAGAGAACCGAGAGGCCCAGAACCTCATCACGGTCCTCCTCCTATCTTCCCAAAAGAAAGGAAGCCGGAACTCCCTCCCTAAGTACACCCTTCTATCAAGGAAGGAAGCCGGAAATTAATGGAAGCACGACCGGGAAGGGAAATCTCGGACACAAACCGTCCCCGGCAAGATCACGATCAGAGCAGGCCTCCAGCCTTCCGTCGACTAGGCTTCTCTCTCTTCACCTCTTCCTTGAAGGTCTTATTCCCGGGAGAGCGTTCGCCAGCCATCCGGGCGCGTCCTCTCCCAGAGGTTCTGCCAAATCTTGTCTGCGAAGGGGTACAGTGCCAAGAACAGCCTAGGGTCTTATAGCCGAGGGGACTCATCGTGGGGGGAGGTCTCCCACTCTCCAATCTTTTCCTCGGGGGGGTTGTGCAGCCGAGAGTTCAAAAACTGTCTTGGCCCCCAAAGGAGGGGCCTTCTATCGGGGAAGCCCTTATCCACGCACAACTCATTCTCAGAACTTCTCCACCACTGAAAAAAGAAGGAAAAAAACTCTCGGTGAAAAAAAGAAAAGCAGATCCTCTTTGTATCGGGGGGGGGTCGTCCCCTCGGGGCCAGGTCAGAGAGGGACAAATTACTGCCCCTCTTCAGAAAAAACATCTTCGGCACGAGGAAAAAAAATAAAGAAAGGATCCAAAAGGACTTCTTATCTTAAGAAGAATCTTTCTTATTTTCTTGAAGTTAGTATGATCGGTGAAGAAGAGGGCGGGTCAACCTCGCCTGTCATGGAACAACAACGTGAGGATTAGTAAGAAGAGGATCTTCTCTGCTCAGAAAGGGAAACCTATCATCTCAAAAGGGGGGAATAACAAAGTCATCCAGAGGGGATGATCCTGCTGAAAAAAATGCCCCCGATTTTGAGAGCTTCACTGGCGGCGCCTGGGAAATTTCCCTCCCCGGAAAGGGGTTCCGTCTCCTAAGAGTTTTTCCCTCCAATATAGGGGCCTCTTTCTCTCTTCCTCAGAAGCTTCGTCTGGGGGTTCGTCCCGTGGGGGAAAAGGGTTTCTCCTTTGAAATTTTTTTAAGAAGAAATAGGCTTCTTTCTCCTTCTTAAGGGGGGGGAAACGGGCCCAAACTCTCCTCTACGGGTCATCACCCAATTGGGGATTCTTTCCAAAGCGTGCACAGAAAAGGGGTAAAAAAAGAAATCCGCGCGAAAACGCAAGGGGGCAAGAAGTCACGCCGGGAGGGGATACATGCTTGTGGATATAACTTACGGAGATAAGATAGCGGGGGGGGGGGCTTCAGGCGCTTGAAGAGGGCGGGGTGAGTCTGGGAGTTCCTCTCCTCAGAAAGATCCTTACGGCGAACGAGCTCTCGAAGCTCTTTCCTTGAGTCTACTTGATGCTTGAGGCCCTCAGAAATAGTTTATAGGAGTTTTGTTTTACTGGGGTACTGCACAGAAGGCACATTTGGGGGAAAGGTTCTTACTTGGGGACTCGGTCCGCGCTGCAGGGGGTGTAGCGGGGGCTTGGGGGGATTGAGGGTAAGGAGAAGAGGGTTTTTTTAACGGACCTCTCAAATTTGAGGGGGGAACTGAAGAAGTTTAGAGAGGCGACATTCTAGAAATTTCTCCATGACGAGTCTTTTTCTGACACTAGAAAAGGGTGGGTGTGAAACCAGAACTCACCGGAGGATCTCCCTAGAGGGATTAGCTTCCTCACTCTTCTTTCCCCGACACCTCCGAGAAGCTCACTCACCCTGCAGGCCTTTTTTCCAGGGAACGTGAGCACCTGGGGGAGATCGTCCCGCCCTGGAAAAGTCCGAACCTTCTTTCTCTTCTAAATTTTCTGATGAAATTGGGATGCACTTCCCCCCGGGGGGGTTATCTACTCTCTTCAATGGAGAGCTTTCTCACGACCGGGGGTCTTCAGAGTTTTCCGGGGGGGGTTCTCTCTTATTGTACCAAGCCTTATGAGCCATCCTTCTGAATGTGAAGTTTTTTCGTAGAAGGGGGGGGTAAGAAGACGCTGCTGAGCGCTTAAACTCGCCGAGGAAACTCTCATTTCGGTTAGGAGACACGGAAAATAAGACAGGTCCGGGAAACGTCGCTCTTTAAAGAGGAGTCCTTCTCTAATAATCCCGGGGAAGAGGAGGGCGGGGGGGTCTCATAAGTCCCTAGAGACTCGAAGAGGTCTCTATTACCTGTCCTCTCGGGAGCTAAGGGTTCGTGAAAGAGTACACTCGGGGGGATCTCTGGATAGGCCGATTTGTCCCGGACCCTCCCTGGGACTCTTTGTAGAGACTCCGCCCGGGCCTCCTCCTTTCCCAAAAAGAAATGCCGGGGTAGGAAGGGGGGCGCGTGGACATAAAGGGGTCCAGTTGGAAGAACAGGCCGATTTTGAAAAACAGCACTCTGGAAGGACTCATTCGATGGGAAAGGGGAGAGGCAAGGGGAAAAGGGGGACGTTTGCAAGAATCCAGGAAAAGATCTCGGACAGAAAACGTAAAGGGTGTCTTCACTCGAGTAAGACAGTGGAGGGGGAGGAACCAAAAAAGAGCATAACCCATCGATGCTGCGGAAGGGGGGCTTCCTGGGAAAGGGAAAGGAATATGCCGTTTGTAGCTATGATTCAGGGGACGCGTCGTTGCGGGGGATATCGAGATCGTGAGAAGGAGAAATCAAGGATGGGTGCTAAAAAAGGGGATGTTCCGCAGAAATTCTCCTCTCGTCCGGAAAGAGGGTGCGCCCGGTGAGGCGTCGCTCGAAGGGCCTTTCTGAGGAGCTCATACCCCGCGAATGAAAAAGAGGAGGGGTTCTCGGGCAGGCTGGAGAGGGCTGTGTCTTCTCAGCTTTCATCCGTTGCTCAGTTCTTTCGGAAGGTCCTCCCGCGATCCCCCTTCTCGGATCTTCTTGTTAGAAAGAGAAAAAAAGCCGGCAAGGCTGGGCGCGTTCCCCTTCTATTCTAATGAAAGGGGCGGGGTGAGCTGCGGGAAGGTGGGGGTCTTTCGAGGGGAAGTAGTAAGATGCTCTAGTGGGGGGAAAAAATAGCGCGCGGGGGGGTCTCTACAATCTTGAGCTATACTTTCCGCCGGGGCTCGCAACAAAAGAGAGGAAAGGAGGGAAGTCGAAAAGGGGGGGAGACCGTATTTCTATAGAGACGATTCCTAAAATCAGGGCTTCTCGGAAAGAAAGACCAAAAAAACAAATAAATTAACTGAACGACCCTTAGAGGAGACTATCAAGGGAAAAAAAGTGAGAACCGGGAAATCCCTTCTTCTTCTTGGGGGGGAAATAATATCTCCGCGGGTCTTTATCGGGGGGGCTGGGGAAGGTCGAAGAAGAGACTGTCGAAGCGCTATCATACAGAGGGAAGGACATTCTATAAACATGGTCTCGTTCATAGGGGGAAGCGCTGCATTAAAGAGAAAAAGAGCTCACGAGTTCACTTTCTCGACACTTACAGGGAAAAAAAAGCAGTCTGCTAAATCGATCACCGCCATGATCTCGAAAATTTCACTCACTATCTAAAAAACCGCAAGGAGACTCCAGGGAGAGTATCTTTCCATACCCGTCATAGGACAGAAACTCGCTCGCATCAGAACTTGTTGTCGTGAAGGAAGAGCATCAAGGTCATACGAAAAAGACGGCTTGTCCTGCAAAGAGAACACGCTGAGGGGACTAACAGAAGTAGCTGGGGAGGGTCTTCGGGAAAGCATCCCCGGCCGGGAGCTGCCTCTCCGCGAAAGGGAGAAAGAAAAGGACAAAGGGGAAAGGGGTCGCCTTCTGAAAAATCGGGGAGACCTTCCCTGCACAAAAGATCTATTTCCACGAAAAGAAAAGAAAAAGACCAAATTGGGAGGGAAAGTTTCGTAGAGGAGCGATTCGTTACCAGCGTTCACAATCAGGCTCTCGGGGTCTCTGTTCTGAGACGAGCTCCGATCCTTTGAATCGTATCCAAAAAATTCCCCGAAGGGGACTAATGACTCCCAATGAGACCTGGATCTCCTTCTCGAAAAAGATAGTTGCTGATGGTCCGACGCTAGCAAAAAAATTTCGTGGGAAATGCAAGAGCCGTCCAAAAGTATAGCTCGCCCGACAGCTCTATGCGGCAGCGGCGGTAGAGAAGCACAACAAGCCAGAGTCCTTCCCCTGTCATAAAAAGCGACCGGAGAAAAGCGCTTTCTTCGGGGGGGGGAGTCTTTCTTGAGAGAAAGGGCCTCTTCCTTGAAGCGCGGGAAAAGGAAGCAAACTTTGGGCCATCACCATTCTCGGACTCTCCTTCAAGAGCTATCACACGGGGGAGCCTGCCAAACCTAGGAAGAGGGTCTTCCCGCCTGTCAATTGAAACCCCTTTTCTTCTGGAAACACTTAACTGCTACCTGAAAAATCTGAAGAGAGAAAGGTTTAATCATCGAAGACGTCTTTCCTATCGTCTCTCGGACCGGTTGCAGGGCAAAACGCGATTAAAAAACTCGGCGTTTCTTCTAAACGAGGGAAGTGTCGACATTTCTAAGGGAAAAAAAAAAGTAACGGAATCCCATAACCTCATCACCTGGGGGGGAAACTCCTCCTCCTTCCGGAGGGGGGGGGGATCTCAATTCACCCTCCAGCAAAGGAAAAAAAAAAAAAAAAAAGATGTACAAATGCGAACTCCCTCAGAGGGTTATTCACATCTACGGAGTTCCAAATTTTTAAAGAGTTCCTAGGAAAGAGAGAGCACTTAACGGAGGAAGGGTAGGCCTTCAGAGCTACATCCTCCTAAGGGGAATGGCCTCGAAAAAATCTTCAGGGGGTCTTCGCCTAAGGAGGCGTTTCACCTTCAAGCCCGAAAAGGCCTACCTCGAGTCCATCCTTGAAAGAAGGAGGAAGACTCCCCTATTGTGAACTCCCTTCAACCTCAGATCTCTATACAAGTTTGTTTGTGGGGGCCCTTGCTGAGGGAGAAAAAGAAAGAGGGGCGATGAAAACGGGAGCTATATTTTTGGTTCAGAAGCCCCTGATTAGAGGGAAGAGGAGTTAAAACGTATCCCCCCATCTCCTAGCATCGACCGAAGTGAAAAAAAAAAGGGTGTGAAATGCCACAGTGAAAAAAGTGGGGGGAGGAAACTTCCTTCACTCTTCGGAAGGAGTAGGGGGCCCGCGGGAGGCCTAGAAGGGGGGACACCTCCATTACTGGGGGCTTCTGTTCGTGAGGGAGAAGTGCTAAGGCGTCCTAGGGAGAGGGATCTTTTTCTTGGGGTCCTCCTTATCAAGGCTTATTTGCGTGATGGGGGAAAAGGGGGGAAATTCTGGGTGGAGATGCAGGAAGGTAGAAGGAGAGCCTTCATTTCATAGGGAGGGATTATTAGTAAAGAATTAATTACAGGCTAGTATAGGAGAAGGAGAAGAACTGAAACCGAGAGACGCTGTACAAAAAGCTTAAGCGGGACTAGCCTTCTGAAGATCCGGAAAAAAGAACGAGTGGGGTGAAGAGGGGAGGCACGCCGGGATCCGTGCCGAAACGACGCAAACGAGGATCATGCCTTCATCTTCCTCCGGGGAACATTGTACGCTGATCCGGCCGGAGTCGCTCTAGAAGCTTCCCTTTTCGAAAAAACATATGGGAGCAGGGGATTCTTAGCTATTCTCTTTGGCTACGTGCAGAAGGAGACACTGAACATTCCGCCGATCGGGGATTTTCACGACCACACAGGAAAAAAAGACGGAGGAAACGAGAGGAGTCTCTTGGATCACGAAGGGTCCTCCCGCGGTCGTAGAGTCTCGAGCGATGCTGTTGAGAGACGGAAATCAAATCAGACGAGGGGGACGGCTTGCGTTCAGCCGCTTCATCTTGAAGGGAAGCGTGGGGGGTAGGAAAAAAAATCCTCCCGGGCCGTCCTTTCCATCTCCCTAAAAAAGAGGGCTTAAAAAGAGTCAGGGGCCCTCTCCTGGGGTCTCCCTCTGGAGAGGAAAGTCTTCTATGGGGATGGAAGAAGGGCTGTGGGGGCACGCCTATATTTCCCTTTGTAAGAAAGAGGAGTGAAAGTGGAGAGGGCCGTGAATCGCAGGTTCCGCAGGAGGGTCTTGCGGTGCAGAAGATGAAAGGGCGTTTTTTCCCTGGACCTGTTATGGAGATTCCCCCTCCCGCTCCGGCCGGTCGCGGGGACTTAGGAGAGAATCTCTCTCTTCGTACACGCCGGATTTCACAGACGGGTTGGCAAGCTACTAATCTGACTCTTATACGAGTCTTCTCAACGCTAAAAAAGGACGAAAAAAGAGGGTACGGGAAAAAAGTTCCGTGAGTTTTTTCTCCTAAAGAGCGGGAAAAGAAACAACAAGGTGCCAGGGGAAATATTCTTCTATTTGGAAGTTATTTATTGGGAAGGTTATTACTGAAGAGAAGGGGGACTCTTCCAAAACGACCTAAAGGCTAGACAGCGTTTTTCAAGGGGGACTGTCTTGCATGGGGGGGGGGGATGTTCCGAACGCTAATTTCCAAAGGGGTCATTACTGATAAAAAGGGGGAAAAAACAGAAGAGGCGGAGGAACGCTCGATTGGGAGGATCTATAAAAGTATTTCTTTAGGCGAAAGACATTTTCGTCCTTGAGTTCATCTGGGAAGTCTCCTGAGGAGGAAGGAAGAGGAAGGGGAGGGAGAGAAAGGACGAATCTCTTTCTCTTGGCTACTTTTAAGGGGCTTTTTACGATCTAGAAAAAAAGCTAGGGGAGGGGGGTCTCTCTCGAGGTCTAACTCGCGGGGATAAGAATAGTCCGAGCCTTTCCGCCGACGGGGAAAGCGTTCGACCGGGAGAAAGGGGAAGGCTGTGATGTGGGGCCGATTTTTTGAAGTTGTATTAAAGTTAATGGGGGTTATTCGCGGTATAGGAGAAAAGCGCGAGGGGGGGAAAGTGGGAAAACATCCGCCCATCTATAGGAAGGGAAGCTATCCTCGGAAAGTCCAGGCACGCCGGCCTACAGTTTTTCTTATGACCCACTGCTCCTAAAAAAAAACAAGGCCCAGGAGCGGGGCCGACGATGCCGGTGTATGTAAAGAAGGCCCTGGTCGAAAGTGGAGGCCGTGAGTGACAGAATCGATCCTGGAGATATCGAGGGGAAAAGCGAGGGAAAGTGCCGGAGAAGGCAATAAATTGAAGAACCCTGGGGACTTAGGGAAACAGGAACGCGAAGGGGGTCTTTGTTTCTAGGGCTTTTCTCTGTATGAGAAATGGACTCCGTTGCTCTAGGGGAGTGGAGGGAGGACAGAAAGGGAGGGAGCTTCTTGGGGGGAACTTCCCTCCTTTCAGGGGGAAAGTTCTGCAGCATCGGAGGGGGATTATACTTGGAAGCTCTACTTGGATGCGAAAGGTGGGAGGATCAAAAAAGCGCTACTCTTGTCTAGAGGAGGTTCGAGGAAAGTCCCTAGAACATCCGTCGAAAAAAATTGGGACCGGACCTACGGGGGGAAGCACACAACACGGCGGAGGAGAAAAACGTCTTCAAGTATTCGGCGAGGAGGGGAGACAAATCGAAAGGCGGGGAAAAAAAGCTCCAAGAGAAAAGGAGAGGCAAGGAGGACCAAACTCCCTCAGGCTTCAGTCTTTTGGCTACACGTATAAAAAGGAATACTGCTTGCCGAAAGCGGGAAAGAAAGAAAGGACCAGGGCGGGATTCGGAGAATTTCTTCTTTAATCAGGAGAGATCAACGATTCCATCTACTTAAGACATCGTAACATCCAGTACAAGGGGAGAAAAAAAACGTAATGGAAGGAGCTGGGGTAGCGGCCCTTTTACTAAGAAATCTGCTACTATAAGTCCAGAAACGAGTAAACGATCTGGCTTCCCCTCTATCTCGTAGAAAAAAAGTTCCAGGGGAAATGAAAATCTGAGAGATCTCGAAGTTCCACCGCCTCTACGAAGCCTCGCGTAGCTTTAGAGACGGAAGGAAAAAGAGGCTGGGAACCTGGTTTCGGATTAGCATGGCCAAAAAAAAAAGTCCAAGAACAGGGGAACGGGCGGATGAAGAACAACCGTGCATTCCCTCTAGCTGGGGGGGGGTTTCGGATGTATTCTAAAAACGGAAGAATAACCGCTTCCAGCACAAATTAATTAAAAGATTTGATCCATAGGAGGGTCGCCTCTCTTAAGCGACTCTTCCCGGCACAAACGTTTCCACGCGCCAAAAATAAAACTGAAAGCGGCTGACATGAATAGTCTGTCTTACCCAGTGTCTTTACCACGGAGGAAGCTCGGGATAGGCCCTCAGAGAGTCTCGCCTGAAGGTCTCACCAAGAAAGGAAACGAAGCTGAGACTCTCCAGGCGGAAGGTACCAACTTCTCGTAATGTCCGAAAGAAAAAGCTTTCCCGAGGAGATTCACGTCTAAAGGTCTTCTACTTTGAACCGAAAAAGGGGTCGCCAGGGGTAGGCGCTATCGAGGCTGATCACTTCATCGAACCAATTTAGGGGGAATTCTGGATGGTAAGGACCCTTTTTGGGAAGCTCCCTTCCCTTAAGGGTTCGAACGCGAGGGAGAGAGCGGGTGGCCTGGTAAAAGTCTCTTCCATTCAGGTTTTAATTGAGGAGGCTCATCCAGAGCCCGAACTCCGGAAAAAAACCTCTTCCGTTGTATCTCCTTTGAAAAAACTTAACTTCGACTGAAATCGTCGAGAAGGAGGGGAGTTTATCCTCATATCTCGCCTCTTCCTATCACCCATAAGGAAACTCTACCTTTTCTTCAAGGGAGGCGGTCGCGGCCTAAAAGGGGATCAGGCGTCTATATAGGGAAGTTCTAATCCCCGCGAGGGTAACTTATCTGGGAGGTTGGAAAAGACCGGGGGGAAGACGAAAAAGAGAGCCGGCATTCTCTTCTTGGGGGGCACCTCCAGAAGAAAATTCTTACAAAAAGAGGAACCGGCACCCCCACCCCCCCAGCCCCTTATTAGAGCAGCGCAAGGTTCCAAAAGGGGAAGTTCATAAATCCGGTCCCTTCACGAAGAGAGAAGATCCATAATTTCCGGGGAAAGAAATTCGGAATTACCCGTCCGATATTCTAATCGGTCGTCCTTCTAATAGGTTTCCTAGGTGACTGAAAAACCGAAAGAGAAGCAGATCCTCTCCCTCGGGGGGATCTCCGGGAAGCAGTTCTCCTTCTCCCCGAAGAGAAAATGCAAGCGCCGGGGGGGTTGTATCTCATTTTATGCTCAACACTAGCGAATCGCCCAGACCTCGATATTTTGGCAGAGGCACATTGATTCTCCCTCTCGAAAGGGGAAGAAAGTTTGCGGGATGAATCGAGATGGACCAGGAAGGCCATCTCCCTAAATCGGCTGTCCTGCTCACAAAAAGGGAAAACCAGTGAATCCAAAAGAAATAACGTCGGCATAGGGCTGCCCGCTTCAAGGATCCTTCTGCTTGAAGGATTCGTTGCCAGGAGGGGAGGTCAGAGGGGGGGCCACGGGGGAGGGAAGAGGGAAAGATCATCTTCATCCACAGGGCTTCTTATCTTCCGAAAAGAAGCGGTCTGATGTGCGTGATGTAAAGATAGTTGGGAGGGCATTAAGGAGAGGGAGCGCCTGTCATTTCAAAAACCCACGTAGGAGGGGGACATTCCAGCGAGGATAGAAAAGAAATGAGGGAGAAAAGTTAAAAAAAGGAGAAGCCCTCTTAAGGAAAAGAAATCCTTCCTCTCGCAAAGTCCAAAGGATCTTCTCGGCACGCCTGGTGAGAGAGGGACTAAAAAACGGACGAAGTCATTTCGGGGGCATAGAAAGAAAGTTCCCTGGCAGAAGGAAACGCCTTTGGAGGCTTCTTCTCTATTTTTCACGCAGAAAGGACCGAGTGGTGAGGCTGAGACTGAGGGGGGGGCTACGGGCATAACGTCCTCGACATGAACATCAATGTTGCACGCGTAAAAAACGAACGGAAAAATGGCGCCAGGTGGTCTATCGCGAAGAACTCTCACTTGCAGAAAAGAACTATCAAACGAGAGAGAATGGAGGGGTGAATTTGGAGCATTTATCCTCCAGGGGATCCACTTCTTCTTGTGGGAGGGGAAGGAGTTGCTTTCCTCTTCTGTGGAAGTCCTCCTCACCCCTGCCTTGGGGGGGCGAAGGGGGCGCCAGGGGAAAGTATACTTTCCAGATCCTTTATTCTTTCAGAAGTGCACGAAAAAAAAA